>Ga0315281_10002041_pt1 | contig 30023 bp, 30 predicted proteins | sample YL17G07_0_MG_FD_204540 | JGI IMG/M metagenome (GOLD analysis project Ga0315281, IMG submission 204540) | Sediment microbial communities from Yellowstone Lake, YNP, Wyoming, USA - YL17G07_0 | ecosystem: Environmental > Aquatic > Freshwater > Lake > Sediment | place: USA: Wyoming | collected...
CGGGATCGATCGATCGAGCCCGGCGGGGAACGCGAGCGACCGCACCGTCGCGCCCCAGCCCCAGTCGTCGCGCAGCCGGATGAAGTCCGCGATCACCAGGGACAGGCCGATGGTGATGAGGACCTGATCCAGGTGCCTGCCTCGCAGGCGTCTCAAGAGGAGCGGCTCCACGAGCAGTCCCAGGATCGCGAGCGCGAGCGGGGCGACGACGAGCGCCACCCAGAACGATCCCGTCGCGCGCGTGACCGAGAGCGCGACGTACGCGCCGAGCATGTAGAACGCGCCGTGCGCGAGATTGACGACGTCCATCATCCCGAAGATGAGGGACAACCCCGCGGCCAGGATGAACAGCAAGGCGCCGAACGAGAGTCCGTTCAGCGCCTGCTGCAGCGCGTCTTCGAGCGTCACGCGAAGATCACTTGCCCGGGTCGGTCACCCGGCCGATCTTGTCGTTGATCGTGTTCACGGCCTGGCCGTTCACCGTCTTCACCTCGCGGATGTACATGTCCTGGATCACGTTATGGGTGTCCCTGTCGAACTCGAAGGCGCCGCGCGGGCTGTTGAACTTCACCGCCTCGAGCGCGGCGATGAGCTTCGCGCGGTCCGACGCGTCCCCGTTCGTCTTCTGGAGCGCCTCGTCGAGCGCGCGCATGCCGTCCCAGGCCTGCACCGCGAAGACGTCGGGCAGGAGGTTGTACTCCTTCTGATAGGCATCCTTGAACGACTTGTTCTCGGGATTGTCGAGCTCGACGGCCCAGAACAGCGACGTGATCGCGCCGTTCGCCTGATCCTTCACCACCGCGAGCACGTCCTGCTCGGTGAGGAAACCGGCGCCGTTCATCCTGTAGCCGGCGGCCGGGAGGCCGAGCTGGTTCCAGGCCTGGATGTACTTGACCGCGTCCGCGCCGGAGAAGAAGGAGTAGATGTCCTTCGTCGGCTGGGCCTTGAGCTGCGTCACGAATGGGACGAAGTCCGCGCTCCCGAGCGGTGCCTTCAGGGATCCAGTGACCTTGCCGCCCATCTTGGTGAAGCCGGTCGTGAAGTCGGCCTGCGACTCCGTGCCGAAGCCGTAGTCGGCGACGAACGTGAAGACCTCCTTCACGTTCCTCTTGCTCGCCATGTACTCGCCGATCGGCTCCGAGATCTGGTACGAGCTGAACGAGCTGCGGAAGATGTACGGGCTCTTGCACGATGGAGTGCAGTTGGTCGTCGTGCGGGTGAGCGCGTTGCCGCCGGCGTTGGTGGCGATGTAGATCATCTTCGCGCTGTCGACGGCGTTGCGGATCGCGTACGCGATCGGCGTGGCCACGACACCGAGCATCACGTCGACCTGGTCCTGGTCGATGAACTTCTGGGTCTTCGCGAGCCCGACCTGCGGGTCGTTCGCCTCGTCCTCGTAGACGACGGTGACCGGCCGGTTCGCGAGCTTGTTTCCCTTTGCCTTCAGGTACAGGTCCGTCGCGCGCTTCATCGAGTTGCCGAGCTCCGCGTAGACCTTCGTGAACGGCAGCAGCTGGCCGATCTTCATCGCCTTGCCCGGCGTGGCCGCCGCCGTCGAGGCCGCGTTGCCTCCGGTCGAGCTGGACGGCGCGCAGGCCGCGAGGGCCGCCGCCGACGTCGAGATGAGAAACGCCCGGCGCGACATCCGGTAGTGGTAGCCGCGCTTCGCCGCGAGCTCGTTCTTGCCGCTCATCGATCCCCTCCCGCCTGCTGGGTCGCGGCCGAACTCTAGCCGTACCGGCGGCCGAACGGCCCGCCTTTCGGGGCGCGCGGACCCCCGCCACGTGCCGCTCGCGCGGCGTGATATCATTTATCTATCGTCGTGATACGCGCCGTGCGCCAGCACAAAAGGGGAAGTGAAGTGATCCGCGAAAAGCCCGCTTTCCACGTCATCGGTCTTCCGGTCCTGCTCGTCCTCATCGCCGCGGAGATCGCGAGCATCTACAGCCTGATCCGCGGGGCGGCGAGCCCCTCGGTCCCGCAGATCATCGCCTCCAGCGTGGCCATCGTCGCGCTCGGGATCGGCTTCGGCGGATTTACGGTGGTCAACCCGAACGAAGCGCGGGTCGTGCAGTTCGTCGGCAGCTACATCGGGACGCTCCGGACGCCGGGGTTCTGGTGGCTGAACCCGCTCGCCTTCCCGCGGCGGGCCGTGTCGCAGCGCGTACGCAACTTCGAGAGCGCACGGCTGAAGGTGAACGACAAGGACGGCAACCCGATCGAGATCGCGTCGATCGTCGTATGGCGCGTCACGGACACCGCGGAGGCCGTCTTCCAGGTCGACGACTACGAGAACTTCCTCCGCGTCCAGACGGAAGCCGCCCTGCGGAACCTGGCCACGAGCTACTCCTACGACGCGCACGACGACACGCTGCCGTCGCTACGGACCGCGCACGCCGAGATCATCGACCGGCTGAAGACCGAGATCCAGGACCGCCTCGCGAAGGCGGGGATCGAGGTGATCGAGGCCCGCATCAGCCACCTCGCGTACGCGCCCGAGATCGCCCAGGCCATGCTCCGCCGCCAGCAGGCGAGCGCGGTGATCGCGGCGCGCAGCCGCATCGTCGAGGGCGCCGTCGGCATGGTGCAGATGGCGTTGGACGAGCTCTCGAGGAAGGGCGTGGTCGAGCTCGACGAAGAGCGGAAGGCGGCGATGGTCAGCAACCTGCTCGTCGTCCTGTGCAGCGAGCAGAGCACGCAGCCCGTCGTGAACGCCGGGACGCTCTACCAATAGACCGGAAGCCGGTCCTCCTTCGCCTCGATCCGGCCGTCTACGACGGGATGCAGAAGTGGGCGGCGGACGAGCTGCGCTCCGCGACGAGCCAGATCGAGTTCGTGCTGCGGCGGGCGCTTCAGGATGCCGGGCGCCTGCCGCAGCGTCAGGACCCGATGAAGCGCGCGGGGCGCTTGTCGAGGAACGCCCGCACACCCTCGGCGTAGTCCTTCGACCGGCCCGCCCGGTCCTGCAGCGAGGCCTCGACCTCGAGGAAGTCGCGGAGGCCGCGGTCCCATGCGGCGTTCAGCCCCTCCTTCGTGAGGGCGTACGCCTCGGTCGCGCCCGTCGCGAGGTCGCGCGCGTACGCCCGCGCGCGGTCCGCGAACTCGGCGTCGGGCCAGACCCGCGTCGCGAGCCCGATGCGTAGCGCCTCGTCGCTCTTGATCGGCTCGCCGCTGAACACGATGTCGATCGCGCGACCCCAGCCGACGAGGCGCGGGAGGAAATACGCGGACGCCGCATCGGGCACGAGCCCGACCTTCGACCATGCCGCGCGGAAGGTCGCGGACTCAGCGGCCACGCGGATGTCGCACGACGCCGCGAGACCGAAGCCCGCGCCGGCGGCGATGCCGTTCACCGCCGCGACGACGGGCTTGCGCATCTCGCGGATCGCGGTGACCACGGGGTGGTAGCGGCGGCGCAGCTCGTCGCCGAGCCGGAGGTCGGCGCCCTGCGCGAGGGAAGCGGCGCGATCGCGGAGATCCTGGCCCGCGGAGAAGGCGCGGCCGGCGCCGGTGATGAGCACGCACCGGACGGACAGGTCGTTCGCGAGGTCCGTCACCGCGGCCGCGAGCGCGGTGGTGAGCGACTCGTCGAACGCGTTCAGGACGCCAGGGCGATCGAGCGTGAGGACTGCGACGCCGCCGTCCCGCTCGACGCGCAGGGGGCTTGTCACGACCTACGCTGTTCGATCTCGCGGCTTCGCCGCGGAGCCCTGCTCATGACCGTTGGATCCGCTCTTCGCGGGTCAAGCCGCGCGTCGCTCATTTGCCTTTGAAGACGGCCTTCCGCTTGGTCATGAAGGCGTCGACGCCCTCCTTCTTATCCTCCGTCGAGAAGAGGAGGTAGAAGGCCTTCCGCTCGAACTCGAGGCCCGCGTCGAGCGTCGAGTTCCAGGCGAGGTCGATCGCCTCGGTCGCAAGGCGAACGGCGATGGGCGGCTTCTCCGCGATCGTGCGCGCGAGCGCCTTCGCGTCGTCGAGCCAGGTGGCCGCCGGATACACCTGCGCCGCGAGGCCGATGGCCTTCGCCTCGTCGGCCTTCACCCGGCGGCCGGTCAGGATGATCTCCATCGCGCGGTACTTGCCGACCGCGCGCGTGAGGCGCTGCGTCCCGCCCGCGCCGGGGATGATCCCGAGATTCACCTCGGGCTGGCCGAACTGCGCGGTCTCGCTCGCGACGATGATGTCGCAGGTCATGGCGAGCTCGCAGCCGCCCCCAAGGCAGTAGCCGGAGACCGCGGCGATGATCGGCTTGCGGATCTTCCGCACCCGCTCCCAGCGGGAGGTGAGGTCCTGCTCGAGCATGCTCGCGGGCGTGGCATCGACGAAGGACTTCTTGATGTCGGCGCCGGCCGCGAAGGCCTTCTCGCTTCCGGTCAACACGATGCAGCGGATCTCGGGCTCGTTGTCGAGCGTCTCGAGCGACGCGACGAGCTCGTCCATGAGCTCCTCGGACAGCGCGTTGAGCGACTCGGGCCGGTCCAGCTGCACGGTCGCGATGGGCGCCTCGCGGATGACCTTGATCGTGCTCATGCGTGCTCCCCCATTCCTTCGCGGAGTATCTAGTACAGCTGGCCCTTCGGCGCGGGCTGGCACTTCGGGCAAAGGTCCACGTCGTCGAGCCCCTTGCGCCGACGCATGAGCAGGGCGCCGCAGCGCGGGCAGGGCTTGCCCGCGCGCCCGCGCACCTGCAGGTGCGCCCGCGGCTTCTCGCCAAGCTGCGCGGGCATCGCGGTCTCGACCTCGGCGAGACCCCTCGCGACGACGGACCGGAGCGAGACATACAGGTGATGGAGCTCGTCCTTGGTGAGGGACCCGACCCTTCGCTTCGGGTGGAGCCGCGCGTCCCACAGGATCTCGTCGGCGTACGCGTTCCCGATCCCGCTGACGAAGGTCTGGTCCTGCAGGAGGCTCCGGACCTCGCTGCGCTTCGCCTTCGCGCGCTCGCTGAAGGCGGCCTCGTCCCAGTCGAGGGTGCCCGCGTCAGGGCCGATCTCCGAGAGGCCGGGCGCCTCGATGCCCACATAGACCTTGCCCATCCGCACGTCGTCGCGGTAGCGCAGCTCGGTCCCGCCCTCGAACTCGAGGCGCATGCGGGTGTCCCTCGTCGCTTTCGCGCCGGCGGGCTGGAGCGAGAAGATGCCGGCGAGCATCGGGTTCACCGTCATGACAACGCCGTCGAAGGCGAAGACGAGGAACTTGCCGTGATGCGTCACGGATCGCAGCCTGCGTCCGACGAGGAGCTCATCCACCGGCCGCACCGCGCGCAGGACGACCGGGTCGCCCACGCGGACGGCCACGACCTTCTTCCCCACGAGCGCCGCGGCGATGCGCTTCTGCATGACGCGCAGCTCGGGCCACTCCGGCATGGGTCAGTCCGCGACGGCGGCGAGCCAGCGCGGCTCGGGGAGGTCGAAGTGCCGCGCCGCCCAGGCGAGGGTCGCCTTCAGCTGCCGCCGCTGCACCTGACGGATGCGCGGCAGCCCCGCCGGCGCGGCCCGCCAGGCACGATCGGCGAAATAGCCGGCGATCCCGGCGATGGCCGCATCGAGCGCGACCGGACGCAGCGGCAGCACGAGGTCGTACTCGGCGACGACCCGCTCCGGCTCCGGGCCGCCCTCCATCGCGATCGCCTGCGCGAAGGCCGCGACGTCGAACTCGATGGGCCCGGCGCAGGCGAAGTTCCAGTCGAAGATTCGCAGCAGCTTCCCCTGCAGCCGGATGTTGTCGGAGCGCGTGTCGAAATGCATGAACGCGAAGGGCGGCCGCAACTTCATCAGAAGTGCCGACCGCTCGCGCAAGACCGGCAGCGCGACGTCGAGCCACTCCTCGGCTTCGCCGGCCCGGCGTTTGGCGAGCGACGCGGTGCGGCCAAGGTCCCCACTCGACGCGAGCCGGTCCCAGAACGGGGCGAAGTCCTGATGCTCGACGCGCGACAGCCAGCGCGGCAGCGGCTTCCCGTACGTGTTCGCATGGAACGCCGCGTACGAGCGCGCGCACGCCTTCCATCTCGGGGACGTCCACGGCGGCATCGTCTGGGCTCCGACGTCCTCGAGGACCATCACGTGCCAGCCGCCGGCCCTCGCGCCGCCGAAGTACTCGGGGGCCCACGGCCGCATGAACGGCACGCACTCCTGGTAGATGTGCTCTTCGTTCTCGAGGTCCCACTTCACGGCACTGTCCTTCTCGAGCGGGTAGACGCCCTTCATGAACGCGCGCCTGCCGTCTCGGAGCAGCATCCGGAACGTCGCCGACGGCGCGTACCCGCCGTACACGCGCTCAGCGCGCGCGACCGGTGAGCCCAGCAGCTTCGCGACCTCGTCCTTGATCGCGCGCGGGACCGCCGACCATGGCGGCTTGGCCTCAGCTCCGGTCCGCGACAACGGTCCGCAGCTGCTGCCAGACATCGCGCGCCTCGTCGACGTCGGTCGCCTCTTTCCGCCGGGCCGTGACCTTCGTGCGGGCGTCCATCTATCCGAGCTCCCGCAGCTTGTAGCGCTGGATCTTGCCGGCCGCGTTCTTTGGCAGCTCGTTGGTGAATACGATCCAGCGCGGGTACTTGTACGGGGTGATGCGTCCCTTCACGAATGCCTTGAGCTCGTCGGCGAGCGCGTCGTCGCCGGCCATGCTGTTCTTCAAGATGACGTACGCCTTCGGCTTCACCAGCTCATCCTTGTCCTTCGCGCCGACGACCGCGGCCTCGAGGACGCTGTCGTGGCCCATGAGCGCGGCCTCGACCTCGGCCGGCGACACCCATTGACCGGAGACCTTGAGCATGTCGTCGCTTCGACCCTCGTACGTGAAGCAGCCGTCGGGGTCCAGGTGGTACTTGTCGCCGGTGACCATCCACTCACCCCGGATCGTCGCCTTCGTCTTCTCGTGCTTGTTCCAGTAGTACGCGCACGCGGAATCCCCGGCGACCCAGAGATGCCCTGATTCGCCGGCCGGCAGCTCGGTCCCGTCGTCATCGACGATCTTCGCCTTGTAGCCGGGCACGACCTTGCCACTCGTGCCGCCGCGCGCGCTGCCCGGCAGGTTCGAGATGAAGATGTGCAGCATCTCGGTCGACCCGATCCCGTCGAGGATCTCCGTGCCGAAGCGCTTCTTCCAGGCATCGAACAGCGGCTTCGGTAGCGCCTCTCCCGCGGACACGGCGAATCGCAACGAGGAGAGGTCGTAGGCGAAGCCGGCCGCCGGATACGCGAGGAGCGCCGCGTAGAACGTCGGTGCCGTGAACAGGACCGTCGGCCGCTCCTTCGTGATGAGGTCGTACACGAGCTCCGGCGTGGGGCGCTCGGGCTTGAGCACGCTCGAGGCGCCGACGTAGAGCGGGAAGAACACGCCGTTGCCGAGACCGTACGCGTGGAAGAGGGGCGAGACCGTGAAGTGGCGGTCGTTCTCGGTCGAGCCGAGCACCTTCGCCCCGTACGTCTCGGCGCAGATCAGCATGTCGTGCTGGAGGTGGACGGCGCCTTTCGGGAAGCCGGTCGTGCCCGAGCTATAGAGCCAGAAGCATGCGTCGTCGGGGGTCGTGTCGGCGGGGTCGAGCTCCGCGTCGGCCGCCTGCAACGCGTCCTCGAACGAGAGCACGCCGTCCTGCCCAGGCCCCCCGGTGACCAGCACGTGCCGCAGCCGCGGGAGGTCCGGGCGGATCTCGAGGACCTTCGGGAGCAGCGGCGCGGACACGACGACCGCGACGGCCCGCGAGTCCTCGACGATGTAGCGGAGGTCGTGCGGCGTGAGCAACGTGTTCGTGGGGACGGGGATCGCACCGATCTTGATCGCGCCGAAGAACGCGTATACGAACGCCGGCGAGTCGACGCACTGGATGACCACGCGCTGTTCCATCTCGACGCCCAAGGCCCGGAGCGCGTTGCCGGCTCGATCGACGTTCGCCGCGAGCTCGCCGTACGTGACCGACGCACCCTGGCAGCGGATCGCGATGCGGTCGTCGCGGGCGCCGCGATGCGAATCGATGAACGTCGTCGCGGCGTTGTACCGCCGCCCCAGATCCACGCGGCGGATTATCGCGCTACCGCTGAAGGCGGCAGAACGCGGGACCGTTCGGTCCGACCGCTACCAGCCATCCTCGCGGTCCGGCCGCAGCGCGGCCAGCGTCCGCGCGACGGCCTCCTCTCCGACGGTCAGCGACCGCCCGTCCCAGAGCGCCGGCGTGACCGATCCGCCGAGGCGAGCGAGCTCGGCCTCGCCGTCGGTCTCGGCGTTCTGGAAATCGATCCGATGCTTCAGTCCCAGCTCGACGACACGCAGGCGGATGCGCGCGCTCGCCGGCTCGGCGATGCGATGGAACAGCGTGTAGTCGGGCTCGCTCACGTGCGGAGGCGCTCGGCCTTGCGCCGTTCGATCTCGATCGCCGCGATCCCCCGGGGGGACGGCCTATTCGAAGACGCCATCGCGCTCGAGTGTGCGCCGTTCGTCGAGCGACAGGCCGAGGATCTCGCCGAAGACGTGATCGTTGTCCGCGCCGACGGTCGGGCCCGGCCGCTCCTGGACGCTGGGGGTCGACGACAGCCGGAACGGCGGCGCCATGACGTGCATCGCGCCGATGGCCGGATGCGTGACCGCGGGCCACATCCCGCGATGCGCGAGCTGCGGATCGCTGAACAGCTCGGAGATCGAGAGCACCGGCGCGACACGCAGGCCGGCGCGGCGGAGGAGGTCGACCACGCCGTCGCGATCGCGCCTCGCCGTCCACGCTTCGATCGCCGCATCGAGCGCCGCGCGCGCGGCGCGGCGGCCGGCGGCCGTCTCCGAGCCGCTGATGCCGGTGAGGTCGCGGAACGCGCGCCACTCCGCGTCGCTCCATATGCTCAGCGCGACCCACCGGTCGGCGCCCGCGCAGCGGTACACGCCATGTGGCGCGGCGACCGCATCGGCATTGCCGGCGCGCTCGGGGATCCGTCCGTTCGCCGCGAACTCGAGGATCGACGGCGTGAGGAACTGCAGCCCGGCCTCGTACTGCGAGAGGTCGATGGTGCAGCCGATCCCGGTGCGCCTACGACGCTCGAGCGCGGCGAGCACCGCGATCGCGCCGTAGCCGACGGCCACGTAGTCGATGTATGGGCCGTACAGCAGCACCGGCGTCGAATCCGGCTCGCCGAGCAGCTGGACGAAGCCCGCGAGCGCGCTGAGCTGGCTGCCGTAGCCCGGATGGAACGCGTGCGGTCCGGTCTGGCCCTGGTTGCAGCTCGACAGGACGATGAGCTCGGGGTGACCGGCGCGCAGCGTGTCGGCACCGAGCCCAAGCCGCGCGACCGTACCGGGGGTGAAGCTCTCCACGAACACGTCGGCCTGTCCGATGAGGGCTCGGGCGAGGGCGACCCCCTTCGGGTGCTTCAGGTTGCACGTCGCGCTCCGCTTTCCGTCGTTGTAGAACGCGAACATCCCCGCGCGATCGGGATCCACGAGGCCGTCCTTGAACGGCGGATAGGTGGTGCGGAAGACGTCGGCCGCGAGCCGGCTCTCGAGCCGGATGACCTCGGCGCCGAAGTTCGCAAGGTATTTCCCGACGAGCGGGCCCGCGGCCGCGAACCCCACTTCCACGACGAGCAACCCGCTGAGCGCACCCGGACGCGCCGGTGCCGCCGGGCGCGTCGCGATGTCCGTCATACCGTGCCCGCGGCGCGGAGCCGCGCGAGCTCGGTCGCATCGACACCGGCCTCGGCGTAGATCTCCGCGTTGTGCTGGCCCACTTTCGGCGCGTGCCGGCGGACCGCCGGTCGTTCGCCGTCGAACACCGCGAAGCCGCCTGGAAAAGGCAAGGACGGGAGCGGCGGCAGGCCGTCCGCCGGTGGGAGCGTGCGCCAGAAGTCGCGCGCCCGGAGCTGCGGATCGGCGAGCGAATCCGATGCGTCGCCGACGGGGTAACCGAGCATCTTGCGCTTGACGACCCCGCTGAAGAACTCGGTCTTGGTGAGCGAGCGCAGGAACGGCGCGATCGCGGCTTCCAGCTCGTCGACCTGCGCCTGCGCGAGCGTCGTGTTGTCGATGCGATCCCAGTCGACGGCCGCGATGACCGGCGGGACCTCTCCGCGCTCGGCCATCCACTCCGTGAGCATCCGCCCGGTGTGACGGCCGATCGGTCCGCCCTGGATCGCGAAGCTCACGAACCCGTCGGCGCAGGCCCACAGGTTGCGGAACCGCGAGCCGACGATGCTGCGCCCGAGGAGGAACGGGCCGGTGCGGCCGTGCTCCTCGCGCGCGATGTCCCACCACACCGGCGCGGGTGGATGCACGGTCGTCATCGCGGCCTGCGCGGACACGTCGACCCGCTGCGCGACCGGTGAGCGCAGGGCGACGAGCGCGCCCATCGCCCCGTACATCCCGCTCCAGTAGGGCGACTGCGGCTGCGCGGTGCGCACCGGCGCGCGGCCCTCCTCGCCGGCGAGCCAGAGGCTGCCGCTCGCCGCGGTCACCTCGAGATCCGAGCCCGGGACGCCGGCGAGCGGTCCGTCCTGCCCATACGGGGTGATCGACACGACGATCGCGTCGCGCAGCGCATCCTCCAGGCCGAGCTCGCGGAGCCGGCCGGGCGCGAACGACTCGACGACGATGCGCGCGGCCGACGCGAGCCGCGCGAACAGGGCGCGGCCATCGGCGGAGGCAAGATCGCACGTGATGCCGCGCTTGTTCACGTTCGCGGCGAGCCACGGGATGGAGCGCTGGCTGTTCTCGATGTCGCCGACGAATGGCGGCCGCAGCCGGTCCGGCTCGCCGCCGGGCGCCTCGACCTTCACGACATCGGCGCCGAGGTCCGCGAGGATGCGCCCGCACACCGCACCGGACAGGTCCGCGAGGTCCAGGACCCGGCAGCCGCCGAGAAGCGAATTTGCCCAATCCCCATCGGCTCCGCCGATCGGGACCCTGGCCTGCGTGGCGCTGGTCCTAGCGGCCGTACCGGGAGAGCGTCTCGACCCAGCCGTGCATGATCGCCTTCGCGCTCGCGATCTCGGAGTCGTCGAACCACTTCTTCGGGTCCACGCGATCGATCGGGTACACCGGCCGCATGAAGTCGTTCTCGTAGCCATACGGCATCGTCGCGTCGATCGCCATGCCGCCCTCGAAGCGCGTGTTCATGCCGGTCCACTGCTTGTCGCCGGCGGTCAGGCGCTCCTCGGGGATGAAGGTCTGCCCGACACCGCCGAAGAGCGGGTTGAGGATGTCCGTGCGCGGATTCACCCGCGTGGTGAGGCACCAGATGATCTCGTCCATGTTGTAGATGTCGATGTCGCTGTCGACCGCGATCGCGAGGCGCATGCCCTGGCTGCAGGACATCGCCGCAACGAGGAAGTTACGGGCCCAGCCGTCCTCCCACTTGTTCCGTTTCTTGAGCTGGATGATGCAGCCGCCCCAATCGGTCATGGGGAACGGGATGTTCACGTCCTGCACGATGCCGGGCTGCAGCCGCTCGCAGAGCTCGTAGATCGCGGACTCGCGCACGGTCGTGTCGATGTTGTGGCAGTCGAGCATGTGCACGCCGAGCGGGAAGATGACCGGCTTCGACGCGCGCTTTCGCATCGTGATCGCCTTCACATGGAAGGTCGGGGCGCGATACGCCTTGCCCATGTAGCCGGCCCACTCCGGGTGGAAATGGAAGCGGCCCTGCGTGTCGGCCTTCTCCGACTCCGCGGTCTCGTACCGCTTGTCCTGGGGATAGAACTCCCCCTCGAGGACGTACTCGGCGTCGGCGAGGGTGTACGCGTCGATCGTCCGGCACTTCACGTAGCGCATCGGGAAGCCCTGCACCGCACCCGCGGCGCCCAGCTCGTCGCCGCCACGCGGGAGCACGGCGTAATCGAATCCGCCGCCGGCGAGGAGCGTCGCCGCGACCGGGACGCCGAAGGCCATCGTGAACGGCACCGGCTTCGGGTCCCTGTAGTGCTCGGTCATGATCTGCCACATGTGGCCGCCGGGCGCCGGCTGGAACGTGCCGATGTTGCCCCAGCGGAAGTTCATGCGGTTGTAGCCGATGTGGCTGCCACCGTGGAAGTAGTCGCCGATGACGACGCTGTTGCCCGAGCCGATCGTGATCTCCGACTCGAGGGCCGTGTGGCGGATCGCCATGAGCCACTTGTTGACCTCGAGGTCGTCGGTGATGACCTCTTCCTGCACCGGTGCGGCGTCCTCCGGGACGATCTCGGCCGGGATCGGGTGCGTGAGCGCGTGCGCGAGCTTCCTCACGCGGTCCTTGCCGTCGGTCCAGCCGAAGTAGCGATTGACGATGTCCATGTTGGCGAAGAGGTTCGTGATCGCGCGGGCGTGCGGGTAGTGCTTCACGTGGTTGAAGAGCACCGGGTAGCTGCCGTCGAAGTGCTTCTGCACGCCGGTGAGCTCGAGGTCGCCATCGACCTCGACGTCCGTCTCGAGGAGGAGACCTTCCCGGCGAAGCCACTCGATCGTCGCCGGCAGCGAGCGGATGTCGTCCTTGCTCGCGGGCGGTCCGGAGAGGTCAGCGGAGATCCGGTTCTTCGGGCGACCGGCCTTCGTTTCGACGGCCATGAGGCTCCTCCTGTGGTCGGGGTGGCGTGCAGTCCGAGAATATAATGGTTAGACCATTCGCGCGCTAGGCTGTGGGCAGCCTTGAGCGGACGCGGCCGGAGGCCGCGGTGAGGAATGAATGGAGTACGGCGACCTGCGCGACTGGATCGAGCGCGTCCGCGACCGGGGGGAGCTGCGCGACGTGCGCGGCGCGACCTGGGAAGAGGACATCGGGCGCGTCACCGAGATGCTCCACCACACCGACGACTCCCCCGCGGTGCTCTTCGACGACATCCCCGGCTACCCCTCCGGCTTCCGGATCCTCGCGAACGCGAACGCGACGCGGACGCGCCTGGCGCTGACCTTGGGCCTGCCCGTCGACATCGAACGCCGGCCCCTCATGGACCGCTTCCTCGAGCTGACCGAGCAGGGCCGCGCGCTCCCACCGCGCGTCGTGACGGATGGCCCGGTGATGGAGAACGTGCTGCGCGGCGAGGCCGTCGACGTGCTCAAGTTCCCCTCACCGCAGTGGCATCCGCTCGACGGCGGCCGCTACCTCGGCACGGGCGTCGTCGACATCCTGAAGGACCCGGACTCCGATTGGGTGAACCTCGGGACCTATCGGGTGATGGTCCACGACGCCAAGCGCGTCGGCGTGTACATCTCGCCCGGCAAGCACGGCCGTCAGTTCCGCGACGCGTATTTCAAGCGCAAGGAGCCGTGCCCGATCCTCGTCGTCTGCGGCGTCGATCCGCTGCTCTTCATCGCGTCGACGCTCGAGGTTCCGCAGGGAGTGAGCGAGTACGACTGGGCCGGCGGCATTCGCGGCGAGCCGTACGAGGTGATCACGGAGCCGGTCACCGGCCTGCCGATGCCGGCCTCGGCGGAGATCGTGCTCGCGGGGTTCCTCCATCACGACAGATCGCTGCCCGAAGGTCCGTTCGGTGAATGGACCGGGTACTACGCCTCGGGCGAGCGCGCGGAGCCGGTCCTCGAGGTCGAGGCGATCTACCACCGCGACGACCCGATCATCCTCGGGGTCCCGCCGAACAAGCCGCCGTACGAGCCGCACCGCTATCGCGAGTACCTGCGGTCGGCGCTCCTGCTGCGCGAGCTGAAGGCCGCGGGCGTGCCCGGCGTCGCGGACGCGCACTGCTTTGGCGTCGGCGGCTGCCGGCTGCTGAACGCCGTCTCGATCGAGCAGCGGTACGCGGGACACGCACGCCAGGCAGGCCACGTCGCCGCGATGTGCCGCGTCGGCGCGTACCTCGGCCGCATCGTCATCGTCGTGGACGACGACATCGACGTCACCGACCTCAACGACGTCATGTGGGCAGTGGTGACCCGTTCGGATCCCGAGCGCTCGCTCGACATCATCAACCGCGCCTGGTCCGGGCCGCTCGACCCGGCCATCGCGCCGGACCTCAAGGGCCACAATTCGCGGATGATCATCGACGCGACACGGCCGTGGGAGTGGCGCGATCGGTTCCCGATCGCGATCGGCCCCGACGCCGCGACGAAGCGGGAGACCCGAAAGAAGTGGGGCCACCTCCTCGCACCGCAGCCGGCAGGCGACAAGGTGGCGCGGTGAGCGAGCCGCGATTCCTCGTCGATCCGTACAAGGAATGGGTCGCGAAGGAGGAGATCCCGGTCCACGAGGGCTTCGGCCTCGATCTCCTCGAGCTCGACCTGGCACCGTGGCCGCGGCTCGACGCGAAGGGCGCGTTCGCCCACCTGACCGGTCGCGGTGACTTCGTGGACATGCAGGTCATCGAGATCGCGCCGGGCGGGAAGACCGCGCCACAGCGCCACCTGTACGAGGCGGTCGTCTACGTGCTCGCCGGACGCGGGAGCACGAGCGTCGAGTCGCCGTCCGGCGAGCGGCACTCCTTCGAGTGGCAGACCGGCAGCCTGTTCGCGATCCCGCTCAACGGCTCGTACCGGCACTACAACGGGAGCGGCACGGAGCCTGCGCGCATCGTCGCGGTGACGGACCTGCCGCTCGTCCTGAACGTGTTCCGGGACGAGCAGTTCATCTGGAACAACCCGGCGGCCTTCCCCGAGCGCTTCGGCGAGGCGAGGCAGTTCAAGGGCGACGGCACCTTCCTGCCGATGCGGCCCGGACGGCACATGTGGGAGACGAACTTCGTGCCCGATCTCCGCACCTTCGAATTGAAGGAGTGGAAGGCCCGCGGCGCGGGCGGCAGCAACATCATGTTCGTGCTCGCCGACGGCACGATGCACGCGCACATGTCCGAGATGCCGGTCGGCACCTACAAGAAGGGGCACCGCCATGGCGCGGACTTCCACGTGTTCGCCGTGACCGGCCAGGGCTACAGCCTGTACTGGTGGGAAGGCGAGAAGGAGCTGCAGCGCTTCGACTGGAAGCACGGGTCCGTCTTCGCCCCCGCCGACCGGCTGTTCCACCAGCACTTCAACGTTTCGGCCGAGCCGGCACGCTACCTCGCGGTCGCGTTCGGCGGCCTGCGCTACCCGACGCTCGCCGACAAGCGCGCGACGTTCATGGGCATGGACGTGAGCGTCAGAGAGGGCGGCCGGCAGATCGAGTACGAGGACGAGGACCCGCGCATCCGCCGGATCTACGAGGACGAGCTGCTGAAGCGCGGCATCCCGTCGCGGATGGACGCGGTCTTCCAGCCCGCCTGACCCGCTCGCATCGCCACGACGACGAGGCGATCGATCCCGCGGCGCTCGCGGGCGAGCTCGAAGAGGGCCAGCCTGACGATGTCGTGCTCCGTACGGTCGGCATCGATGTCGGATCGACGACGAGCCACGCGATGTTCGCGCGCCTGCGGCTCCAGCGGCTGGCCGATTCGCTCTCGAGCCGGTACGTCGTCGTGGAGCGTGAGGTGCTCCACCGCTCCCCCATCATCCTGACGCCGTACTCGGCCGGAGACACCATCGACGCGGCCGCGCTCGAGGCCGCCATCGCCGGCTGGTATTCGTCGGCCGGGCTGACGCGGGGCGACGTGGACACGGGCGCGGTCATCCTCACCGGCGCCGCCCTCGAGCGGCACAACGCGCGCGAGCTCGCGGACCTGTTCGCGAGCGAGGGCGGCAAGTTCGTCTGCGCGACCGCCGGTCACGCGCTCGAGGCCACGCTCGCGGCCCATGGAGCGGGCAGTGTCGCGCGGTCACGCCGCGATCATGCGACCGTCCTCCACGTCGATGTCGGCGGTGGCACCACGAAGCTCGCGCGGATCGAGGACGGCGTCATCGTCGCGACGACCGCGATCGCCGTGGGCGCGAGGCTCGTCGCGTTCGATGATCAGGGTCGGATCGCGCGGATCGAACCGTCCGGCCGCGCGTTCGGCGTGCGGCTGGCGATGGGCGCATCGCTGTCGGCCGAGCAGCGCGAGCGCCTCGCGGCAGGGATGGCCGGCGCGATCGTCGCGGCGATCCGCGGCGCGCCGGTCCCGGCGGAGCTCCAGCTGCTCGCGCCGCTCCCGCGGTCGTCCGCGCCGAAGCGCATCACGCTGTCGGGCGGTGTGTCCGAGTACGTCTCGGGCCGCGAGCGCACCGGACACGACGACCTGGGCCGGGAGCTCGCCGCCGCGTTGGCCGCGCTCCGCGACAAGCTGCCCGCTCCGTTGGACGTCGCGGCCGATGGCATCCGGGCCACGGTCATCGGCGCCTCGCAGTTCACCGTGCAGGTCTCCGGAAGCACCATCGGCCTCGGCGCGCCGCTGCCCCTGCGCAACGTCCCGGTCGTGCGGCTCGGCGCGGACAGCCCTTCGATAGGACCGGGCTCCGGCGCCGTCGCGCTCGCGGTGAAGTGGGATGGGGAGCCCGAGCACGGTCGCATCCGCGCTCTGGCCGAGCGCGTGGCTCACGCGACGGACCGCCGACCCCTCGTCGTCGCCACGGACGGCGACATCGCCGCGACGCTCGGCGCGGTCCTGCGGGACGAGCTGCATTTCGTGGGGGACCTCATCACGCTCGACGGCTTGGACCTCGGGGACCTCGACTACATCGACATCGGCGCTCCGGTGCCGCCGAGCGGGGTGGTACCCGTGATCGTGAAGTCGCTCGTGTTCCCGGACCCGCCGATCGGCTAACGGTGCGCGGCACGCGCTCCCGAACGGAGTGACGGCGTGAGGGCCGCGCGGCCGGCCCGGCTCGAGAGCGCGACCGTGAAATACAGGACGAGACTCGCGCCCGCGAGCAGCTGGAACATCGCTGGGATCCCGAACGCCGCGGAGAGGACGCCACCCGCTGCCGGGCCGATGATCGCGCCGAGATCGAGGCCGGAGTTGTACACGCCCGACGACAGGCCGATATCGCGGCCTTCGGCGCGCAGCTCGGCGACGGTGGCCGCGCTCGTCACCCGCAGGATCCCGCGGCACAGTCCAGCGCCGAGGAATACGACGAGCAGCACCGGACCCGCGATGGGGCCGGCGATGAGCGGGATGACGAACGTGGATGCCGCGAAGAGGAGGACGGCCCAGAAGTTGATCGCGCGGTAGTCGAGGAACCGGAAGACCGCGCCGGCGAAGAACCGGATGACCGTTGCCGATGCGGACTTCGAGGCCTTCAGCGCGCCGACGAAGGCGACCGGTAGCCCGATCGCCGTGCCGTACAGGGGGAAGAACGTGTCGGTGCTGTCGGAGAGGACGTTGAGGAACAGGACGATCGTGAACGCGATCCACACGCGGCCGTCGATCCCGCGGAACGCCGAGATGCCCCGACGCCACAGCGCGACTCCAGGCGTCGCCTCAGCACGCTCGCTGTTCGGGACCGCGGGCGTGAGCCAGACCGCGGCGATCGCGACGAGCGGCACCAGCCCGAGCCAGAACAGGGTCGCGTCGATGCCGATCCGATCGGCGAACGCGCCGGCCAGGAACGCCCCGAGGGCGTAGCCCGCGGAGAGCGCCGCCGTGTACCACCCCATCACCGCGCCGGCGCGCCGGCCGCCGCTCTGGTCGATCGCGACGGCGAGATTGATCGTGCCGAGCGCGCCGAACGAGAAGCCGTGGACCACGGTGACGGCGACGACGAGCGCGAGCTCGCCGTGCGCGAACGCGTAGCCGCTCGTCGAGAGGAGGAACAGCGCGAGCCAGAAGAGCTGCTGCCCTCTCGCCCGCGAGCCGCGGTAGCGGGCTCCGATCGGCACGCGCGAGGTCAGGCGCATGACCCCGAGCAGCGAGCTGAGCGTGCCGATGACCGTGAGCGCGTAGCCGTACCGGTCGAGGTAGAGCGGGAAGAGCAGGTTCTGGACGCCTTCGGTCGTCGTCGTGACGAGGCAGACGAAGTACGTGAGAAGGATCGCGCGGCTCAGCGGTGCGGTCCGGTCCAGCGGGCGCCCTTCGACACGATCGCGTGGATCTCGACGGGCGGATCGGCACGCAGCGCCTCGAGCGATCGGATGCCATGGATCGCACCGGATGCGCCGGACAGCGCGACGACGATATGCCGCGTGGCGGTCACGACCGGGGCTAGCCCGTGCGCGCGGGCCGGTGCCGCGCGCGGGTGAGGATCTCCGTCTGTTCCTGCGTCGCGAGCCAGCGGCGCAGCCGCTTCTCGAAGTCCTGCAGGTGCTCGAGCATCAGGCTGCGCGCGGCCTCCGGATCGTGCGAGCGGATGGCGTCGAGGATCTCCTCGTGCGCCTTCTGCGTCGCCTTCGCGGATCGGACGTCGCGCATGTCGTGCAGGGTCTGGACGAGCAGGTCGCGGTACGCAGCCACGGTCGCGGCCAGGAGCTCGTTCTTCGCCGCGTCGGCGACCGCGACGTGGAAGTCCATGCTCGCCTCGGTGTGCGGCGCCTGTTCGCGCACGACCGACCGGCCCCGTTCGACCGTCTGCTCGATGCGCTGGATCGCCGCCGCGTCGGCACGCTCGGCGGCAAGCTCGCACGTCGCCGTCTCGACCACCGTGCGGGCCTCGGCGACGCCGGAGAGCGTCATGCGGCGCAGCAGGATCATCGTCGAGATCGACTCGGCGACCTGGTCGACGTTCGTTTCGCTCACGAACGCGCCGCCGCTCGCGCCGACCTTCACGTGGACGAGCCCGCGCGCTTCGAGCACCCGGAGTGCGTCGCGGACGGTGATGCGCGAGACCCCGAACCGCGCGGCGAGCTCGCGCTCCGACTCGAGCCGGTCACCGGTCTTGAGCTCGCCGTCGAAGATGGCGCGCTCGATCTGCGAGACGATCGCGCCCGACGCGCGGGCCTGCCGGACCGGAGTGAAGGCGACGCCGTTCACGCGGTCGCCGCCGCCTTCTGCGATCCGACCGAGGCGTCCTCGAGGTACACGACGTTGTCGTAGCCGAGTTGCTTGAACAGCCGGTTCTGCGCCGAGAGGAAGAGCAGCGGCTCGTCCCCGTCGTTGGTGTGCTGGTGCACGGTGTTCTGCGGGATGTACACGAGGTCTCCGGCGGTGAAGTCCCAGCGCGACGGCTTCTCGGCGACGCGCGCGTAGTACTTGTCCGCGATCTCGGCCTCGACGTCCCAGTGCAGGCTGTGGCCCTTTCCGGACATGACGTACACGGCCTCGTCGGCCATGTGCCAGTGCTTCGCGCTGGTCCCGCCCGGCGCGATCTCCTGCTGGTAGACGTCGACGCTGTTCGTGCGCACGTCCGTCTTCTCCGGCGAGGAGATGATCCGGACGCGCCCGTCGCGGGTGTCCTCCCAGCGCGTGTCGCTCTTCTTGACGACCTTCTTCTTCCGCGTCGCGCCGGCCGTCCAGAGCCTCGACCAATCCTCGCGCGGGCCGTAGCCCTTCGCGTCGAACGGCGCGCTCCGGCCCTGCTGCCACAACCCCATCGCGATCCAATTGGTCTTCGCCTTCATGACGAGCGCGAGCGCGCGCACATCCTCGTTCGCGTTGAAGTGCTTGTGCACGCAGTCGGTGTGGACGATGGCGAAGTCGTCCTTCTCCCAGTCATAGCGCACGCCGTCGTGGATCTCGTAGCCCGTGCCCTCGAGGATGTAGAAGCACGCCTCGTTCTGGTGCCCGTGGCCGTGGTTCGCTCCACCGGGGAAGAGCTCCACGAAGTGGACCTGGAGGGTCTGCGTGAGGAATGGATCGTCCCCTGGACCGAGCATCCAGGAGGTCTGCGACCGGTCGGAATCCCCGGAGTGGCCGACGCTCGCGTCGTCGACGACGGTGCCGGCGCGGCGCACGCGGTCCGCGGCGCGCTGGCGGCGGCGGAACTCACCAAGTCCGTAGGTCTCGGAGCTCAGCCCCCGCAGGAAGACCCGGCCCTCGCCCTCAGCCACCGCGAACCTCCGTCGAGCGTCTGTCGGGTGAAAGGTATAACAATCAGACGATTCGGGCGGGAGGGGTGCTTGTGACCGCGCGCTACGGCTCCGACGTGATCGTCGACCTGCTCCAAGGCTTCGGCATCGAGTACGCGGCGCTCAACCCGGGCGCCACCTACCGCGGGCTGCACGACTCGATCGTGAACTACGGCGGCAACAAGCCCGAGATCGTCACCTGCACCCACGAGGAGATCGCCGTCGCGATCGCGCACGGATACACGAAGGTGACCGGCAGGCCGATGGTCGCGATCGTCCACGACATCGTCGGGCTGCTCCATGCCGCGATGGCGATCTACTACGCACACATCGATCGCGTGCCCGTGCTCGTCCTCGGCGCGACGGGCCCGCTCGATCGCAGCAAGCGTCGCCCGTACATCGACTGGATCCACAGCGCGCTCGTGCAGGGAAACGCGGTGCGCGACTACACCAAGTGGGACGACCAGCCGGCGAGCGTCGCGGACTTCGGTCCGTCCTTCGCGCGCGGCTATCGGGTCGCGACGACCGAGCCCGCCGGGCCGGTGTACCTGTGCTACGACGCCGGGCTCCAGGAGGACGAGCTGGCGACGCCGGTGAGCGTCGCGGCGGAGATCGCGGCCGCGCGCCCGTCGCCGGTGCAGGCCGATCCCGGCGCGCTCGAGCACGCCGCCCACCTCATCGCGCACGCGGAGCGGCCGGTCATCGTCGCGGAATTCACGGGCCGCCACCCCGTGGGGTTCTCCGAGCTGCGCCGATTGGCGGAGCTGCTCGGCGCGCCGGTCATCGATCTCCAGGGACGCTTGAACATGGCGACGCGGCACCCGCTCAACTTCACCGGCTCGGAGACCGTGCTGGCGGACGCGGACCTCGTCCTCAGCGTCGACGTCGGCGATCTGTTCCGCGCGCTGAACCGGCTGGACCGCACGACCCACGAGAAGCAGCGCCGGATCCCCGACGGCTGCACGATCATCGACCTCGGGCTGATGGAGCTGCGGTCCAGCAAGTGGTCCGAGGACCTCGGCCAGTTCCAGCCGGTGGACCTTTCGATCGTCGCCGATACGGCCCTGGCCTTGCCGGCACTCCGCGAGCTCGTCGCCGCGGACGCAAGCGCGCTGTGGCCGGGGCGGCGGACCCGGATCGAGACGGAGAACGCGAAGCTCCGCGCCGACGTCGAGAAGAAGAGCCGCGAGCATTGGGACGACCGGCCCATCTGGCCGGCTCGTCTCGCGAGCGAGGTGTGGGACGCGATCAAGGGCGAGGACTGGGTCCTCACCGGCGCCGACCTCGAGGACTGGGCCTGGAAGCTCTGGGATATCGACTCCCCGGTCCGCTGGCCCGGCCGCAGCCTCGGCACGGCGACCCAGATCGGGATCTCGATCGGCGTCGCGCTCGCGCATCGGGGCGACGGCAAGCTCATCGTCGACATCCAACCCGACGGCGATCTGCTCTTCGACCCGGGCGCCCTCTGGACCGTGGCCAACCTGCGGCTCCCGATGCTCCTCGTCATGTACAACAACCGCGCCTACTACAACGACTGGGAGCACCAGCTCCGCGTCGCCGAGAAGCGCGGTACCGACAAGGGCAAGGCGAACATCGGCATGGACCTCTCGGACCCCGCGCCGGACTTCGCGATGCTCGCGAGGTCGTTCGGCTGGTACAGCGAGGGCCCGATCGACGATCCGAAGGATGTCGGCCCAGCGCTGAAGCGCGCCATTGAGGCGATCCGGAAGGAAGGTCGGCCCGCGTTGCTGGACACGATCGTGCGGAAGCGGGAGCTGACTCGCTTCCGTTGAAAGGGAGGTCCGCGAATGCTGCGCATACAGGGGCCCCTGCCCCTGCACGCGATCCGACACGTCTTACCGGCGATCGCCGCGATCGCCCTCGTTGCCGCGTGCACGACACCCGCGGCGGCACCCTCACCGACCGCGGCCCCGACGACCGCCGCGCAGACCGCGGTGCCTACCGCGGTGCCGACCGTCTCGGCGGCGCCGACGCAAGCGCCGAACGCCGTGCCGGCGATCCCGCCGCTCGCCGCGGTGACGCTGGACTCGAAGACGACCGCGCTGGTGGTGCTCGACGTCATCAACCCGACCTGCTCGACCCGGCCGGCGTGCAACGACAGCATCCCGGCGCTGCAGGCGCTCATCAAGAAGGCCCGGGACGCGAATGTCCCGGTCGTCTACACGAACACCGCGGCGACGAACGCGATCGTGCCGCAGATCGCGCCTCTGGCAGGCGACGTGACGATCGTGCCGACCAACGCCGACAAGTTCAACAACCCGGACTTCGACGCGGCGCTGAAGGCGAAGAAGGTGACGACGCTCATCCTGGTGGGAACGCGCTCGAACGGCGCGGTCCTGTACACCGCCTTCGAGGCGAACGTCCGCGGCTACACGGTGGTCGTGGCGATCGACGGCATCTCCGGCTCCATCCCCTTCGAGACAGCGCTGACCGAATGGCAGATGCTCAACCAGCCGGGCTTCACGAACGCGGACAACAAGCCGCTGGCGGAGAAGCTCGTCACGCTGAGCCGCGGAGACTTCATCACCTTCAAATAGCCGCGGGCGGGCGCCTTGGGCTAGAGGTCGTCCAGGGCGCCCGCCCGCCGCGCGCGCTCCGTTGCGTCGATCCAGGTCTTCTCGATGACGAACGGGTGCCACAGGCTCGCTGACACCCGCTTGATCTCGTCGTCGGTGTACGGCTTGGGGTCGCCGATGCTCAGCGCGTAGGCGAGCCGCTTCGCGTTCTCCTCTAGGTAGAGCGACAGCGTCACGCAGCGCGGGATGTCCTCGGCCACCACCGCGACCCCGTGTCCGCGAAGGAGGACGGCCCGATGGTCCTTCAGGTCCTTCGCGAGCGCCCGCCCCTGCTCGTCGTTCCGGACGAGATCGGGATCGTCGTACACCGGCACGACCCTGCCGAACGGCGCGCCGGCGTTGAACGCCGTGATGAGCGGCTTCCCCACCGTCGCGAACGCGGTCGCGGCCAGCGGATGGAAGTGCGAGACGCTCCGGATCTCCGGCCGTGCGCGGTAACAGCCGAGATGGAGCGCCGTCTCGGATGGCGGTTCGCCGCTGACGACCGTACCGTCGGCGACCCGAACGACGGCGACCTGCGCCGGCGTGACGGAGATACGCGACGACCGGCGGCCGTTGATGTACGCGAGGTCGCCCTCACGCAGGCTGATGTGCCCGTGCATGTCGAACAGGCCGGCGACGGCCATCACGCGGCAGGCGAGCGCGACCTGCGCGCGGCTCTCGGCCTCGCTCACGGCGCCTTCAGCGGGATCACGTCGGGTATCCCTCGGCCCCCTCGGCGCTCGTCTCGTGGCCGATGTGCGCGTAGCGGCGGCGGAACCGTAGCAGCGCGTCGACCTTGGTCGGATCGACCTCATAGGCCACGACCTCGCCGGTGAAGAGGACGTGGTCGCCGCTCTCGCGCGAGTCGCGGACCCTGCACCAGAGCACCGCCATGCTGCCGGCTACGCCGGGCGCGCCGCCCGCATCGGCGGGCGCCTCGACCGGCGTGACCTTCAGCGTGGCGAACTTGTCCGGTCCATCGGCCGAGCGTCCGGCGCGCTCGGCGATGTCCTGCTGCGACGCGTGGAGGAACGAGACGCTGAACGCGCCACTGCGCTGGATGAGCTTGCAGGTACGGCTGCCGGGGAACTCGGCGATCGCGACCATCGGCGGGACGAACGAGACGTAGATCGCGGTGCCCGTGGCGCAGGACCGCTCAGGTCCATCCGCGGCGCCGACGATCGCGACGGCGTGCGGGATGCGCGACAGCGCCGCGCGCGCGACCGCGTACCGATCGCCAGTGTTTTCGGGCATTCGGCGAGGCTAGCAGGACCGGTCGAATGGTCCGATAACTCGCGCGTCGTTCGCCAAAGGCGCGCCCAATCGGCGTGATGGGCGGCTGCGACCACTACGTCACGCAGATCTTCCCGATCTACGCGGAGGTCACCCCGGACGCGTGGAACAACAGCCGGGATGAGCTCGCGAAGACGAACGCCGCGGTCAAGGGGCTCGACGTGACCAAGGTCATCGACAACTCGTTCGTGAAGGACGCCCAAACGAGGAAGCTCGGGGGAAGGACGGGGCCCCCGCGAGCGACGCAGTCGCGAGCAGGGTTATCCGGCGGGCTTTGCCCGCCTCAGGATGCGCCACACCCTCTCGGCCGTGATCGGGAGGGTCTGGACGCGCGCGCCGCTCGCGTCGTGCACCGCGTTCGCGACCGCCGCGGGCACGCCCGGGTTCACCAGCTCCCCCGCCGAACGCGCGCCGTAGGGCCCGCTGCCGTGATCGTCGCTGAGATGGACGATGCGCAATGGAGGTACGTCCGCGATCGTCGGCAGCTTGTAGTCCCCGAGATTCGCCGCGCGCACACGGCCATCGCTGAGCGCGAGATCCTCGGTGAGAGCCTGGCCGAGACCGTAGACGAAGCCACCCTCGAGCTGCCCCCGCAGGGCGACCGGATTGATGACCCGGCCGACGTCGATGGCCAGCACGGCCCGGAGCACGCGCACCATCCCGGTCTCGCCGTCGACGGCGACCTCGATCGCGTGGGCGCACGCGCCGTGATCCGCCGCGGTCGCGTCGAACTTCGCGCTGACCTCGAGCCCCTCTCCGGCAGACAGGGCCCGCGCCGCGTCGGCGACGGATCGCCCGCCGAGCTTCACCTTCAGCGCCTGCGCCGCGGCGAGCGCCGCGCCGCCGTGCACCGGCGTCACTCGGCTGCCGCCGATGCCGGGGTCCTGCGGGCCCTCGGTCGAGAGCCGGCGCACCCGCACGGTCAGCGGGTCGACACCGAGCGTCGCCGCGACGATCCGCTGGATCAGGGTGTGCTGCCCGCCGCCCTGGTCACCCACGCCGGTCCGGGCCTCGATGGTCCCGTCGCGATCGAGGCGGAGGGAGATCGTGGTGCTGCCGCGGCCCACGTGCCGTACTCCGAGCGCGAAGCCGATGCCGCGCCCCGGCAGGCGCGGCGCGTCGGCGCCGATCTCGGTCGCCGCGCGATCGAGCAGCCCTGCGAGGTCGGGCCCGTGCCACGGCTCGCCGGTCGTCGTCGGATCGCCGGCGCGCGCGACGTTGCGCCGCCGCAGCTCGAGCGGCGCGAGGCCGAGCTCGCGCGCGATGAGATCGAGGTGCGACTCCGACGCGAAGACGTTCTGCGGCTGGCCCGGTGCGCGCATGTGGCCGCCGGGCACCTGGTTCGTGTACACGGTCGCGGCCTCGTGGCGCGCCGCGGGCACGCGATAGCCCTCGAGCGTCGACACACCGCCCTCGACCAGGAGCCGGACCGTCGGCTTGCCGGCCGCGTACGCGCCGCCGTCGAACAACGCGAATGACTCGTGCGCGACGATGCGGCCCTCGGCATCGACGCCGGTGCGCAGCCGGATCCGCGAGGAATGCCGCGGGTTCGTGGTCGTGAGCTCGTCGGCGTACCGCGTGATCGCTCGCACCGGGCGTCCCGTCGCCTTCGCCAGGTGATACAGGACGAACTCGTCGGTCGAGAGACCCTTGCCACCGAAGTCACCGCCGATCGTCCCGTTGTCCACGACGATGCGTTCGCGAGCGAGGCCGAGCGTCGCGGCCATCTGATCCCGCAGGTTGAACGGCGCCTTGTTCGTCGAGACGACCCGTACGCGATCGCCCTCGAGCCAGACGATCGCCGCCCGCGGCTCGAGGGCGGCCTGATGGATGCGCGGCGTGGTGAACTCGTGCTCGAAGATCCGCGCGGCGCGGGCGAACGCCGCGCCGACGTCGCCGTGCGACTCCGTGACATGGCCCTGGTGGTTCGGATGCGGCACCGAAGGCCGCTCGCCGCGGCCCTCGAGGAAGCGATACGTCGCGGCGTCGGGATGCAGGACCGGCGCGCCGGCGCGCAACGCGTCGTCCAGATCGAGCAGTGCCGGCAGCTCCTCGTACTCGACCGCGATCAGGCGGACGGCCTCCTCGGCGAGCTCGCGCGTGTCGGCCGCGACCGCGGCGACCCGATCGCCGATGAACAGGACGCGGTCCCAGCAGAGCACCGGCCAGTCCTGGAGCCTGCGGCCGAGTCGCTGGCCGCGAACGTCCGCGCCTGCCAGGACCGCGCGCACGCCCGCGAGCCCGCGGGCGCGGCTCAGGTCGACCGACACGACGCGCGCGTGCTGGTACGGGCTTCGCACGAAGGCAGCCTGCAGCGCGCCGGGCAGGTCGAGGTCGGCGGTGTACTTCGCCGCGCCGGTCGTCTTGGCCTCGCCGTCGACGCGACGCTCAGGCCGGTCGAGCAGCTCGGGACGGATCACCGCGCCGCCACCGTCGCTCGAAGGCAGTCGGCGAATCCGGCGAGCATCTTGTCGGCCTGGCGTGCGATGAGCGGCTGGCCAAGCTCGCCGATGCGGCCGAGGATCGCGACATCGCTGGACACGCGCAGCTCCGTGGGCGCGTCGCCGCTCACGGCGAGATCCACGAACGCGCGAACGGCGCCGCCGATCCGGTGATCCGCGGCGTCCGCGCGCAGCCGGAGCGTGCCAGCGGCCTCGTCGCGCGATTCGATCGCGACGGTCCCGGCAAGCGCCAGCTTCACCGGGCCGACGCGCACGTCCAGCGTCCCGCGCACTCCGTCGCCCGCCGGCGCGATATCGCGGGTGCCTGGGACGCAGCGCGCGGCGGCCGGCAGGTCCACGAGCAGCGCCCACACCTTCGCGCGCGGCGCATCGACGGTCACGCGATGATCGAGCTTCACGCGACCTCACGGAGCGCGCGCTCGGTCCACACGCCGGCCATCGCGCGCTTGTACTCGGCGCTACCCCGCAGGTCGTCGATGGGATCGGTCGCCGCCGCAGCGAGCGCCGCGGCCTCGCGGATCGCGGCGTCGTCCAGCCGGCGACCGATGAGGGACCGCTCCGCGTCGCGCGCGCGCAGCGGCACCGGACCGGCGCCGCCGAGCGCGATGCGGGCGTGCGTGCAGGCGCCGCTCGCGCCGGTCGCGACCACGGCGGCCACGGAGACGGTCGCGTAGTCGTCGCGCGTCGTCGGGAGGAACTTCATGTACGTCGCGCGGGCGCCGGCAGGCGGCGGCGGAAGCTCGACGCGGACGAGGAGCTCGCCCCGTTCGAGCGACGTCTCGAAGACGTCCACGAACAGCGCGTCGAGCGGGATGCGGCGCTCGCCGGCCTTGGACCTCGCGACCGCGACGGCGTCGAGGGCGAGCAGGGTCACCGGCGGGTCCTGCGCGGGATCGGCATGCGCGAGGTTGCCGCCGAGCGTGGCTTGCTCGCGGATCCGCACCGTCGCCACCGCGGCGAATGTCGCCGCGAGCGCGGCCGCATGCGCCCGCACCTGCGGTGCGCGCGCGAGGGCACCGTGCGTCGCGAGCGCGCCAAGCCGCAGCCCGTTCGAAGCATCGATCGCGCGGAGCGGCGTGAGGCGGCGCAGGCCGATCACCCGCGCCGGCCGGATGAGGTCCTGCTTCATCAGGATCACGAGCGACGTGCCGCCGGCCATGACGAGCGTGTCCTCGGGATCGTCGGCCAGGAGCGCGAGTACCTCGTCGAGCGTCTCGGGCTCCCGGTAATCGAACGGTCTCACCGCGCGTCACGGGCCTTCGCGATGGCCCGCGCGATCCCGTAGTAGCCCGTGCAGCGGCAGAGGTTCCCCATCATGCCGTTCGTCAACTCCGCTTCGGTGAACTCCGGGTGGTCCCTGAGGAAGGCGTCGGCAGCCATGAGCTGACCCGAGGTGCAGATGCCGCACTGGAAGCCGCCCTCATCGATGAAAGCGTCCTGCAACGGCGACGCGAGCCCCTCGATCGTCCGGATCGCCGCGCCATCCACCTGCGTCGCGAGCAGCAGGCACGCCGACATCGGGGCGCCATCGACCTGGACCGTGCACAGCCCGCAGACCCCGACGGAGCAGCCGTCCTTCGTGCCGGTCTTCCCAAGGTCGTCGCGCAGCAGATCGATGAGCAGCCGTTCGGCCGGGACGGTGACGTCCTGAGGCTCGCCGTTCAGCGCGAACCGGACACGGTGCTCGGTCAGAGGTACTTGCGCCCCTCGAGCTTGTCCGGCACGCGGAGGCCGAGCGCCACGAGGAGGCGGGTCAGCAGCTCGCGGAACTCCTCAGGCATCTTGCCGAGGTCCTTCGGCTCGATGCGGTCGGTGAACTGCGCCACTGGCCCGCCTCCTTTCTCTGCCGGTTAGCCGCCGAGCTTCCGGTCCTGCGCGCTCTGCATGAACGTCCGGTCGATCATCTTGGTGATGTCGACCTTGGCGATGTTGGGGTTGCCGGCGCCGAGGATCGACACCGCGTCCTTGAACTGGACCACGTCCGGGTAGAGGTACGGGACGGTCACTTCGTTCATGAAGAAGTCGTACGCGCCATCGAGCGCGGACTGGTCGGTGATCTTGAAGTACTTCCCGAGCACCGCGGTCGCGCCGGCCTTGTCGGCCTTCATCTTCAGGCGGGCGATGGTGAGGGAGTCGACGTACGCCTGGACGGTGTCCTTGTTCGCGTTGAGATACGTGCGCTGCATGATCACGCCGGTGTTCGCGGCCGGGAGCTTCTGGCTCGCGAGGTCGACGATGGCATTCAGCCCGGCCTTCACGAGCTCGAGATCCTCGGGCGGGTCGTCAACGCCCGCGTCGATCGAGCCCGCGAGGAGCGCGGCGGTGCGGTTGGCGTGTGAGCCGACGGCGACGATGATCACGTCCTTGTCCGGGTCGAGGCCCGCGGCCTTCAGGGCCGCGCGGGTCGCGATGTCGCTGGAGCCGCCGGCGTTCGAGACGCCGACCTTCTTGCCCTTCAAGCCGGCGATGGTCGTGATGCCCTTCTGGGCGTAGAGCTTGTAGGGGTAGACCGGGGCGAGGTTCGCGACGAGCACGAGGTCGGCACCGCCGGCGTTCGCGCTCAAGGCCTCTGCACCACCGAACTGCCCGATCTGGATGCCGCCCGCGAGAAGCGCCGCGCTGGTCTGCGCGCCGCCGTTGATCGACTGCAGGTCGACGTCGAGGCCGTTCTCCTTGAAGACGCCTTTCTCGAACGCGTACCACGGGATCCAGTCGTCCGCGCTGATGTTGCTGTAGGCCGCGACGACCTTCGTGCAGCACGGGCGTGGGGTCTTCGTCGGCGATGCGGCCGCCTGGGTCGGTACCGGCGTGGCCGCCGGCGCGCTTGTCGCCGCCGTTCCGCCGCCGGCGCCACCACCGCACGCTGTCGCGAGGATCGCGAGGACGGCCACGAGGACCGCGAAGGTCTTGGTCATGGTCCCACCCTTTCCGCTATCGCCTGATCTGGGGTCGCCACGCCTGGAATCGGTTCTCGATGCGCTGCAGGATCGTCGTGAGGAGCATGCCTGTGCCGGCGATGAGGATCACGCCGGCCAGCATCTTGGGGGTCTGGAAGGTCTGACCCGCGATCGCGATGAGCTGACCGACGCCGTGTCGAGCCGCGATCAGCTCGGCGACCACGACACCGGTGAGCGCGTGGCCGATGCCCAGCCGGAAGCCGGTGAGGATGAACGGGACCGAGCCCGGCAGCACGACGCGGCGGAAGATGAGCGCGTCGGAGGCGCCGAACGATCTCGCGACCCGCAGAAGCGCGGCCTCCGTGTTCCGGACGCCGGCCATGGTGTTGATGATGATCGGGAACAAAGCGCCAAGGAAGATGACCGCGATCTTCGACTGGATATCGATCCCGAACCAGATGATGAACAGTGGGATGAGCACGATGCGTGGCGTGCTGTAGAAGAAGTTCACGAAGGGATCCATCGCGTACTGGAAGCGCGTGTACCAGCCCATGAGCAGCCCGATCGAAAGGCCGATGACGATGGCCATCCCGTAGCCGATCCCCATCTCTTCGCCGCTCGTCGCGATGTCGAGCCAGATCTCGTCGGTCTGGAAGAGCTTGACGAACGCCTGGGCAACATCGGACGGTCCCGGGAGGAAGAGGACCGGCATGATCCGGGCGTTCGCGACCAGCTGCCAGACCGTGAGGACGAAGACCACGCTCAGCATGCCGATGACGAGGGGCTCGTATTGCCTGATCCGGCTCGGCCGGACGACCGATCGCCGCTCACGTGTCGGATCGGTCTCGCCTGCGGTCACCGGGAGGACGCGGTCGGCCTCTTTGATGCTCATGCCGCGGGCATCCCCGCGGCGAGACGTTCCGCCGGGACGGCGAGCTCCTCTTGGATGCTTTCCCAGATCCGGTCCTCGTAGCGAAGGAACGTCGGGTCGCGCTTCACACGCAGGTCGCGCGGCCGCGGCAGGCCGATCTCGAGGACGTCC
>Ga0315281_10002042_pt1 | contig 30012 bp, 20 predicted proteins | sample YL17G07_0_MG_FD_204540 | JGI IMG/M metagenome (GOLD analysis project Ga0315281, IMG submission 204540) | Sediment microbial communities from Yellowstone Lake, YNP, Wyoming, USA - YL17G07_0 | ecosystem: Environmental > Aquatic > Freshwater > Lake > Sediment | place: USA: Wyoming | collected...
TCAGGGAAGATCATTGATTTCAGCTCCTCGCAGTTTGTTTTTGAGTTCGAGAACGGCGAGAAAATCGCCATCGGCCGAATCCGGCGCATTTACTTCGCCAAGCGAGTGCCCGATGCGCTCGCGCGACAACAGCAGGGAGGGAGCTCCGAAAACCGATTCGTGGGAGTATATGAATCTGCCGCTGGACAACAGCAGGGCATTCTCAATATCCAGCTCACGCTGAATAGCGACCTGACGGCGCTAATGAACGTCGGGGCGCGTGCAGGTGTTCAGGGCAATAGTGTCGCCGGACGATGGCAAGTCAACAACAATAACACAATCACCGCAAGTTTTAGTTCTCAGACCAGACGGGGGATCGGCCAAGGAGTCTATACCTTCCGGCTGGAAGGCAGCGAGTTAGTGGGCGACAATCAGAACAGCGGCATTTTCGCCAATTTGCGCCTGTACAAGAGATAGTTTCAGGAACTTCGCCCGGCACGTTTTCGATAGTCTGCGACTTTCAGTCGCCGGCTAGAACAGCAGTTAGCGCCAAATTTCTCATGCGCCGAAGGTTCAGCCGCGAACCATGAAAATCGCCAATTTGTTGTAATCATTTATGTTACAAGTCTATTTTCTAGGTAATGTGAAGGTTCGACACTTATTTATTTAAAAACGAAGGCCGAGCAAGTTCCAATAATTCAGAAGCCAGAAGAAAGCCAATAGAGCCAGCAGCACCAGGGTGTAATGAACCCGGGCGCAACGACACCAATATTTTTTTGTCCAGGCCTTTATCACGAAGACAAGCATTCCTATGCCCAAAACCGCTGCGGCCCAGGGAAGCTCCAAAAATATTTTAGCCGACTTGGGAAGGCCAAAGATGAGCTGCATGGGTTCGCTCAGCAGGATAATCAGAGCGATGGCAAACACCAGGCATGACAGGCTCATAAGAAAAGCCAACCACCGAGCCGCTTTAGGGGCCTGGCGCTCTTCGAGTCTGCGGCCGCAGATCTTACGGGCGATGAACCGGACAGGCCAGAGCCACGTGGAAAGGAAAAGGAGCGCGCACATCACCGCCAGCCAAGCATGAAAAGAGGGCTTGTCGAGGCCTTCGAGTTTTATAAAAGCCATTATGGGCACCTGACTCATGAAAAGGCGAACGATCCGGCCTTGGCCGTCTTCCTGGAAAATAGCCGTGTTCTGTCCTCCGACTTCCTTGAAGACGAGCGGCGAGACTTCGACGTATTGTCTTGGTTCTCCGAGTCCCGAGAAAAGGAGCGTATTCGATGCGGTCGGCTTGACTTTCAGCGTCGACATCAGCCGGCCAAGCTTTTCGATCGTCGATGAGTTGACTCTGGTCGCAAGATAGAGGCCCGCGAACTTTTGAACCCTGGCCTTGAAATCCGGCGATGGTTTCGGCTCCGGCTGCTCGGGCCGGGGATTGTAGCGGTCAAGAAGCGAGGCCATAAGCTGCATACGGGGAGAGCCTTCGCCGCCGACACTGTTGTACGATACAAAAAAGCCGACGTTTTGAGCCGGGATAAGGCCGAGCATCGAGTGGAAATAAATCGTGTCGCCCCCGTGGCCGATCGTATCGACGCCGTTGTATTTCCACTCCCAGAAGCCGTGGGCGTTTCCGTCGAGCGAAGGATCGTGAGCAAAGAGCCGGGAATGCATGAGTTTGGCGGTTTCTTCGCCCAGGATTCGCGTCTCGCCGAACCGGCCGTTCTGGAGATGGGCGATCATGAACTTGGCGATATCCACGGCGGTCGTGCTGAGGGAGCCAGCCGGCGCCAGGCCGTTGATCAATTCGAAGTCCTGGGCGCTGAATACGCCGTTTTCGAATTTATAGCCGACGGATATGTCGGCTGCCATACTCGGCGGAAGCGGCTGGCGGAACGTGCTGTGTGCCATTCCCAGCGGAGCGAATATATTTTTCTCGATATATTCCTCGAATGGAATTCCCGAGATCGTTTCGATGATATAGCCGGCCAGGGCGGTTCCATAGTTTGAATACGAAGCCAGTAGTCCCGGGGGACGAACCCGGGCGGGCATGTTCTCGGCCAGGAATTTTTTCATAGGCACGAGATCTTTAGGAGTCCGGGCGAACATCCCGATCCCCATTTCTTCAAACCCCGGGGTGTGCGACAGCAGATGTTTCATCATGATGGGCTCGGGAAAGGTCGCCGGGATTTTGAAATCTTTGAGATATGTGTTGACGTCGACGTTCAAATCGATCTTCCCCTGTTCGACGAGCTGCATGACCGCAGTCCAGGTAAAGAGCTTGGAGATCGAGCCGGGACGAAAGAGCGTCGTGTCCGCTGCGACGGGGATTTTTTTCGCCACATCGGCATAGCCGTAGCCTTTGGCCAGCAGGATTTGCCCGTTCTGAACAGCGGCAAACGTGGCTCCGGCGATATGGTTGTTTTTCATGTGGACGGCCATGATTCCGTCGACGAAAGCTTCAAGCTCGCCGGGAGATATGGTGGGCAGCGTTTGTCCGGGCGTAGATGTCGGGGGAGCGGCTTTATCTTCCTGGCCGGCGTGAAGGGCGGCAAAGGAGGCTAAAATAAATAGCAGCGCGGATAAAAATATGATTGTGAATGATTTTATGCTTTTCATAAAAGCCCTCCTTGACGGTTTTATATATCACAGGCTGGTATTCTGTTCAAACCCGGTAGGATCAAACCTCTATATTCGACAATTTAGTTGTCATCGCGAGGCACCTTGCGCCGTGGCGATCACACATTGCATCAGACTTTTCATCGCGAGCGAATGGAGGGAGCATGGCGATCTACAAAATATATTAGGAGTTTGAATTAAATCCGAGCCCAAGCTAAAATAAGCTTCTTCGGTGCGCGCCCGTAGCTCAGTTGGATAGAGCGCTGGACTTCGAATCCATAGGTCGGGAGTTCGAGTCTCCCCGGGCGCGCTTCATTTTTCCCCATATAAATGAACATCTTACGAGAAAAAGTGAATATAGCCAAATGTAGCCAAAAATAGGCTTTTTGACAAAAAGGACGACAAAAAGGCGACATGTTTTTGAATTCCCTATCGAGAAGAATTATTGAGCCGAGTGTTATGACTTGTCGAGAATGGGCATCTTTGAGGCCATAACCATTATAGCGGTTTTTGAAATTTCAAATAACGTATATGCCTCATTGAAATTAAGCACTATTTCGGGGTGCATGATAAGGTTTCTATGTTGGTCTTTAATTTGTTGGAGTAGTGCTACGATTTCATCTACATCGGGACGTTTTAGTTCATGTAACTTCGAAATATACGCTCCCCAGTTTTCAAGTCGATTGGGGGCCGGTTTTGGATCGCAGACTGCCAAATAGTATTTTTGTATCACGCTCTCTGTCGCCCGGATAATATGAAATCCAGAGGCGGTGAAGTTATCGAATGCAAGGCATCTACCACTTTCTCGAATTTCATCTTTTGTTCTTTGGTCTATTTTTGAAAGAACTTCCGGGGGCAAAGTCGATTCCGCCCTATCAATTAAGTCTGGGGTGGAATAAATGCCTTTTTGTGAGACCTGATAGGTTGATAGCATTTGTAATTCTTCTTCTAATACAACCTCAAATTTTCTAGCCGAATCAATAACGTTTTGAAAATCCACATTGATTAAAGGATCAGGTCGATTTACTTTTTCTTCACCGAAGTGGACACCTGAATACCAATCGACAATTTCACGTATTGCAAAAACTAATTGTGTTCCAGCGGAACGGCATACCGTTAAGGCAGGAAATGATTTAAGTATAGTATTAATACTCTCGCTAACAGATATGGAATTAATTATTATTTCAATTCTCTTCGATTTATCAGAACCGTTCATTTTTGTAAGCGGATTTAGTTGTGTACCAAGCTGATAAAAGAACGGAAGATTAATTTTTTCCATCGCACTACCCCTAACGGCACTTGCAGCCCATCTTTGTAATTTCATAATCATACTCCTTTTATGATCTTTTTTCAAACTGACCCACTACTAAGAATTTGCTGTTAGTTAAATTTTAAAAGTGGACTAGGTTGATGTCTTCAAGGCGGACTTTCTGAGTTCCCAGAAAAGCTTTTTCGCACCAGAAGCGGATGTCAGCGATTCCCGTCTTTTTGTTCGGCACGATGCGGAGTTGTATGGTATCTCGTACCGAGACTCCGGAGAGCTTGAACTCGAGATTGTGGAATGAGATTTTCCTATAAGAGTTGACGATCCTCTCTGTCATTAGGCAAAAGACATCTTTGGTGGACTTGAAAGGTGGAGGGACCATGAACTCTCGAAAGAGGGACTTCTTCTCTTCCTGGGCTCTTTGGAAACGCCGCGAGGGGATCTCTCTGGCGGTGCTATGGACTTGATGATTGTTATAGCGGTCGACTTCGGCGCGCAGGACTTGCCTGGCCTCGGAGATGGTCTTGATGTTTTCTCGGGCACAGGTTCGGATCAGCCTATCTTGGAGCCAGCCATAAGGCCGTTCGATTTTGCCTTTGGCTTGAGGCGAGAGCGCATAGCGAGGCTCGATGTGACAGTCCCGCAGGATCCGTTTCCACTGAGGGTCTACATCATCGGTGACCAGATAATGTTTTCTCCAGATGGAGTCTCGGCCCTGGACGAACCGGAAGATGGAGTGACAGTCGGTATAATAGGCATAGGGGGCGCCATAGCCTAAAACGACGCTTTCCAGGGCAGAGATGTGGTCCCAGCTGGTCTCTTTTTCAACCAACTCGGCATAAAGCAGCTTCCGGCTGTAATCATCGAGGCTGGTGATGAGATACCACTTCGAAGCCGCATAGGGAGACCACTTGTGGTGCGAGGAGTCGTGCTGGATGAGCTCACCGATATAATTGGTCAAGACCTCCCGGTCATGGGCTTTTCTCTTTGGCCGGCGAAGGAAAAAGTTATGTTCTTTAGCCCTTTTGATAATTGTCGGGACAGAGACTTTCTGTCGATGTTTCTGCCAGAGAAGATCCCGGATATAACAGTAGTTATAAGAATGGATGGGGATATCCAGGTTTTCAATCAGGCGTTTCTCCCAGCGCAGCTGATGAAGGATGTTTTTTTCGATCTCGGGGCTGATCGTCCGGGTTTTCTGTCGTCTCTTATAGGCGATCGAAAACTCAGAAGGGTTCTGACGGTAGTCTTTCAGCAGAGCAAAGAATCGGCTTCGGCCAATCTTTAGGATCTCAAGGATATACCGGAGCTCGACCTCTTTGTCGATATAACTCTGAAGCAAGGACCGAATCTGTTGGTCACGAAAAGACCTGTGAAGCTGTTTGGCCATAATTAAGACCTCCTTTTCAAAGGAAGGTTTTAACTTTCTCTGGCCTCTTCAGTCCACTTTTAAACTTTAAATAACAAGGCGAGACCGTATCTTGACATGGCAGACTTTGAGATTTATTATGATAAAAAGATCAGCCGCAGGGAATAGCGACCAAGAATATATCGCCATCTTCCAGGAATTCTTATAGGAATGACGAGATAAGGAGGACGTGGCAATGGACGAAGATCGAATCTTATGGATATTATCAGGGCTTAGGGAAAAAGCAACAACCGAAGAATTACTCCAGGTTTTAAATGAAAACGATCACGAACATTGGTCGAAGGAAGGATTTGAGGCAATTAAGCGGATTTTGAATGAAAGAAAAGTAAATTTTAAAGTATTTCCTGAAAGGAATTTCTTCAGTGAAGTGGAAGAATTTTTCGTTAAATTTAGAACGGATCCTTTAAAATATTGGCGCGAGGGTACTTATGTTGGGAAGGGTAAGTTAGTTTTATCTCTACATGGAGTAAAAATATTCGGGAAGACAACATTTCCAATAGAATGGAAAGTATTCATCGGAACAGCAATAATATGTTTATTTATTATTCTATCGAAATTCTTTGATTTTAAAAAACTCTATACACCAATTTTCTATGCACCAAGTTTAATCATATTATGGGAGCTTCTAAATTTGCTAATTGTAAAAAAGCAGGAAAGCATAATTCCCTGGGAAAATATTTTATCAATTGTGCAGAATCCTCATGAAGCAATCGTTGTCGACTTTATGAGGTACCCGCTTGGTAATCCGGTTCGGCAACAGCTAGTTTTTAAGGTTAAAAATATTGATGGGTTTATGTCTGAACTTAAAAAAAGGGGTTGGAAGGCTACTGCATGACGCCTTTAATATATATCAAAATCGAAATAAGAAAGATGGACAGACAAAATATTTTTTGTCTCCCTGGAAATGATTATCGCTCAACATAAAACCGGCCAATTTATAAAAATTCGGCTGAAGAAGGCGCGGCCTCATCGGCCTGAGACCTTGCGAAAATTAAAAAAAGACGAGCCTGGCCAATATCCGGCACGCGGCCTCTTCAATACTTAACTTCACTTTTTAAAGAGTATTTTCTATGGGTGTCAGCAGGTCAAAAAGCCGACACGGTTGAAATTCCGAAGCCCGCAAATCGTTCAATCCTTTACAATTAACGATCTCATATTCTGGATTTCGAATCTATAGGTCGGGGGTTCAAATCCCTCCCGGCGCGCTTCGTTTTTTCTTCAGAAAAATTTCAAATATCAATAAATGAATTAAATTTCATGGAAAAATGACTTTTGGCCATTATCAATTTCGGATTGTATCGGATATGGGACAAGAGAAGCCTAGAACGCTGACATTTCATATAGTAAAATAAACATGAAAAAAAGGCTTCGTTGACTTTTTTGTTTTTTATAGTTGATTTATATGCTTGACGCTAAAAAATTAAATCCATTGTCCATAAGCAAGGTGCTAATTTGTGCGGAATTGCTCCCGCGCATAGATTTGTTCAAGCACCCGAAGGTTTTCATCCCACGGATATTTATGAAAGATGTAAATCAGTCATCGTCTTCGCACATGTATTGCCCGTTCAATCATTGCTTTCTTCAAATTGCATCCCCTATACCTTTGCCAATATCATGATCACGGAAAAGGTCGATCAGCTTACGTTCGAGCTATCCCAGTATTTTCAAAAATTAAGTATTCATGCCATTCCCATTCCTTCAGATGATCCTTATGAATATTGGATAGAAGCGGAATCTTATGGACGGGCAATATTATCTTTAGGTCATGCCGGCCATCTTGCAGGATTGGGCGTGCTGGGGAAAAATACGCTTCTCATCAATGAACAATTTGGAAATATGATCCAATTGGGCGCTCTGTTAACTAACCTAGAATTGGAAGGTGATCCCGTAGCGACATACGAGGGTTGTCCTTCCGGCTGTCGTATCTGCATAGAATCATGCCCGGTACAAGCATTGGATGGAAAATCCGTGATACAAAAGTTATGCAGACCGTTATCAAATTTTAGAACAACGAAAGGATATATCATAAAAAAATGTAACGTTTGTCGGAGGGTGTGTCCGAATTATAATGGAATAAAGAAATAGAGATTATTGACTTGCGGAAATACGGCTAAAATTTTACTCCACCTATCTGCCTTATCTGTCGTTCACCCAAACCCGGGTTTCCGATCCGACCAGGTGAAAACTCCGCAAGTGCTCTTGGTCTTGGGGGGCGCCGTCGACTTCCTTATAAGCGATTCCAGTTTCGATGAAGCGGAGCCGGTTGGAGCTGAAATTGTTGAAATTAACAAAGACCGGTTTCGGCCGGCCGGCCAGGTATTGGAGCTCCCGGTTGAATTCGATGTTTTCGATGCTTTGGCCTCTGCAATAGGGGATCGCCACCATGAAGATATTGGCGGCCAGCGCCATCATTAAGATCCAGGCGAAGGCTGCATTCGTTTTTTTTCTGGGCGCATATAAGCTCAAGGCTGCGGCGGTGAGGGGAATCATCCACAGTTGGGGCACATAACGGAGCCACCACGATTCGGGGTTTACGGCCACGGACAGGCTGACGAAAATAATCATCCCTAGGATGGCGGAGCCGAATGGATGTTTGCGCGGCGGAAATATGGACGGAAGGCTCAATAAAATCAGAATGCACGATAAGAGAAAAGCGCCTCCGAACCAGGGGCCGAATCCGCCGATTCTCACATCGGCGGTCGCGAGTGTCGCCAACTCCAAGGCGCTGACGGCAAAAGGCCACTTCCATGTGGTCGTGCCGTTGGGACCGAAAACATTTTCCGTCCGCGAGAATATGGAAGTGAACAATTTTTGGAAGCGGCCGGCATTCTGAAAATTGGCCGGCAATTTATTGGAATAGACGTTGATCGCCTTGGAGCCGGCTACGGGGTAAAACGGGTGTCCGTTCCGAAGCGTATTCGTGACATAGGGATTATAGCCGATGAAAAATACCGCGACGAGATAAGTTGCCGCGATCAGGCCGGCAATTTTCAAGATTTCTCCGCGCTTTTTCAGGAAAAACCAGAGCCCCAGTCCGGCATTGAAAATCAAGGCATAGATAAGCCCGGTGAATTTTGCGTTAACGACCATGATGGTGCAGAGAGACAAGGCGAGCAGGGTAAGTCTGTCGGATCGAACGAAGCATAAATACGAAAGCGCGGCCAGCGCCGTTAACAAAGACGCCAGTTGGCCGTCGACATAAAAGCTTAGAGTCTGGTAAATGGAAACAGGATTCAGGGCAAGCGCGATGCTCAGGATCAAGGCGAGGCCCCGTTTTTTTTCATCAAAAGCCAGAAAAGCCGCGAAAGATAGAAAGAATGCCGCCAAAATAAGTAGAAAATTGAACGCTTTTCCCTGCTCGATATGTCCGCTGGTCTTGTAGACCTGGGACGCATAGATCCAGGGAGCCTTGGCATAGTAGTTGACCCATCTTCGGAATTCGCCTTGAAGGGGAAGGGAATAGATGGGATTCCAACCGTTGTTCAGGTGAATAATCGCTTCCTGATGATATGCCTGTCCGTCATACGACAAATCATAGAAGCGGCCGGCGACATCGAGCGAGAGGAAAACAGTGCCGAGCAAGACCAGAGAAAGGATAGCGGAGATTATAACCGCTTTCTTATCGAAATAGTTTCTTGCGCCCCAGGCGATGTAAAAAAGGGCCGCAGCGAAAGCGATATAAAACCCTGCCGGAGAAATCGATCGGCGTAAGACGAAAAGGCCTGAGTTCAAGAACAAAATGGAAGCCATGAAGACCAGGACGGATGATCCAAGCAGGAAGCTTATTCGGCCGAGGCCGCCGGTTTTTTTGCTCATGGCGCTGTTAGTCCGAATGCTCTATTTATTAACATTCAAAGCTCCGAAAATCAAATCGCCGAATGTACAATTGAATTTCGCAAAGTCGGGATTAAACCTTTATTTTTGAATAAAATCCGGTTGCCGGTCGCTTATAAGAATAAATCTGTGATGTCAAAAGTGTAGGTTTGATTCCAATTTCAGTTTGATTTTTTTATCCGGTTTGTATATTTTTAACTCTTCATGACCATCAGGGACTGTTTGATCTGTTCATTTGTTTCAAAAAATTCGTTTCGAAAAATTTAAAAAGAGGAGAAATAAGCATGAAGCGCGCCTTTTTAGCTATTTTCCTTGTCTTTGTATTGATCGCTCCGGCAGCGTCCGCGCTTTTGGCCGAAAACACGCCGGTCAAAAAAGCCAATTATGATTTAGCCTCGCGCTGGACGTCGCAGAAGGTCGGAAAGCTCGTCTTCGATACATCGGTTTCGCTCCACGGGCTCGAGTTCTCCGACCGGTTCTGGTACAGCTATGAAACGAGCCAGGGACGGAAATTTTATATCGTCGATCCCGTGGCTAAAACAAAAAAGTTTCTCTTCAACAACACCAAGATGGCGGCGATGCTTACGAAAATCGTGCTCAGTCCCTATGACGCCCAGCACCTGCCGATTAAGACGATCAAGTTTGTCAAAAAAGACACAGCCATTCAATTCGAGGTCGAAGTCCCCAAAGATTCCGACGTAGCCGCCGGCGATAAAATCAAGAAAGCCGGCGATATCAACAAGGAAATCGAGGATCAAGAAAAGGAAAAAGAAAAAGAACAGGACAAGGAAAAGAAAGATAAGGAAAAAGAGGTCGATAAGTCCAAGGAGGCCGAGTCCAAAACGCAAACCCTGACTTTTGAATATGACCTGGCCAGCGGCAAGTTGGTGCTTCTTGAAAATTATAAAGCGCCAAAAAAGCCCCGTTGGGCGAATATTTCTCCGGACGAAAAGATCATTCTCTTCGCCCGCGGCCACAATCTTTACATGATGGACGCGGCGAGTTATGCCCTGGCCCAGAAAAAGGCCGACGATAAAAATATCAAGGAAGTCCAGATCACGACCGACGGCGAAGAATATTTTAGCTATGCCCAGACGCTGAACGACGAGGAAAAAAAGGAATATCAGAAGGATGAGAAGGATCGTAAAGATTATCGTCTTCCGGCCATCAGAATTTCCTGGTCAAAAGACTCGAAGAAATTCGCCGGCACGCGCGAAGACAGGCGGAAAGTCGGCGACCTGTGGGTCATCAATTCTTTGGCCAACCCGCGGCCGACGCTCGAAACCTATAAATATGAGATGCCGGGCGAGGAGAATCAGCCCCAGCCGGAACTCCTGATTTTTGACGTCGCAAAAAAAGCCAAAATCAAGGCCAAAGCGGACAAGTTCAAGGACCAGACCGTCATGATTGCGACCGACCGCGTGCTCAACATCGACAGGGAAAAAGAGAAAGTTACGTCGAAATGGCTAAGCGACACTCCGGATAAGCTCTATTTCCTGCGCCAGAGCCGCGACTTGCATAGGCTCGATGTCTGTCTGGCCAATACGGAAACCGCTGAGGTCAAGGTCCTCATCGAGGAAGTGCTGAACACGTATATCGAAACGATGCCGCTCAGGATCATCGCTAACGGCAAAGAAATCCTCTGGTGGTCTGAGCGCGACGGTTGGGGGCATTATTATCTCTACGACGAGAACGGGAGACTCAAAAATCAGATTACGTCGGGTGAATTCACCTGCCAGGGGATCGTGGGCCTGGACGAGAAAGCGCGCCTCATTTACGTCAGCGCCTGCGGCCGGGAGCCGAACGAGGATCCGTATTTCATGCACCTCTACCGGGTTAATCTCGGCGGCGGCGGCATGCAGCTTCTCAACGTCGGCGATGCGATGCATTCGACCGAGATGAACGATGCCGCGAAATATTTTGTGGACAATTTCTCCCGGGTCAACGCAGCGCCCAAATCCCAGCTCCGCGATACGATGGGCAACGTGCTCTTAGACTTGGAAGCGACCGATGTCAGCGCTCTTCTCGACGCTGGATTCAAATATCCCGAACCGTTTAAAGTCAAAGCCGATGACGGAATCACCGATCTCTACGGCGTCATGTATAAACCGTTCGACTTCGACCCGGCTAAAAAATATCCGATCGTCGCCTATGTCTATCCCGGGCCTCAGACAGAAAGCGTGACCAAGACATTTAATCCCCGGAACTTGAACGTCGCCCTAGCTCAGTTCGGATTTATCGTCATCGAAGTCGGGAACAGGGGGGGACACCCGCAGCGCTCCAAGTGGTACCACAACTTCGGCTACGGCAATCTGCGCGATTACGGACTGGCCGATAAGAAACGGGCCATCGAACAGCTGGCGGTCAAATATCCGTTCATCGATATCGACAAAGTCGGGATCTACGGCCACTCGGGAGGCGGATTCATGTCCACGGCGGCCATGCTCGTTTATCCGGATTTCTTCAAGGTTGCGGTCTCGTCCTCGGGAAACCACGAAAATAACATCTATAATAGGTGGTGGAGCGAGAAACATCACGGCGTCAAGGAAGTTGTGGATAAGGACGGAAAAGTCAAATATGAATACTCCATTGAAAAGAATTCCGAGCTGGTCAAGAATCTCAAGGGACATCTGCTGCTCGTGACCGGAGACATCGATAATAACGTCCATCCCGCCAACACATTCCGCATGGCCAACGCGCTCATCCGGGCCAATAAGCGCTTCGACTTTCTGCTGATGCCGGGACAGCGCCACGGCTACGGCGACATGAATGATTATTTCTTCTGGATCCGGGCGGACTATTTCTCGAAACACCTAATCGGCGATTCCGAGACGAGCGTCGACATTACCCAATTGAACACGGAAAAGGAGCAGGTCGGGGACAAAAAGCCGCGAAAATAGAGGGCTCAGGGCGGGATAAGAGAAAGCCCAAAGCTTGATGGGGAACATGCTCTTGTCATTTGTCCCCGAATTTTTTTATTGACAAAAAAAATTTTTTTCTATTATCTTGCGCATCATGTCTGACATAAGAAGTGGCGCCGAAACTCCCAACGCTTCTTATGTCGTTCTTTATTGGCTCTGGTGGGCGGTTTCCGCCGCCCTATAGCCAGACCACCCTACCATTTTATTTCCCAATTTCATTTAGCCCTATAAGGCATTAGGCACACATATCCTATGTGTAGCCAATCCGGCGACAGGCATCGGATCAAGAGATTCGAATGCCTGTCACTAGATTTCAAAGGAGAACACTATGAATCGTCTTTCCATAAACCGTTTTTCGGCGAGAGACAACGAACTCTTGCCCACTCATTTTTATAACCTTAAAGCGGACCTGCCTTCGCTTCCCAAGCCGCCCCTCCATCCTGGGACACGGCAGCCGCTGCAACCCCAGGACCTTGAGCCAGTCTTTCCCAAAGGGTTTATCGCCCAAGAAGGAAGCCTCGAAAGATTTGTTCCGATTCCCGGGGACGTCCTGGAAAAGTACGCCCTTTACAGGCCGACCCCGCTCGTCTACGCCTCAAGCCTGAAAAAAAACCTCGGCACGCCGGCCCATATTTTTTACAAATACGAGGGCGTAGGTCCCATGGGCAGCCACAAGAGCAACACGGCCTTGATGCAGACTTATCTTGCGGCCAGGGAAGGCATCGACACGCTAGCGACCGAGACAGGCGCAGGCCAATGGGGTTCCGCACTGGCCCACGCGGGCGCTCAGTTTGGAATAAAAATCAAGGTCTTTATGGTCCGCATCAGCTACCGGCAGAAGCCCGGCCGCCGGATCCTGATGGAAATGTTCGGGGCCAACGTCGTGGAGAGTCCCAGTCCCTTGACACAATCCGGATCGCGCTTTTATTCGCAAGATCCCAACCATCCCGGAAGCCTCGGCATCGCCATTTCGGAAGCCATAGAAGTCGCCGTGAAAAGTCCGACGTCCAAATACTCTTTGGGCTCGGTGCTTGACGCCGTTTTGATGCACCAGACCGTGATCGGCCTAGAGGCGGATCGACAGCTGCAGGCGCAAGGAGTCGAGCCGGATGTGGTCATCGGCTGCGTTGGCGGCGGCTCGAATTTCGGCGGAGTGGCCTTTCCCTTTGTCCGCAAAAACCTCAAGGATGGAAAGAACATCCGTTTTATCGCCGTGGAACCCGAAGCCTGTCCTTCTTTGACGCAAGGCAAATTGAAGTATGACCACGGAGATACGGCGGGGCTTACGCCGCTCCTCTATATGTACACTTTAGGCATGGATTTTATTCCGCTGCCCATCCATGCCGGAGGACTCCGCTATCACGGCATGGCGCCTCTTGTCAGCCACCTTGTATCGACGGGCGTTGTCGAGCCGCGGGCTTATTCCCAAGAAAAAGTCTTTGAGGCCGCGCAATTCTTCTTTAAGACCGAAGGAATCCTGCCTGCGCCCGAATCTTCCCATGCCGTCGCGGCTACGATCGATGAAGCTCTCGCCGCTAAAGCCGAACAAAAGGAAAAGGTCATCTTGTTCAACCTCTCGGGCCACGGCCTCTTGGATTTAAGCGCCTTCGCCCAAAACGATAATCCGAAATAAAAATAATGGATCAACATGCCGAATATATCCGCTTTTTAGATTGTCGGCGACATAAGTACAAGCCGAATTCGGTATGTGTATCCGAAAGTTCATGCGTTTGACATAAGGCGCTTGGAGCGAATAAAATCGTCCAAGGAAGTAGCTTCTTGTGTGACGGTTGCTGCACAAAGCGCTGATCGTGCCGCTATCCGCCGTTCCCTTCTTTAATTTTTTAAGAAATCGGCGGAGAATTTGTGAGGCCTCTATGAAAGAAAAAATTAAAATATTGACTCCCCAGGAGGCTGCTAAAAAAGCCGTCGCCATGCTTAAAAGCAAAGCCGATCCCGGGAAAGCAGCCCAGGCGCAGAAATACTTTAAAGAGCCTGTCACATTCTTCGGCCTAACTGCAGCCCAAGTCCGGGATATTGGCGGAGAACTCTTCGAGGCGGTCAGGAAGCACTGGACGATCCAGGAAGCGATCGAACTCTGCGAAATTCTCTTGCCTTATAAATATTATGAAGCCAGGTCCGTCTCGGTTCTCATCTTCCTGAAATATGATAAGGATTTTCAACCCGCGCATTTTTCGCTCATCAAGACGTGGCTGGCCAAGAACTATTGCGATAACTGGGCAATGGTTGATATTTTATGCCCCGACAGCCTGGGTGTTCTTCTTGAGAAGCATCCTGAGCTTATCGCTAATATCAAGGACTGGACACGATCGCCCAACCGCTGGGTCCAGAGGGCATCGATGGTTTCGTTTATCAGGCTGGCGCGCCGCGGCAAATTCCTGGACGCCGTCTATAAGATTTCGGAAAGAATGTTTCCCGTCGATGATGATTTGCTCCATAAGGCCAACGGCTGGCTGCTCAGGGAAGCCGGGAAGACTGACATGCCGCGCCTAGAACGGTTCCTTCTCAGGCATGGCCGGAGAATCCCTCGGACGACGCTCCGCTACGCCATCGAGCGCTTCCCGGAGGGAAAACGCCGGCAGCTTCTGGCAAAAACGAAATAAACGGTGTCAAACCTCAACATTTGACAATTCGAGACGGTGTGCTATATTCAAACTTCGCTCATGCATATTCTGAATATATAGAAAGGAGAATCCATGAGACGGAAAGTTGTCATAGGTCTTATCTCGGTACTGCTGCTGGCGGCTTCTATTTCTTATGCCCCGCCGGAGGCCCGGCTGCTTCGGTTCCCGGCCGTTTCCAGCGACCAGATCGTTTTTAGCTATGCCGGCGATCTTTATTCCGTTCCGACGAGCGGGGGAGTGGCCCGTAAGCTGACGAGCCATGAAGGATATGAATGCTTCGCCCGTTTTTCCCCGGACGGAAAATATATCGCTTTCACCGGCGAATATGACGGCAACCGCGAAGTCTATCTCATGCCCGCTGAAGGCGGTGTCCCCCAGCGTTTGACCTACACGTCCTCCCTCGGCCGTGACGATATTTCAGACCGGATGGGGCCGAATAATATTGTCATGAATTGGAAACACGATAATCAGCATGTCGTCTTCCGTTCTCGGATGCGGGAATGGAACGATTTCCTCGGCAGGCTTTATTTGGCCTCGGTTGCGGGCGGCGTTCCCGAGGAACTTCCTCTGCCGCGCGGCGGCTTTTGCTCATTCTCGCCGGATGATAAGAAGCTTGCCTACAACCGGATTTTCAGGGAGTTCCGCACCTGGAAGCGCTATCGGGGCGGAATGGCGGACGATATCTGGATTCATGATTTTGAGACAAAAAAAACCGAGAACATCACCAACAACCCGGCCCTGGATATCATCCCAATGTGGAGCGGCGCCAGGATTTATTTCATCTCGGACCGCGGCGACAACAAGAGGATGAACCTCTATGTCTATGATTTGAAGACCAAACAGACGCGGCAGCTTACAAATTTTGGCGAATACGATATCAAATTTCCGTCGCTCGGGCCAAAGTATATCGTCTTTGAGAACGGCGGTTTTATCTATAAATTCGATCTGGCTGCGGAAAAGGCGGAAAAAGTGCCGATCGTCATCGCCGACGATATGATTTCCGGCCGGGGCAAAATTGCCAAGGTCAGCGACCGAGTCGCGAACTATGAGATTTCGCCTGACGGAAAGCGCGCCCTGTTCGGCGCGCGGGGCGAAATTTTCACGGTACCCTATCAATACGGCAACACGCGCAACCTGACCAACACGCCCGGGATCCATGAGCGGAACTCGAAATGGTCGCCGGATGGAAAGCTTATCGCCTTCATCTCGGACCGGAGCGGCGAAGACGAAATCTATGTCATGAACCAGGATGGGACCGGAACCCAGCAGCAGATTACGAAGAACGCCGATACGTATAAATATCAGCCTCTTTGGTCTCCGGACGGCAAAAAGATCATGTGGAGCGATAAAAAGCTGCGGCTGAGCTATGTCGATATCTCCACGAAAGAAGTCGTTGAGGTGGTCAAGGCCGTGAGCTGGGAAATCACAAATTACGCCTGGTCGCCGGACAGCCGCTGGATCGCCTACTGCAAGCCTGAGGTTGAGACGATGAACAAGATCGACCTCTACTCGCTCGAGACGAAAAAGACCTATGAGGTCACCGACGGCTGGTACAACTCGGATAATCCGGCGTTTAGCTCGGATGGAAAGTATCTTTTCTTCGTCTCGGACCGCGATTTCAACCCGGTTTACAGTTCGACCGAATTCAACCATGCCTATCTTTCCATGGAGCGCATCTATTTCGCGACCTTGGCCAAAGACACCAAGTCGCCTTTTGAGCCCAAGAGCGATGAAGTCGCCGTTAAAGCCGAAGAGAAAAAAGAAGGAGCGGCTGGCGCTAAAGCCGAGGACAAAGAGAAAAAAGATGAGAAAAAGGGTGAGGTCAAGAAAGAAACCCCGGCCAAAGAAGGACAAGCCGTCGAAGTCAAAGTGGATCCGGACGGCCTGAAAGAGCGGATTGGCAGCCTGCCCATCGAGGTCGCGAATTATTGGAGCCCGACGGTCATCGGCAACAGCGTCTATTACCTGAAAAGGGGCGATAGGGACCGAGCCTCAAGCTTGAAGCTTTATGACCTTGCTGAGCGCAAAGAGACGGATTTAGGCGAAGTTCAGGGGTATGAAGTGTCCGCAGACCAGAAAAAAATGCTGGTCGGCAAATCCGGCTCTTACGCCATCATCGACCTGCCCAAAGGGCCGGTCTCCATGGACAAGAAACTGGACCTTTCCGGCATGGAGATGAGCCTCGATCTCAAGCAGGAATGGCGTCAAATTTTCAACGAATGTTGGCGGCAGATGAAATATTTCTTTTATGCCCCGAACATGCACGGCCTGGACTGGGACGCGATGCGGCTTCGCTATGAGCCCCTGGCCCTAGCGGCCAATCACCGGGCGGATTTGACCTACGTCATCGGCGAGCTCATCGGCGAGCTCAACTCCGGCCATACCTATGTCGGCGGCGGAGACTTGCCAACGCCTCCCAAAATGAAAGTCGGCATGCTCGGCGCCGAGTTTGAGCGCGACGCGAAATCCGGATATTACAGGATTAAAAAGATTTTACGCGGCCAGAACTGGGACCGGACAATCTGTTCGCCGCTGACGGAAATCGGCGTCAACGCCCGGGAAGGCGAATATCTTATCGCCATCAACGGAAAACCGACCGATAAAATGACGGATATCTACGAGGCTTTGCTGAACACGGTCGGAAAGCAGGTGACGCTCAAACTCAATGCCGGGCCCGAGGATAAAGGAGGCCGGGACGTCGTCGTCATCCCCATCGAAACCGAGAAATCGCTCTATTATTTCACTTGGGTCCAGGAAAACATCGAAAAGGTCAACAAGGCCACCAACGGCAGAGTCGGATATATCCATATCCCGGACATGGGAGTGCCGGGCCTTAATGAATTCGTCAAATATTTTTATCCGCAGCTACGCAAAAAGGCTTTGATCGTCGATGTCCGCGGCAACGGCGGCGGCAGCGTATCGCCGATGATCGCCGAGCGGTTGATGCGGGAGATGGTCATGGTCGAAGTGGCGCGCAACGCCTTTCCCAATCCCGACCCGGGAGCCGCCGTGCTGGGGCCGAAGGTCTGCTTGATGAACGAATTCTCGGCCTCGGACGGGGATATCTTCCCCTATAGATTTAAGAAGCTAAACCTGGGCAAGCTGATCGGCAAGCGCACCTGGGGCGGCGTCGTTGGAATCCGAGGATCACTGCCGCTGCTTGACGGCGGTCAATTGTTTAAGCCTGAATTCGCTCCATACAGCACCGACGGGAAAGAGTGGATCATTGAGGGCCGCGGCGTGGAGCCGGACATTTATGTGGACAACGATCCGGCCAAGGAATACGCCGGAATCGACGAACAGCTCAACAAAGCGATCGAAGTGATTCTGGAGGAACTCAAGACGAAGGAAAAAAATATCCCGCCGATTCCGCCCTTCCCGATAAAAAAATAGTTTTAAAAGAATTGCGCTCGGCGCCGCCGGAGCCGGTCTTGCGGACCGGCGAGGAAATGTTCAGGGCCGTCGGATTATTTGAGTACCCTTTTTATGAAATTTTGAATCGCGGGGCTGTCTTTGACTTTTTCAAATTCTTTCTCGGTGAGAATCCGGTTCCAGCTTTGGAAATTTGATTTCTCGGCTTTCTCAAGGTAAATGAGGGTTTTATCGGCGTTGCCGGCGGAGGCGAAGATCTTGGCGTAAGTGAAATTCACTTCGGCGTCATTGTAATCCTGATAAGAAAATTTGGTGATCAGGGATTCGTTTTTTTCCAGAAAATTGGGATCAAGCTCGATCCCTTTAGCGAGATAGGTAATGCCTTCTTCCTGTTGACCCATCATCAGGAGAAGATTGCCGAGGCTGTAATAGGGCGAAGCCTTTTTCGGAGAGAATTCGATCGCTTTCTTAAACATGCCCTTGGCTTTTTCAAACTCTTGGAGCACAAAATAATTGCTTCCCAGGTTGTTGTAGGCTTCGGCGTACGAGGGTTGAAGAGCAATGGCTTTTTCGAAATGGATTTTGGACAGTTGATAATTTTTCTGCTGAAAATAGGCTATGCCCAGAAAATTGTGGGCCTGGTCCGATTTCGGGCTGGCCGCGACGGCCCGTTGAAGGTGAACGATCGCCATGCCAAAATCTCCGCTATGGAGCGATTGAATGCCCTGGTTCAAATAAATTTCAAAATTTTTTGAATCCGGGACAAATTGAGCGGATGGGCTGGTTTTAGTGCAGGACGGCAGAAACAATACCAGCCAAACAAGAGAAATCCCAAGAAATTTTGTCCTCATAATGACGCCTCCTTGAGGTCGGTTGACGAGCCGACTCTCTGATAAAAAAATAATGCCGAAGAGGGGACTCGAACCCCTACGAGCGGGTAAATGCTCACTAGCCCCTCAAGCTAGCGTGTCTGCCAATTCCACCACTTCGGCCTTATAAGCCTTGAGGATTTTTTATTTCTTTGGAGCTGGAACTGTTTTTTGCTGCGTCGAGTCCGGCTTTTTGACTTCAGGCTGTTTGGTCTCCGGTTGTTTTTTTTCAGAGGCAGCGGCCGGAGCCGCTTGCGTCGAGGTCTGGCTCGGCGTCTCTTTTTTAGGTTCTGCGGCCGTTGTGCCGGCGGCGGATTTCAGGGGAGTCTCTTTTTGGCCTTTGACGGCAGAAGATCCTCCCCGGCCGGAGAGGATCCAGAGTCCGAGCGACGTGACCATGAAAAGGATGGCGGAGATCGTCGTCACTTTGGACAAAAGGGACGCTGTGCCGCGGGAACCGAATGCCGTTTGGCTGCCGACGCCGCCGAATGCTCCGGCGAGGTCGGCTGCCTTGCCGGACTGCAGAAGGACGGCGATGATCAGGACCACGCAAATCAAGACATGAATGATTGTGATTAAGGCACTCACTGTTCTTCCTTATACGCTTTAATTGCCTCTTTTGTTAATTGGATGAAGGATTCGGCTTCCAAGGAAGCGCCGCCGACGAGAAACCCGTCGATATTCTTTTCCCTGAACAGGGAATAAGAATTGGCAGGCTTCACCGACCCGCCGTAAAGAATTATAGCACAGGAAGCCGCCTCTTTTCCATATTTTTCTCGGAGTTTCCCTCGGATGAAAGCGTGGACGTCTTCGGCCTGCGCCGCAGTCGCCGTTTTTCCCGTGCCGATGGCCCAGATGGGCTCGTAAGCGATGATAATTTCACGAAATTGCTCGGAAGTTAGGCCTTCCAGGCCTATCTCGATCTGCGAGGCGACTCGGGGAATGGTCTTTCCCGAATCTCGTTCTTCGAGCGTTTCCCCGACGCAGACAACGGGATTCAGCTTGGACCGGAGAGCGCTCAAAATTTTTTTATTGACCGAGGCATCTGTCTCGCCGAAATGCTGCCGCCTCTCCGAATGGCCGATGACAACATAGCGGCATCCAACGTCCGACAGCATCAATCCCGAAATTTCCCCGGTGTAAGCGCCTTTATCTTCCCAAAAAAGGTTTTGCGCGCCGAGCTGAACTGGCGTGTCCTTGATAAGTTTGGAGGCTTCGCTGAGGGCGGTAAACGGCGGAATAACCACGATTTCAGCTTCAGGCATGTCGGCGCTGGCTTTAATGATGGCCGTAATTAAAATTTTGGCATCTGGAATTGTCATGTACATCTTCCAGTTTCCTGCAATAAAAGGTGGTTTTTTGTGATGCATCTTATTTTTTCTCCAGAGCTTCGATTCCGGGGAGCGTTTCGTTGGCCAGATATTCCAGGCTTGCGCCGCCGCCGGTCGAGATATGGCTTATTTTCCAGCTGACGCCAGCTTTTTCGAGGGCCGCGATCGAGTCGCCTCCGCCGACAATCGACATGGCCCCGGAATCGGCGACGGCCGCGGCGATCTTCATCGTCCCGCGAGCGAAAGCCGGAGTTTCAAAAACGCCGAGCGGCCCGTTCCAGAAAATGGTTTTCGCTGTGGCGATTGCCTCCGAATATTTGGCGATCGTTTTCGGCCCAATATCCACGGCCATGAGATCTTCAGGGAAGGGGAAGGCGTCGACAGTCTTGACGATCGCTCCGGATTCGATGGACGTCGTCAAGACGTGGTCGAGCGGCAGCATGAAATTGACCTTCTTTTCCTTGGCCTCATGAAGAATTGTCCGAGCGATCTCGACTTTGTCCGGTTCGACGAGCGATTTTCCCGTCGAAAATCCCTGAGCCTTGAAGAATGTGTAGGCCATGGCGCCGCCGATCAGGATGTCGTCGGCTTTTCCCAGCAGGTTTTCAATGACCGGAATCTTGTCTTCGACTTTGGCCCCGCCCAAAATCGCGACGTAGGGCTTGGCCGGAGCATGAAGCGCTTTGTTTAGGTAGTCCACTTCTTTTTTCAAAAGATAGCCGGCCGCGGATATCTTCACGAATCGGGTGATGCCGACGACCGAAGCATGCGCCCGGTGGCTCGAGCCGAAAGCGTCATTGATGAAATCATCGATCCCTTCGGCCAGCTTTCGAGAGAAGCCTTCATCGTTGGCTGTCTCCTCGGCGTGAAAGCGGACGTTCTCCAAAAGAAGGACTTGACCTTCTTTGAGGCCGGCCTTGATTTTAGCAGCCTCCTCTCCGATGCAATCGGGCGCGAAGAGGACTTCGCGTCCGAGAAGCTCACTCAGCCTTTTGGCTGCGGGTTTCAGGCTCACTTTGGGGTCGAATTTTCCTTTGGGCCGGCCAAGATGCGAAGCCAGAACAATTTTGGCGCCTTTGTCGATGAGATAATTGATCGTCGGCAGCGAGGCCCGTATCCGCGCGTCGTTGCGGATTTCGCCCTTGTCGTTCAGGGGAACGTTGAAATCTACGCGGACGAAAACCGTTTTTCCTTTGACCTTGAGGTCTTCGACTGACAACATCGAGATCACCGGGGCTGGGAGATATATTTGATGAGGTCGCGAAGCCGGCAGGAGTATCCCCATTCGTTGTCGTACCAGGCCAGGACTTTGAGCAGGTTCTTGTCGATGACTTTGGTCGATAGGCCGTCCACGATCGCGGAATGAGGATTGGCCATGAAATCGACCGAGACTAGCGGCTCTTCGGTGTACTGGAGGATGCCCAGAAGCTTGCCCGCGGCAGCTTTTTTGAAGGCTTCATTGACGTCTTTTTCGTTGACGTCTTTCTTCATGACTGCGACCAGGTCCACGAGCGAAACGTTCGGGGTTGGAACCCGGATGGCGATGCCGTCGATTTTGCCCTTAAGCTCCGGTATGACCAGGCCGACGGCTTTCGCCGCGCCGGTCGTGGTCGGAATCTGGGAGACGGCGGCGGCCCGGGCGCGGCGCAGGTCTTTATGAGGAGCGTCCAGAATTTTCTGGTCGTTGGTGTAGGCGTGGATCGTCGTCATAAAGCCTTTTTCGATGCCGAATTCCTGATGGAGCACTTTGGCCACGGGAGCGAGACAGTTGGTGGTGCACGAGGCGTTGGATAGAACATGGTGCTTGGCGCCATCATAGGTGTTTTCGTTGACGCCGAGGACGATCGTGATGTCGGGGTCTGTGGCGGGCGCGGAAACGATCACTTTTTTCGCGCCGGCCTGCTCGATGTGCTTGATGACGTCGAGCCGTTTCGTGTATTTGCCCGTGGATTCGACGACGATGGATACGCCGAGGTCTTTCCAGGGCAGCTTGCCGATTTCCTTTTCGGCCAGGACCTTGATTTTTTTATTATTGACGATGATGGCGTCTTCGGTGGCCTTGACGTCCTGGTGAAAACCGCCGAGCACGGAATCATATTTCAGAAGATGGGCGAGCGTTTTGGCGTCGGTGATGTCGTTGACCGCGAGAAACTCGATCTCTGGGTCATTCACGGAAGCTCGAAGCAGGTTTCTTCCGATCCGGCCGAAGCCATTGATACCGACTTTAATGGACATGACTAAAACCTCCTCTGATATTTGGGTATTAAACTGAAAAAATATAGATAACTTTAGCATAAATGGAGTCATAAATCAATTTTATGCTAAAATGCGGAGCAAGGAGCGGCCATGAAAGTTCTCAATTCGAAAGAGATGCGCGAAATCGACCGGATAACGATCGACAAAATCGGTATTCCGGGAGCGGTGCTCATGGAAAACGCCGGGATCCAGATCACGCGGGCTATACTGGCGCGTTTTCCGGGTATCCGTGATGAAAATATCGTGATCGTCGCCGGCAAAGGAAATAACGGCGGCGACGGCTTGGTCGTCGCCCGGCATCTTGCCCCTCACGGCTGCCGGCTGAAAGTCTTGCTCCTGGCGGCTAAAAAGGAAGTCAAAGGCGATGCCGGGCTGAATCTGAACATTGCCGAAAAAATCGGGATCGACATAGCCGAGGTTGCGAAAATTGAGGATTGGAAAAAATATAAGCCTGATTTATTCCAGGCTTCGATCATCATCGATGCCATTTTCGGCACAGGACTCATGAAACCGGCCGAGGGGCTTTATGCCGCGGCCATCGAGGACATCAATCGAGCGAAAGGGTATAAAGTCGCCGTGGATATTCCTTCCGGGCTGTCGTCGGATACGTTCAAAATCATCGGTCCGGCGGTCAAAGCGGATTTGACGATCACTCTCGCTGCGCCGAAAATTAGCCACGTCTTTCCGCCGGCAGAAGAATATGTCGGAGAGCTCGTCATCTCCGACATCGGCATTCCGGCTTTTTTGTTTAAAGATAAAAAGTTCAAGATCGAGCTCATCGAAAAAAAGGACCTTCGGCCGTATTTTCAGAAGAGAAAAAGGGATTCCTACAAGGGAACGTACGGCCACCTCTTGATCTTATCAGGCTCGCTGGGAAAAACCGGCGCGGCCGTCATGGCGGCCAAAGCGGCGTTGAGAATGGGTGCCGGGCTGGTGACCGTGGCGACGGCCAAAAGCTGTCTTTCGCTGGTCGCTCGGGCGATGATGGAACTCATGACTGAGCCGTTGCCGGAAACTGAAGAAAAAACGATTTCTGAAGAAGCGCTGTCTCAAACGATCGGGCTTTTAAGGGGCAAAGACGCTCTGCTCTTGGGACCCGGAATGTCCACTCATCCTTCGACGGCTAAGTTTGTTTTATCCCTTCTGCCGAAGATCAAGATTCCTCTGATCGTTGACGCCGATGGATTGAACATCCTCGCTCAAAACCCGGAAGTTTTAAAGCGGCTGAGTGAGCCGGCCGTACTCACGCCCCATCCGGGAGAATTCGCTCGCCTTGTCCGCCTTTCTCACGATGAGGTTCTTGCTAAAAAACTTGAGCTCGCGCCCGCCTTCGCTCGGAAATATAACCTTTATCTGGTGCTCAAAGGATACCGGACTTTGATTGCGACGCCACAGGGCCGTGTCTTCATCAACCCCACGGGAAACCCGGGCATGGCCACGGGAGGATCGGGAGACGTGTTGAGCGGCATGATCGCTTCGCTCATGATGCAGGAGAAGGATATTTTGGGAGCGACATTGGCTGCGGTCTATGTCCACGGTCTGAGCGGCGATATCGCCGTTCAAAAACTTGGCGAAAGACCGCTCATCGCCGGAGATTTAATCAAGTATCTGCCCCGGGCAATGAAAGAGATGGAGCCCTAATGTCATCTCCAGGAGCGCAGCGACGTGGCGACTCTTTCAAATTGTCATTGCGAGCCTCTTGGCGTGGCAATCTCATCGCAGCCTATTAATATGAACGCAATAAATAAGGTGACAACCTAGAGGCGGCGCTTAGGCCGTCCTCAAGCGCCCGTAGCGGAAGGGGGCCCCGTCGGCTTTTCCGAAGGGGAACCGACGGGACTGGTTCCTCGGGGTCCGGGGGCTACGGACGGCCTAAGCGCCGCCCGAACGAGGATGTCACTTTTATTAATGCGTTGATATTAGATTGCTGTATCGCGAGGCTTCTCGCAATGACCGGATAAAACGGTCGGTCGCATGACAAAGGAAGAAACGCACTTCACTCATTCCGCTGAAGAGACCTTCGACCTCGCCAAAAAATTAGCGAAAGGCTTCCGCGGGACCGAGGTTGTTTTTTTAATCGGCGAGCTCGGCGCCGGCAAAACCGTGTTCACCAAAGGACTCGCTGCGGGGCTCGGGCTTAAAAATATCCACTTGGTCTGCAGTCCGACGTTTACGCTGCTGAATGTTTATCAGGCCAGGGTCGCTATCTACCATTTTGATCTCTACCGCCTCACCGGAGACGCCGAGCTCCTTGACCTGGGTTTCGAGGATTATCTGGGAGAAGGCGTGGTCGTCGTCGAGTGGGCGGAAAAGATCAAATTTCCGATCGCCGCCATCCGCGTCACGATCCAGGTCGAAGACCGGGATCGCCGAAAGATTAAAATTGAATAGTGATGTCATCGTAATGACATTTGAATTTTGCTATATTAAACGCAAATTCACCGAAGAGAGGTCATCATGAAGCTCGAGGAACTCAAAAAGAAAATTTATGAAGTCAAGGATTTTCCCAAACCGGGGATCGGATTCAAGGACATCGCGCCGCTGGTGCGCGACCCCGAAAGCTATAACTTCGTCGTCGATGCGCTCCTCGCCTGGGCCAAAAAGAAAAAGCCCGAAATCATCGTCGGGATCGAATCACGCGGCTATCTTTTCGCCGCTCCGGTCGCCCGCGAGCTTAAGCTCGGCATAGACATTATCCGCAAAAAAGGAAAGCTGCCCCGCAAAACGGTCTGCGTCAAAGCGCCCAATGAATACGCCGTCGAATATTTTGAGATGCACGCCGACACGATCGAGCCGCGCCAGAGAGTCGTGATCATCGACGATCTCATCGCCACCGGCTCCTCCTCCATCAGCGCCATCGATCTGGTGAAACTTTTGAAGGGCGATCCCGTCGGGTTCGGCGCGGTCATCGAGCTCTGCTTTCTCAACGGCGTTCCGAACATAAAAAAAGCGCATCCGGACGTCGAAGTCTTCAGCCTCATTCAGTATAAAAAATAAATATATCAGGAGGGGGACGATGAAAAATTGGCTCGACCGATTTTTCAAGCTTGGGGAAAACAAGACAAACGTCCGCACCGAATTTCTGGGGGGGATCACGACATTCATGACCATGTCATATATCATTTTCGTCCAGCCGGCGATCCTGGCGCAGGCGGGGATGGACAGGGGAGCGGTTATGACGGCCACATGCATCGCCAGCGCCGTGGCGACGCTGCTGACGGGATTGTTGGCCAATTATCCGATCGCCCAAGCGCCGGCCATGGGCCACAACATCTTTTTCGCCGTTATCGTCTGCGGGACCATGGGCTATTCCTGGCGGGTCGCGCTCGGCGCTATTTTTATCTCGGGCGCGGCTCAAATCATTTTATCGCTCATCGGTTTCTATGGAAAGCTTGTGGCGGCGATTCCCGATGGGCTGAAACACGCCATGGCCGTGGGCATCGGCCTCTTGATCGCCCTCATCGGGCTGGAATACGGCGGGATTGTGATCAGCGCGCCCGGCACATACGTCGGCGTCGGGGATTTATCCAGCCGTCCCGTAGTTTTGGTTTTATTCGGCGTCGTTCTCAGCGCCGTCCTGATGGCCTTGAGAGTTCCCGGTGCGATTCTATTGGGCATTTTAGCCACAGCGCTGCTCGGTATTCCCCTGGGCATTGTCAATTTCCACGGTCTCGTTTCCGCGCCGCCGAGTCTTGCCCCGACTTTCTTGAAATTGGATATCCTGGGCGCTTTCCGATCCGGCGTATTGACCGTGATTTTTGTCTTTTTCTTCCTGGACATGTTTGACTGTGTCGGAACCTTGATCGGAGTGACTAGTTCGGCCGGTTTCATGAAGGACGGGAAGCTTCCGCGAGCGAACCAGGCCATCATGGCCGACGCCCTGGGGACGGTGGAAGGCGCTCTGCTTGGGACTTCCACAGTTTCCAGCTATATCGAAAGCGCCACGGGAATTGCCCAGGGCGCAAGGACCGGGCTGGCCAGCGTTTTCACGTCGCTGCTTTTTATCGCAGCGCTCTTTTTCAGCCCGCTGGCGGAGATGATCAGCGGCACATTCAAATTCAAGGATTTGACGCTTCATCCCGTGATCGCGCCGCCCTTGATCATCGTCGGCTACCTGATGATGAAGTCCGTGACGAAGATCAACTGGGACGACCTGACCGAAGCCATTCCGTGCTTTCTCACGATTGTGATCATGCCTCTGACCGTTAGCATCACGGAAGGCATCTCCTTCGGGTTTGTTTCATATTCGATTTTGAAATTGGCGTCGAGGCAAGGCAAAAAGGTCCACTGGCTGGTTTATTTATTTTCGCTGTTGTTTATTTTAAGGTATATAGTGAAGTAAAAAAAAGGAGGACTCATGCGTATTTTGAAAAACCGCTTAAGAATTCTTATCGTTTCGATGCTTGTTGCGATACCGATCCTCAGCCTGACTACGGCCTTCGGCCAGGCGTTGGGCGAGGATTTTTTAAGGGCTTTCTTCTATCGCGATATCGGCCCCACGCGCCAGAGCGGCCGTTTTGTCGATGTTGCAGTTCCTCTTCAAGAGCCCTATACCTTCTACGCGGCAACCGGCTCTGGCGGACTGTGGAAAACGACCAACAACGGCCAGACGTTTGAGCCGATTTTTGACCACGAACCATCTTTTTCCATCAGCGACATCGCGGTCGCGCCGTCCGATCCGAACATCCTCTGGGTCGGCACGGGCGAGGCCAATAACTCGAGGAGCACCTACTGGGGCGACGGAGCTTACAAGTCCGTTGACGGCGGCAAGACATGGAAAAACATGGGCCTCAAGGAGTCCCATCACATCGGCCGGGTCGTGATCCATCCGACAAATCCCGATATCGTCTATGTCGCGGCGCTCGGCCATCTCTATTCGGAAAATCCCGAACGCGGACTTTACATCACAAAAAACGGCGGCAAGACGTGGTCCCTGGCAATCTTTATGATAAAGGATCTTGCTGGTAATCGGGTCATCGGCGTCGTGGACGTCGTGATGAACCCTCAGAATCCGGATATCCTCTATGTCGCGACCTACGATCGGCTGCGCAAGCCGTGGACGTACCAGATCGGAGGCGCGGGGAGCGGAGTTTATAAGTCAGTCGATGCCGGCAAAACCTGGAAGAAACTGGAGGCGGGATTGCCCGGCGGTATTCTCGGCCGCATCGGCCTCGCCGTATATCCCAAGAATCCGAACGTGCTTTATGCCTGCATCGAGAACGCCAATAAGCCCGGTATGGCCGAAGACCAGAGATGGAAAGAAGTTCTCGAAGGCAAGTCAAGCCAGGGCATAATCGACGGCGAAATTTATCGCTCCGAGGACGCGGGAGAGACATGGAAAAAACTCGTTCCCGAAAAAATCTTTCCCGAACGCTCCGGGGAAAAGCCGGATAAGGTCAGCATCGGCGGCGCTCCCGGCTACTATTACGGCCAGATCATTGTCGACCCGAATGACGACAAGCACGTCTATGTCCTCTCGGTCGGAGTCTATGAGACCAAGGACGGTGGCAAAACCTGGAACCGCCAGGCCTTCCGCTTTGGCGGCGACAACCATGCGTTGTGGATCGACCCGGCCAATTCCAATCACATGCTTCTCGGCTATGACCACGGCCTGGGCGTGACTTTCGACGGAGGCAAGAATTGGTATCATCCCGATATTTTACCGCTGGCCCAATTCTACGCCGTGGATTTCGACATGTCCTATCCCTATCGAGTCGCTGGAGGTACGCAGGACAACGGCTCGCTGATGGGTCAGAACACGAAGAAAGGCGGAGCGCCGATTCGGCTTGAAGACTGGCAGACGGTCGGCGGCGGAGACGGCATGTACAATGTCTTCGACCGCGATTCTAACCGCTATCTTTACAATGAATCTCAATTCGGCCAGCTGCAGAGGCTGGACCTCGTCAACGGCGAGACAAAAAACATCGCTTATAAGAGGATGAAGCCGGCGATTCGCTGGAACTGGTGCGCCCCGGTCCTGGTTTCCGTCCATAACAGCCAGGTGATTTATCATGCCGGAAACATCGTCGTCAAGTCGGAAAACCGCGGCGAAACGTGGAAGGAGATCAGTCCCGACCTGACGACCAATGATCCGGCCAAGCTTACGACCGGCAAGGGAGGCGACGGCAATATTGAGTATTGCACGATCACGGCCATGGATGAATCGCCTCTCATTCCGGGCCTCCTTTGGATTGGGACAGACGACGGAATGGTTTGGCTGACGAGGGACGATGGGAAAAACTGGACGAAGCTCAACGACAAAATCACCGGTAATCCAGGCTTTTGGGTCAGCCGTGTGGCGACCTCGAATTTTGATCCGGGAACAGCCTATCTTTCTTATACGGGCTTCCGGAACGACGACTTCCGGCCGTTCCTCTATAAAACCACGGATTACGGCGAGACTTGGGTCTCAATCGCCGGCAATTTGCCGAGCGAGCCCATCAATGTCGTCCGCGAAGACTATAAAAACCCGAACCTGCTTTTTGTCGGCACGGACTTCGCGGTCTATGTTTCGATCGACGGCGGCAAGAACTGGATGAAGATGAAGGGCAATATGCCCACCCAGCCCGTCCATGACCTGAAGATCCATCCGCGCGAAAACGACCTGATTGTCGCCACGCACGGCCGCGGCATATTCATCGCCGATATTTCCTCCCTCCAGGAGCTGACGACAGAGGTGCTGGCCAAAGAAGCGCACCTATTCTCGATCGAGCCGAAATTCAAATGGAACGAGATCAACCGGAAGGAATCGAGCTCCTTGAACTTCAACGGCAGGAGCGAACCGGCGGCCATCGCCATAAATTATTATCTCAAAGCCAAGCCCGGGGGAGAGGTCAAGATCGCCATCTACAAAGGCCATATGCTTATCAATGAGGTTAAAGGGACGGCGAATCCCGGCCTCAATTCCGTGATGTGGGATATGTGGCAGCGCAGAGAGAAAACCGCCGGAGAGAAAAAGGCCGGGAGTGATCAGATGCGGCGTTTCGCCGACCTCAGTGGCCTGGGCGGAGAATTGGGCGGCATGATGCGCCGCCAGATGGATCCGAATTATATTTACACCATGGCCGCTGACGGCGATTACAGGGTCGTGTTGACAGTCGATAATCAGCAGCTCGTCGGATTCGCCAAGATCTTGCCGGATTTTACGAAGACAATCGATAGGGAATAGCCGCTCGCCGGCTGCGCTAAAAGCTGCCGCGGGCCGGTCTTCTAGAAATTCAGATGCTGAAAAGGAAAGGGGATTGTTTTTTCTTTATAAAGCAATTCCCCTTCGAACAAAGACTGGGTGATTTCTAAAAATTTCGATTTCTTCTGCGTCACAATTCTCTTATCGAAGATTCGTTCCCATAGAATTATTATAAATTATGGTTCTCTTCCATTTTGTATGGAGAATTCTTATGAAGGCAAAGCTCGGGAGACAACTGCGCTCCTGCTCCGGGTTTTTCACGCCTTTTTCCCGCCGTCCTTCTCGGCGGCTCAGAACTCGCTTCCCG
>Ga0315281_10002043_pt1 | contig 30012 bp, 36 predicted proteins | sample YL17G07_0_MG_FD_204540 | JGI IMG/M metagenome (GOLD analysis project Ga0315281, IMG submission 204540) | Sediment microbial communities from Yellowstone Lake, YNP, Wyoming, USA - YL17G07_0 | ecosystem: Environmental > Aquatic > Freshwater > Lake > Sediment | place: USA: Wyoming | collected...
CGCCTGGGCATGAAGACGGTGTGGGTGACGCGCGAACCGCGCACGCCAGCCTACATCGACGTCAAGATAGCCTCCGTGCTCGCGTTGCCGCGCTTGCTGGGGCGTCTGGGATTATAAAAACGTTAGCACTCACCAACTGCATGCGCTAGAATCCACGGACATCTGCAAATCCAAGGAGGAGGGCAGAATGGCGACTCGATCGGGTGAAAGAAAGAACCAGATCCTGCAGGTACTGGCGGAGATGCTGGAGGCTCCCAAGGGCGAAAAAATTACCACGGCGGCTCTAGCTGCGAGGCTGAATGTATCGGAAGCAGCGCTTTATCGCCATTTCGCCAGCAAGGCGCAGATGTATGAAGGTCTGATCGGTTTTGTCGAGGAGTCAGTGTTCGGCCTGATCAACAAGATCAGCACGGAGCAGGAAAGTGGATTGAAACAGACCCACGCCATCGCCGCCATGCTGCTTTCTTTCGCCGAAAAAAACCCGGGCATGACGCGCGTTCTCATCGGCGACGCGCTAGTCAACGAGGACGTTCGCTTGCAGACGCGCATCAACCAGCTGCACGATCGCCTGGAGGCGACGCTGAAGCAATCGCTGCGGCTGGCGGCGACGCAGGGGGAGATCGACGCGGATGCCGATACTGCCGCTCAGGCCAATCTGATGCTCGCCTACATTACCGGCCGCTGGCATCAGTATGCAAAGAGCGGCTTCAAGCGCCTGCCGACCGAATTGTGGGCGAAGCAGGGGCCGATGCTGCTAGGTTGACGCAGCGCAAACCCTGCACGCCGGATCCCTGGATATCCTGACCGAGCGCCATTCCATTCGCAGGCAATCGAGCAGCAGCAGGCGGCCGCTGAGCGACTCGCCGGTGCCGGCAAGCAGCTTCAGGGCTTCGGCGGCCTGCATGGCGCCGATGATGCCGGTGAGCGGCGCGAACACCCCCATCACCGCGCAGCGCGTCTCCTCGGGTTCGGTGTCCTCGGCAAACAGGCAGTTGTAACAGGGCGCCCCGGCGTGGCGCAGGTCGAACACGCTTATCTGTCCGTCGAAGCGTACTCCCGCTCCAGATACCAGCGGTTTGCGGTATTTGACGCAGGCGCGATTGACCGCGTGGCGGGTGGCGAAATTGTCGGAACAGTCGAGCACGACGTCGGCGCCGGCGACGAACTGGGCAAGCCGTTCACCTTCGAGGCGTTCGGTGATCGCCCCAACCTCGATCTCCGGATTGAGTTGCGCCAGGGTATCCTTGCCCGAGCAGGCTTTTGCCCGACCCACCGCCGCCGTGGTATGCAGGATCTGGCGCTGCAGATTGGTCAGATCGACGGAATCTCCATCGGCGAGCGTGATGTGTCCGGTGCCCGCGGAGGCGAGATACATGGCCGCAGGAGAGCCCAGACCGCCGGCGCCGATGACCAATGCATGCGCGGCCAGCAGCCTCTCCTGGCCCTCAATGCCGAACTCGGGCAGCAGGATATGCCTGCTATAGCGCAGCAACTGGTCGTCGTTCACGGCGGGTGACGGGGGAGGGACAATGGATGAGGGGAAAGATCTCGCGCGGGATCGTGAGACAAATGTTTCACCCGTCGTGGATCACCCGCCCCCGAATCAGTTCTTCTGAATGATCTGCAAGCCCTTCAGCATGTTTACGGCCTGGGTAAGCTGGAAGTCCTTGTCCGAACCGAATTCAACGGGCTTGGGCGGTTCGTCGCCGTGCTCGCTCTTGGGCTTGCTGCTGGGCGGCGCCGCCGGTTTGCTCAGAGTGGCCGCCTTGTCCTTGTCATTGGTCAGGTGTTTGTCCAGATCCGCTTCGCGCAGAAACGGGCGATTCTCGTTCCCGGGTTCTTCGACGATGATGTCGGGCGTGATGCCCTTGGCCTGGATCGAGCGGCCGCTGGGCGTGTAATAGCGCGCGGTGGTCAGCTTGATCGCCGTATTGTTGCCCAGGGGCATGATGGTCTGCACTGAACCCTTGCCGAAAGTTTGCGTGCCCATGATCAAAGCGCGCTTGTGGTCCTGCAGCGCGCCCGCCACTATTTCAGAGGCGGAGGCCGATCCGCCGTTCACCAGCACCACCATGGGCACGGTCTTCACCGCCGCCGGCAGGCTCTTAAGATAGTCCTCGTGGGTGCCGCGCAGATAGTCCTCTGTGCTGGCGACGTATTTGCGTTTGGCGTCGTCGGTACGGCCGTCGGTCGTGACCACGACCGACTTCGGCGGCAGGAACGCGGCGGAAATACCAACTGCGCCGTTGAGCAATCCGCCGGGATCGTTCCTCAGATCCAGCACCAGGCCCTTTAGCTGGCCGTCCTTGTACAGCGTGTTGATGTGACGCACCATGTTTTCCCCGGAGCGCTCCTGGAACTGGACCACGCGCAGGTAACCGTAGCCCGGTTCGATGACTTTGGACCTGACGCTTTGCACCTTGATCACGTCACGCACCAGAGTGAACTCCAGCGGTTTGGTTTCGCCCTTGCGCAGCACGGTGATCTTGATCGAGGTTTTTGGCTTGCCGCGCATGCGCTTGACCGCGTCGTTCAGGCTCATGCCTTTCACCGGTGTTTCGTCGAGCTTGATGATCAGGTCGCCCGTCTTGATGCCGGCGCGGAAGGCCGGGGTGTCCTCGATCGGGGAAACCACCTTGACGAATCCGTCCTCCATGCCGACTTCAATGCCGAGGCCGCCGAACTCGCCCTGCGTGCCGACCTGCAGTTCGCGATAGGCGTCGTGATCGAGGTAGGAGGAGTGCGGATCCAGGCCGGTAAGCATGCCGTTGATGGCTTCGGAGATGAGCTTCTTGTCCTCGACCGGCTCGACATAATTGCTCTTGATCGCGCCGAACACTTCGGCGAACGAGCGTAGTTCCTCCACCGGCAGCGGCGAGCGGGCGCCCTCCTTCTGGGCGATGGCCGAGAAATTGAGGGACAGCAACACCCCTGCGAGCGCTCCCAGCAGAACCAGCCCGACCTTCTGTAACTTGCTTTTCATGAACTGCTCCACCCTTCTACTTCAAAGATACCCAGCGCAGCGGATCGAAGGCTTTGCCCCGATGCCGAATTTCGAAGTATAAACCCGAATCCGAGTTGCCGCCGCTGTTACCGACCGTGGCCACCGCGTCGCCGGTCCTGACCGAATCGCCCACCAGTTTGAGCAGCGCCTCGTTATTGCCGTAGATGGTGAGGTAGCTCTCGCCGTGGTCGACGATCATCAGATTGCCGAAGCCCCGAATCCACTCGGCGAATACGACGCGCCCGGCGGCCACCGCGCGCACTTCCTGGCCGCTGGGGCTGCGGATGAACAAACCCTTCCAGCTTAGCCCACTGTCACTACGTGGACTGCCGAAGCGGTTGATTAGTTCCCCGCGCGCAGGCAGTCTGAGCTTGCCTTTGAGCGCGGCAAATGTCCCGGCGTCGCGGTCCGGCTCGGGCAGTTTGTCGTTGCGCCTGCCGCCGGCGTCGGGGGAAATCACTTTTCCCAGCTGTTCGATCAGACGCGAAAGACGCGCCTCGTCGCGCTGCAGCGACTTGATTTCGCGGCGCTGCGTACGGATCTGGGTTGCCAGCCTGGCGAGTACCCTGCGTCGCTCCGCCTGCTGCGCCAACAGCTCCTTGCGGCCTTCGCGCTGCTGCGACTCCAGTTCGGCCAGTTTGGCGCCCTTGTCGCCCACCTCACGCGCGAGTTGCGCCAATCCGGCGAGACTATTGCGCAGCGCGTGGATCAGATCGGCCTGGGCGCGCGAGACGTAGCTGTAGTAGTGCAGGTCGCGCGCCGTCTGATTCGGGTCGCGGCCGGATAAAACAAGTCTCAGGTAGTCCTGCTGGCCGGAGGCGTAACGCATGGCCAGCAGCTGTCCGAGCTGGGTCTGTTGCGCGGCGATGCCCGTCTCCAACGCGCGCGACTGTTTACCCACGCGGATGAGGTCGGCCCGCAGCGCCCGCTGCTGCAGGCCGATATTGTGCAGCGCCCGATTGGCCTCCGATACGCCGCGCTCCGACGCGCGCAGCGCATCGCTTGCCTCGGACCGGTTTTCTTCGGCGCCGGTCAGATCCTGCTTCAGCGCTTCGATGCGGCCGTGCAGCGCGTCCAGCTCGGTCTTGTCGGCGGAGTGCGCCGGACTCAGTGCCGTCAGCGTGATGACAAGGAACAGCTTGCCGTGCGGAACCCGCGGGGCGCGCTGAAACAGCGTTTCGCTTGCCCCTGTCCGCGGCCCCGAATTCAAGCCTTCGCCTTGCCCTGGCTCGCTACCGCCAGCACCGCTTTTTCGACCTCGGCTGGATCGCCCAGATAGTAGTGGCGCAGAGGCCTGAGGACGTCGTCGAGTTCGTAGACCAGCGGCACGCCCGTCGGGATATTGAGGCCGACGATATCCTGATCGCTTATCTTGTCGAGGTACTTGACCAGCGCCCGCAGCGAGTTGCCGTGCGCGGCGATGAGGACGCGCTTGCCGGCGCGGATATCCGGGGCGATGGCCTGGTTCCAGTAGGGCAGTACCCGCGCAACCGTGTCCTTGAGGCATTCGGTCAGCGGCACCTGGCTCGGCGCGAGCCCGCGATAGCGCGGGTCGCCGCCCGGGCAGCGCGCGTCGTCCGGGGCGAGCGCGGGAGGAGGGACATCGTAGCTGCGCCTCCACGCGAGTATCTGCTGTTCGCCGAATTGGGCCGCTGTTTCTGCTTTGTTCAGGCCCTGCAGCGCGCCGTAGTGGCGCTCGTTCAGGCGCCAGGAGTGCTGCACCGGTATCCACATCAGATCAAGCCGCTCGAGCGCGAGCCACAGGGTCTTGATGGCGCGCTTGAGCACCGAGGTATGGGCCAGGTCGAACACAAAGCCCGCGTCGCGCATGAGTTCGCCGGACTTTTTCGCCTCTTCGACGCCCTTTTCGGTCAAATCCACGTCGGTCCAGCCGGTGAAGCGGTTTTCCATGTTCCAGACAGACTCGCCGTGCCTGAGCAGAATGACTTTTTTCATTGGATCCTCTTTTGGCGTACGGTATGCGCGCGAATATTTTATAATATTCCTTTGTTCGAAACTGTGAACGGGCCGCCTTCGGGCGCGATATTTTCGATCCGATCGATAGGCATGGGCCCTTTCGGCAGGCTTCGCGGACACTCTAGCCGTGTCGAGCCGATCGGCGAAATTCTCTGCGCTATTCCGGCCTAACATTGGGAGCAGGCGTGAAATTCGTACTGGACAACATTTTTCTCATTGCAGTCGCATTCGTCAGCGGCGCGATGCTGGTCTGGCCGCTGGTGCGGCGGGGCGCAGGCGGTTCCTCGGTCAATACGCTGGAGGCGACGCAGATGATCAACCGGCAGGATGCGCTGGTGCTGGACGTGCGCGAGCAGGCGGAATTCGCAGCTTCGCATATCCTCAACGCGCGCGGGCTGCCTTTGTCGCAGATCGACGTGCGTCTCGGCGATATCGAGAAATTCAAGGATAAGCCGGTGATCGTTTACTGCGCCAGCGGCAATCGCGCCAGCGCCGCGGTGGCCGCGCTGCGCAAACACGGCTTTTCCAATGTGGTCATTCTCAGCGGCGGCTTCGGGGCCTGGCAACAGGCGGGCCTGCCGGTGCAGAAATAGGCACGCTCATGCCGAAGATCAGCATGTACAGCACCGGTTTCTGCCCCTACTGCCAGCGCGCCGAAATGCTGCTCAAGTCCAGGGGTGTGAGCGAGATCGAAAAAATCCGCATCGACCTCGAACCGGCCCGGCGCAGCGAGATGATGGCAAGGACCGGCCGGCGTTCCGTGCCGCAGATTTACATCGGCGAGATTCACGTCGGCGGATTCGACGACCTGGCGGCCCTCGATCGTGCCGGCAAGCTCAAGCCTTTGTTGCATGGCCAGACCGGATGAATGGCAGCCCCTCCCCTCAACCAATGGAACCCAAATGAACGAACCGCAGCAGCAGCCAGTATTCGGCATCGAGAAGATTTACGTCAAGGATCTGTCGCTGGAGATCCCGCATGCCCCGGACGTGTTCCTGTCCGGCGACCAGCCGCAAGTGGACGTGCAGATGCATAGCGAAGGCGCGCCCATAGGCGAGGGCCTGTACCAGGTGGTGCTGACGGTTACGCTGACCGCCAAGACGGGCGAGAAGACCCTGTTCCTGGTCGAGGCGGCGCAAGCCGGCATTTTCCAGATCCGCAACGTGCCGGAATCCGATCTCGAGCCACTGCTTGCGACCGCCTGCCCGAACATACTCTTCCCGTACGTGCGCGAAACGGTGTCCGACGTCGTCTGCCGGGCGGGATTTCCCCCAGTGTATCTGGCGCCGGTGAATTTCGAGGCGATTTACCTGCAGCGACTGCAACAGACGCAGCAACAACAGGCCGAACCCTTGATCAAGATCGCCCACTGAGGATGCGCCGCCTCCCGTTTCTGCTGCTGTTGACGGCTTCGGCCGCGTGGGCGGGGGAGTTCCGCTCCATCGGGGAGATTGCCACGCCGATGTACGACGCGCCCTCGGTCAAGGCGGAAAAATTGTTCGTCGCAAGCAGGTACTACCCGGTGGAGGTGATTGTCCAGGTGGACAACTGGACCAAGGTGCGCGACGCCGCGGGCGACCTGTCCTGGGTGGAGAAAAAGACCCTGTCGGGGTTGCGCACGATAATAATCACCTCGGCGCTGGCCGACGTGCGCCAGGGCGCTGAAGACGGCGCGCCGCTGATTTTTCAGGCGCGCCGGGGGGTGGCGATGGAAGTCGTCGAACTTGGCGCGGGCCCCTGGGTCAAGGTGCGTCACCGCGACGGACAGACCGGGTTTGTGCGCGCGAACCAGGTCTGGGGAATGTAACGGCCCGTCGCGTCGATCCGCGGTAAGCGATCATGAAGATTACGGTATTTGGTGCAGGCGCCTGGGGCACCGCAATCGCAGTCAGCCTCAGCGCGAGGCACGAGGTCGTTCTGTGGGGACGCGACCCCGAGCAATGCCGCGCCATCGCTGCCGACCGCTGCAATCGGCGCTACCTCCCCGAAATCGAACTGCCGCGGCAACTTGCGATCGAGACCGGGTTTGGCGCTGCCGCCGCCGCCGCTGAACTTTTGTTGGTGGCGACCCCGACCGCGGCGCTGCGCGAAATGCTGGCCATGCTCGCGCCGCTACGGCGGCCGCTGGTATGGCTGTGCAAGGGATTCGAGCCGCAATCCGCCGAATTGCCGCACCAGATCGCGGCAGAAATGCTGCCCGGCGGCAGCGCTTGCGGCGTGCTGTCGGGGCCCAGCTTCGCGCTTGAGGTCGCGCGCGGATTGCCGACCGCGCTCACGCTCGCGTCCGTCGACGCAGGGTTCAGCCAGGCTACGGCCCGCGTCCTGCACGGCCCGCGCCTGCGCGTCTATTTCAGCACCGACATAACGGGGGTGGAGATCGGCGGCGCGGTAAAAAACGTCATGGCCATCGCCACCGGAATCGCCGATGGCCTGGGCCTGGGCGCTAACGCGCGCGCGGCCCTGATCACCCGGGGACTGGCCGAAATCACCCGCCTTGGGGCCAAGCTCGGCGGCCGTCCCGAGACCTTCACCGGACTTACCGGCGCCGGCGACCTGATTCTCACCTGCACTGGCGAGCTGTCGCGCAACCGCCGCGTCGGCCTTGCACTGGCGCAAGGCAAGAAACTGGATGATATCCTGCGCGAGCTCGGGCATGTGGCCGAGGGCGTCCATACCGCCGCCGCCGTCGAAAAGCGCGCCCGGCAACTCGGTGTCGAGATGCCGATCACGCAGGCGGTGTGCGCCGTTCTGTTCGGCGGGGTTTCACCGCGCGAGGCGGTGGAGCAGTTGCTCGCCAGGGATCCCAAGGGCGAGGGTTGAAAAGACGCGGAACGAGCGGCTGCGGCGCGAGCCTGCCGCGATGGTCAATTGGCTGCGCCCCCCTGATGCCGGGGCCTAAACCGCGCCGGCAAAACCCTGCTGCCGCCACGCTTCGTACACCGCCACGGCCACCGCGTTGGAAAGGTTAAGGCTGCGGTTGCCGGGTCGCAGCGGCAGTCGCAGGCGCTGCTCCGGAGGCAGGCTTTCGAGTATCTCGCGTGGTAGGCCGCTGGTCTCCGCTCCGAACAGGAGCACATCGCCTTCGCGGTACTCGGGCCCGGTATGGCGCCGCAAAGCACGCGTGGAAAAGGCGTACATGCGTCTGCCTTGCAGATGCTCGCAGCAGGAGCGCCAATCCTTGTGCACCACCAGGCCCGCATACTCATGGTAATCGAGTCCGGCGCGCTTCAACTCCCGGTCCCCAAGGTGGAAGCCCAGCGGCTCGACCAGGTGCAGGGTCGCGCCGGTGTTGGCGGCGAGGCGGATAATGTTGCCGGTATTGGGCGGAATTTCCGGCTGGTAGAGGACGATGTTAAACATCGCGCGGCGTCCGCGCGACGACCCAGTTTTCAACCCGCGCGGCGCCGCTGCCCTTGAGCGTTCGTGCGAACTCGTCCAGCGTTGCGCCGGTGGTCATGACGTCGTCGACCACGGCGAGGTTCATGCCGGACAAGCCCCGCTCGCAGGCGAAGGCTTGGCGCATGTTCGCCGAGCGCTCGCGCCAGGGAAGAGCGGTCTGCGGTGCGGTGTCGCGCACCCGCCGCGCGAGCTTTGCATCCATCGCGATGCCGGTCAGGTGCGACAAGCCTTTGGCGATCTCCGCTGCCTGATTGAAACCGCGCCCGGCCAGGCGCGCGGGGTGCAGGGGCAGGGGGATGATCAGGTCGATGCCCGCGGTGTTTCCGAGCCGCTGGTGGAGTTTGTGCGCGAACAGCCCGGCCAGCGCCAGCTGTCCGCCATACTTGAGGGCGTGTATCAGGCCATCCACGGGGTAGGCGTAGACAAAGGCGGCGCGACTCGCGTCGTAATGCGGCGGATTGGCGATGCAGGCGCCACACTCCGCGCCGGTCGGTCCGGCGAGGCCGCACCGGGGGCAGGCCGTCGCAAATGACGGAAGTTCACGCTCACACGCCTCGCATAACAGCCGCCGGCCGCTCGCCGCCTGGCACAGGAAGCAGTCCTGCGCCAGCAGAGCCTGCTTGATGTCCGAGCCGATTTTAAGAAACGCGCGCAATGAAATTGACAAGTGGAAATGCTTCCGTGAAGATGCGCTGGTGGCCTTAGCCATAAGAGAGTAGCGATGAACCTGATGGCGGTCAAATTCGCGCGCCCGGGGCGGGACGCGCGGCCAGTTTCAGGCGCCGCCTGATCCGCCGCCGGACCATGTACCGGATCCCGCGCCCAACCCGGCCTGCGGTGCACAAGCTCATCGGACGAACATGAAAACCCTGCTCACGCTCGCGGACGAGCTTGCCGCCCGCAAAACCACCAGCCAGGCTTTGGTCGAGGATGCGCTCACGCGCATCGCCGTTCCCTCCGGCGAGGGTGCGCGCGTGTTCCTGCGCACGCACCGTGAATCCGCGCTGGCTGAAGCGAAAGCGAGCGACACGCTGCGCGCGCACGGTATCGTGCCCTCGCCGCTCGCCGGCATTCCGGTGTCGGTCAAGGATCTGTTCGACGTCGCCGGCGACATCACGCGGGCCGGATCGAAAGCGCTCGCGGATTCCGCCCCCGCCAAAATCGACGCCACCGTGGTGCGGCGGCTGCGCCAGGCGGGCGCGATCATCGTCGGCCGCACCAACATGGTCGAGTTCGCTTTCTCCGGATTGGGCCTCAATCCCCATTACGGAACACCAAAAAATCCGTGGGACCGCGCTACCGGCCGGATTCCGGGCGGCTCGTCATCGGGGGCGGCGGTGTCCGTTGCCGACGGCATGGCGGCGATGGGTTTGGGCACCGATACCGGTGGTTCGGTCCGAATCCCGGCCGCGCTGTGCGGGCTCGCGGGTTTCAAGCCTACCGCCAGGCGCATACCCAAAGACGGAACCTTCCCGCTGTCGGCTACGCTGGATTCCATCGGTCCGATTGCGCCCAGCGTCGCCTGCTGCGCGCTGGTCGACAGCATACTCGCGGGTGACGCGCCACTGGTGCCGCCGGCCCTGCCATTGAAGGGCCTGCGTCTGGGCGTGGTGCAGGATTACGTTCTGGACGGCCTGGACGGCGGAGTGGCGGAGGCTTTTGGCTGGGCGCTCGCCAGGCTGTCGCAGGCCGGGGCGAGCGTGACCGACGTGCGCTTTGAGGCGCTGCATCGACTGCCGCAGATCAACCAGAAGGGCGGTCTGGTCGTCGCCGAGGCCTACGCGGTACACCGTGAACTGATCGCGCGGCGCAAGGCCGACTACGATCCGCGCGTGGCATCACGCGCTCTTCGCGGCGCCGACATGAGCGCCGCCGACTACCTCGAAGTGCTGGCACAGCGCGCCGCCATGATTGCCGACAGCGGGCGTTTGGCCGCGCCCTACGATGCGCTGCTGATGCCCACGGTGGCTATGGTGGCGCCCGCCATCGCACCGCTGGAAGCGGATGATCAACTCTACGGCAAGACCAATCTCGCCATACTGCGCAACCCCAGTGTGGTGAATTTCCTCGACGGTTGCGCCATGTCCATTCCCTGTCACCAGCCGGGCGACGGTCCGGTCGGGCTGATGATCGTGGGGCAATGCGGCGCGGACCGGCGCCTTCTCTCAGTCGCGCTGGCGCTGGAGTCGGCGCTGCGCCGGTGAGCCCTGCGCGCCGGGCTGTCGCCGGGCCGGAACACAGGGGCCCGCGCTGAGCGCGCCATCGCTCGACCGCCGCGCCGTGCGCCGCGCCAGTTCGCGCGCGGCGGCGGACTATGCCGATGCGGCGGTACTCGCGCGCGAGGTGGAAGGGCGCATGCTGGAGCGCTTGCAGTACATCAAACTCGATCCCCTGCGCATCCTCGACGCGGGCTGCGGCGACGGCCATGGCGCCAGGCGCCTGGCCGAACGCTACCCCGGCGCTCAGGTGGTGGGACTGGATAGCGCGTATCCGATGTTGCAGATGGCGCCCGGCCGCGATGCCTGGCTGCCGCGGATTTTCGGGCGCCCGCGCGTCGACTATCTGTGCGCCGATTTCGCCTGCATGCCCTTGTCTGCGGCGGGCGTGGATCTCGCCTGGTCCAACCTGGCCTTGCATTGCGCCGGCGATCCGCTGCCGGCGTTGAAGGAAATGCGTCGCGTGCTGAAGGTCGGAGGCTTGCTGATGTTCAGCTGCTACGGACCCGACACCCTGAAAGAGTTGAAAAGCGCGTTTGCCGCGCGCGATGGAGCGCTGCATGTGCATCCCTTCATCGACATGCACGACCTCGGCGACATGCTGTCGGCATGCGGCTTCGCCGCGCCGGTGATGGACATGGAAGTCATCACCTTGACCTTTGCGGACATCGACGCGTTGTTTGCGGACCTGCGCGCGACCGGTCAGCAGAACGCGCTCGCCGAACGCCGGCGCGGCCTCACCGGCAAGGGCGTGCTCGGGGCGGCGCGCGCCGAGTACGAGAAGCTGCGGCGCGACGGCAGACTGCCGGCGAGCTTCGAAATCGTGTATGGGCATGCCTGGAAACCGGAACCGCGCCTGACTGACGACGGGCGCGCCATTGTCACGATGCAAGCGCGGCGCAAAAGCGGGTGATTCTATATTTTTTTATTCCCCGATCATTCGAAGCAATGCGCGAAAAACTTGATTCGGTCCGTGTCCTATGCTAGCGTACGCACCTTTTTTTGCCCAGGTGTGCGCTTGGCGGCGGTGTGCAGACGCTGCGCTGTTCCTGCAGCGCGGCGGGAATCCGTAGCAGGCGGGAACAGGAGTGAGACAGGCGGAACCCGCGTTATCCCTTGTCCGGGCCAGGACGCGGCAATTTCAGCCACCGGGATTTTGAAGTGACGAGAAAATGATGAATTTCAAGCTGGGACCACTGACTGGAGGCCTGCTGCTGGCGCTCCATGCGGGGCTCGGATCCGCCGCCTACCAACTCAATTTTCAGCCGCCTGCGACTCGCATCGCGGGTGAGATCTACGATCTGCACATGCTGATGATGTACGTCATCCTGGTGATTTTTTGCATCGTGTTCGGGGTGATGTTCTACTCCATCTACGCGCACCGCAAGTCAGCCGGGCGCAAGGCCGAGCAGTTCCACGAGAATACCACTGTGGAAATCATCTGGACCGTAATCCCCTTCCTCATTCTCGTCGGCATGGCCTGGCCGGCGACCAAAACCCTGATCGAGTTCAAGGACACTTCGAGCCCGGACATTACGATCAAGGTTACGGGTTACCAATGGAAATGGGGCTACGACTACATCAAAGGCGAAGGCGAGGGGATCGGGTTTCTGTCTAACCTGGCCACGCCGCAGGACCAGATCCACAACCGCAAACCCAAGGGCGAACACTACCTGCTCGAAGTGGACAACCCGCTGGTGGTGCCAGTGGGCAAGAAAGTGCGGGTACTAACGACGGCCAACGACGTGATCCATTCCTTCTGGGTGCCTGCATTCGGCATCAAGCAGGACGCCATTCCGGGTTTCGTGCGCGACACCTGGTTCCGGGCCGACCGGGAGGGCACTTACCGCGGCCAGTGCGCCGAGTTGTGCGGCAAGGATCATGGCTTCATGCCGATCGTGGTCGAGGTGGTATCGCAGGAGAAATACGTGCAGTGGGTTGCCGGGCAGAAGGCGAAGGCAGCGGCGGCCGCCACGGATCCGGACAAGCAGTGGAGCGCGGACGAGCTAAAGGCTAGGGGCGAGAAAGTCTATGCCGCAAATTGCGCCTCCTGTCACCAGCTGAACGGCAAGGGCCTGCCGCCGGCGTTTCCGGCACTGGACGGATCGAAGATTGCGGCCGGCGACAAGGCGGCGCATATCGACATGGTTGTCAACGGCAAGACCGGCAGTTCCATGCCGGCGTTCGGCAAGCAGCTTCCCGACACCGACATCGCCGCGGTCGTCACCTATGAGCGCAACGCCTGGGGCAACAAGACCGGTGACGCGGTGCAGCCGGGTGAAGTCAAGGCGGCGCGCAGGTAAAAATTCGATGGCCACAGAAAACGAGATGAGCGCAGTCATCAATACCCACGACGACCACGCCGATCACCCCTCGGGGCTGATGCGCTGGGTCACGACCACCAACCACAAGGACATCGGCACGATGTACCTGTGGTTCTCCCTGGCCATGCTGTTCCTGGGCGGCATGCTTGCGCTGACGCTGCGCGCCGAGCTGTTCCAGCCCGGGATCCAGATCGTCAATCCGGAGTTCTTCAACCAGCTGACCACCATGCACGGACTGATCATGGTGTTCGGCGCGATCATGCCGGCCTTCGTCGGCTTCGCCAACTGGCAGATTCCGATGATGATCGGCGCGCCGGACATGGCGTTCGCGCGGATGAACAACTGGAGCTTCTGGCTGCTGCCGGTGGCGGCGTCGCTGCTGGTGATTTCGTTCTTCGTCCCGGGTGGCGCCCCCGCGGCCGGCTGGACCATCTATGCGCCGCTGTCCACCCAGATGGGCCCGGGCATGGACCTCGGAATCTTCGCCCTGCACATCATGGGCGCTTCGAGCATCATGGGCTCGATCAACATCATCACCACCATCCTCAACATGCGCGCCCCCGGAATGACGCTGATGAAGATGCCGATGTTCGTCTGGACCTGGCTGATCACGGCGTACCTGCTGATCGCGGTGATGCCGGTGCTCGCGGGCGCCATTACCATGGTGCTCGCCGACCGCCATTTCGGAACCTCGTTTTTCAACGCCGCCGGTGGCGGCGACCCGGTAATGTTCCAGCACATTTTCTGGTTTTTCGGCCATCCCGAGGTCTATATCATGATCCTGCCGGCGTTCGGCATCGTCAGCCAGGTGATTCCGGCGTTCGCGCGCAAGCCGCTGTTCGGCTACGCCTCGATGGTGTATGCCACCTCCTCGATCGCGATCCTGTCCTTCATCGTCTGGGCGCACCACATGTTCACCGTGGGGCTGCCCACCGCGGGACTGCTGTTCTTCATGTACGCCACCATGCTGATCGCGGTACCCACCGGGGTGAAGGTATTCAACTGGCTCGCCACCATGTGGAAGGGCTCGATGACCTTCGAGACGCCGATGCTGTTCGCAGTCGGCTTTCTGTGCGTGTTCACCATGGGCTGGTTTACCGGCCTGATGCTGGCAATCATGCCGGTCGACGTGCAACTGCAGGACAGTTACTACGTGGTGGCGCACTTCCACTACGTGCTGGTGGCGGGGTCGCTGTTTGCGCTTTTCGCCGGCACTTATTTCTGGATTCCGAAATGGACCGGCCGCATGTATGACGAGAGCCTGGGCAAGTGGCACTTCTGGCTGTCGATGATCTTTTTCAATATCACTTTCTTTCCGATGCACTTTCTGGGTCTCGCCGGCATGCCGCGCCGCATCCCGGATTACGCCAGCCAGTTCACCGAGTTCAACGTCATCGCCTCCGTGGGCGCATTCGGTTTCGGCCTGAGCCAACTGCTGTTCCTGTATGCCCTGCTCAAGTGCAGCGTGCTCGGCCGGGGCGACAAGGCGCCGGCCAGACCGTGGGAGGGCGCCGACACGCTGGAATGGACGCACCTGCCGAGTCCCGCGCCTTATCACAGCTTTCACGAGCAACCGGATGTAAAGTGATGTCAGGCATCGGCATGAACCGCGAACACCCATGCAACAAGAGGACGGCGCTGGCCCTGGCCGCGTTCGCGCTGGCGTGTTTTGTCGCGATCGTGCTCAAGTACTGGTTGTCGAAATGAGCGCGACCGCAACCCCTTCCGCACCGGCGAACCGGCGCATGCTGAAGAAGCTGCTGGTGGTGGCGCTCGGCATGTTCGGTTTCGGTTTCGCCCTGGTGCCGTTCTACGAGAAGCTATGCGAGGTCGCGGGCCTGCGCAGGCTGTGGCAGCCGGGACAGGTCGAGGCAGCGACGGCGAATACGCAGGTGGACCTGAAACGCACGGTGACTGTCGAATTCGATTCCAACGTGCGCATGCTGCCGTGGAGCTTCAAGCCCGCGGCCTCGAGCGTCGACGTCCACCCGGGGGAACTGACGCAGATGGTGTACGAGGTGAGGAACACGCTCGGCGAGCCGGTCACCGGGCAGGCGGTGCCCAGTTACGGACCGAGGCAGGCGGCACAGTACTTCAAGAAACTGGATTGCTTCTGCTTCACCCAGCAGACGCTGGCCGCGGGCGAGATGCGGCAGATGCCGGTCGTGTTCGTGATCGACCCGGACCTGCCCAGGGACATCAATACGATCACGCTTTCCTACACCTTCTTCCGCGTCGATGGCGCGAAGCGGAAGGCGGGTCCGGGATGACCGTGGCGCGGGCGTGCAAGGAGGCGTCGCTGCTGCGGCTGGCGCAGGCGGTGTTCTGGTCCTTCCTCGGCATACGCAAGCGCCGCGACTACGAGGCGGACAGCCTGGAGTTGAAGCCGCGGCAGGTGATCATTGCCGGCCTGATCGGGGCCGCGGTTTTGGTATTGGGTTTGATACTGCTGGTGCGCTTCGTCATCGGCAGACTGACTTGAATCGAGGTGCTCAACATGAACGATGACACTCAACATTATTTCGTGCCGCAGCCATCCTATTCGATGATCCTCGGCTCATTCGCGCTGTTGTTCATGGCGGGCGGCGCGGCGATGTGGTTCAACGATGCCGCGATCGGCCGCTACGGCGTGCTGCTCGGTTTCGCCCTGCTCGTGTTCATGATGTTCCGCTGGTTCGGCGACGTCGTTCGCGAATCGGAGTCGGGCAAGTACGGGAAGTGGGAGGACGCCTCGTTTCGCTGGGGCATGGGCTGGTTCATTTTTTCCGAAGTGATGTTCTTCGCCGCGTTCTTCGGCGCGCTTTTCTACGCCCGGGTGCTGGCGGTTCCCGACCTGGGCGGCCTGACCAGCAAGGAATATCTTTGGCCGGAATTCAGCGCCCAGTGGCCGAGCGCGGGTCCGGGATTCGCGGAACAGTTCACGCCCATGGGCGCCTGGGGCGTCCCGGCGCTCAACACGCTACTGCTGCTGACCTCGGGCGTGACACTCACCATCGCTCACTACGGCATGGTCGAGGGCAAGCGCGCGAAACTGAAGCTGTGGCTGTTCCTGACCATCGCGCTGGGCGTGAGCTTCCTCGGTTTCCAGATGTACGAATATTCGCACGCCTATTCCGAGCTGAACCTCAAGCTCAGCACGGGCATCTACGGCACGACCTTCTTCATGCTTACCGGTTTTCACGGCTTTCACGTGACCATCGGCGCGATTATGCTCACGACCATGCTGTTCCGCTCGTTCGCCGGCCACTTCAAGCCGCAAAACCACTTCGCGTTCGAGGCGGTGGCCTGGTACTGGCATTTCGTCGACGTGGTGTGGCTGCTGCTGTTTATTTTCGTCTACTGGGTATAACCTGACGAACAGCCCCGGCGCAAATCGCAAATCTGCCCCGGCGCAAATTGGGATACAAGGACAATAACGAGGAGGAGTCCCGCAACGGGGCATTCGAGGCGCCGCACACTGTGCGGCGCTTTTTTTGAGTCTTATGAGGTTTGCCGCCGAATCGCTGGAACCGGTCTACCCTAGGCGAGTTTTCCCTGGATCAGGCCGAAATAGTAGCCCGCCATCAATAGCAGGAACAGGGTAAGCGACAGGCCGACGCGCAGGGCCAGGGCTCTGACGCTACGTTTGGACCGACCGTGGTCGGTGATCAGGAAAAACAGGGCCGAGCCCAGGCTGGCTAGGATCAGGAGCACGAACAGGATGACGACAAACTTCATTGCGGTCGGCGCGGGAATTTCATGAGTGTATCCCAGTCGAACCGGCGTCGCTAGACAGCGGGCCCATCCATTCATGCGAGCAAACCGGAGCTTCCGCCCCGCCTTCGTGCCAGGCATGGCGGCGCTCGCTGCAATCGCGCTCACCCTGGCCCTGGGCAATTGGCAGTCGCGCCGGGCGGAGGAAAAATTTGCGCTCGGGCGCGATCTGGACGAAGCTGCGCGCCGCCCGGTGCTGATCCTGCCGCCCGGTCCGATCGAGGCGCAGGGCTACGAATTCAGCCGCGTCGGCGCGCGCGGCGAATATTCGGCAAGGCACACCATTCTGCTCGACAACAAGGTGCTGCGCGGCGTCGCCGGCTACCAGGTGCTGACACCATTGAAAACATCCGGGGACGGCATCCACGTGCTGGTGAACCGGGGCTGGGTGGCCGCGGGCCCCCGGCGCGACAGCCTGCCGCAGATCCGGACCCCGGCCGGGATCGAAACCGTGGAGGGCATTGCCGTCGTACCCAGCACCCATTTCCTCGAGCTCTCCGCGAAAACCGAGGAGGGCATCGTGTGGCAGAACCTGGTGCTCGAGCGCCATGCAAAATGGTCGGGGCTGAAGTTGCAGCCGATCGTCGTGCAGCAGACGAACGACGCAGCCGACGGCCTCGTGCGCGCCTGGGAGCGGCCGGACACCGGCGCCGGCCGGCACCGCGGCTACGCCTTTCAGTGGTATGCGCTCGCTACCACGATCCTGATTCTCTATGTTGCACTCAGCTTCAAACGCGCAGCCTGATTCGCGTTCCAGGCGCACGACGATGCTCGCGATTGCGGCCTTGTGTCTGGCGCCTTTCGTCGCCGCCCTGATCGCATACTATTACTGGCAGCCGCAGGGGGGCATGAATTATGGTGAACTCATTCCCGCGCGAGTGCTCAGCGATCCGCCTCTGCGCCATTTGGACCAGCGCGCGTTCAGGCTGTCCGAGCTCAGGGGAAGATGGGTTTTGCTGCAACTGGATCAGGCCGATTGTGCCGTCGCCTGCCAAGCCAAGCTGTACGGCATGCGCCAAGTGCGCCTCGCCCAGGGGCGCGAGCGGGAGCGGGTCGAGCGCGTGTGGTTGATCCTGGATGAAGCGCCGCTGGAAACGCTGCTGATGCGCGAATACGACGGCACGCGCATGCTGCGCGCGGCCGGCAGTCCGCTGCTCCGGGAGTTTCCGCCGGCGGGCAGTATGCGCGACCACATCTATGTGATCGACCCGCACGGCAACCTGATGCTGCGCTTCCCCAATGACGCCGATCCGCGCAGGATGCACAAGGACTTGGCGCGGCTGCTGCGGGCTTCGCGCATCGGCTAGAGGCCGCTGTCCGTGTCCGCCGTGATAAACTGCGCCGCTCTGCTTCTGCGGCGACCCCATGGCCTTTCCGCTTACCCTGCACGATACCGCACAGCGCCTGCGGCAGTTTTGCGCACTGACCAAACCACGCGTGACCATGCTGGCGGTATTCTGCGCCGTGATCGGCATGTTCCTTGCTACCCCCGATATGGTGCCGTGGCGTGTACTATTCGCCGGAACCGCCGGTATCGGTTTGCTGGCGGGAGCCGCGTTCGCCATCAACTGCCTGATCGAGCAGGAGATCGACGCCAAGATGGCGCGCACCCGGGCGCGCCCGCTGCCGCGCGGGGAACTGACTTCGCTGCAGACCATCATCTTCGCCGGCCTGATCGGCGGCGCCGGCATGTTCCTGCTCTACCGTTACGTCAACGCGCTCACCATGTGGCTAACGTTCGGCACCTTCGTCGGCTACGCCGTCATCTACACCGTCCTGTTGAAGCCGGCCACGCCGCAGAACATCGTTATCGGCGGACTCTCCGGGGCGATGCCGCCGCTGCTGGGCTGGACCGCCGTGACCGGAGATGTGGCGCCCGAGGCGCTGCTGCTGGTGTTGATCATCTATGCCTGGACGCCGCCGCATTTCTGGGCGCTGGCGCTGTACCGCACCGAGGACTTCACACGCGCCGGCCTGCCCATGCTCCCGGTCACCCATGGCCAGAAATTTACGCGGCTGCAGGTGTTGCTGTATACCGTAATCCTTATCGCGAGTACGTTTCTGCCTTTTGCGTATGGCATGAGCGGCTGGATATATCTGGCCGCGACATGCGTCCTCGACGGCATGTTCCTGTATTACGCCCTGAGGATCTATGTCGCCTACAGCGATCGCCTGGCGCAGCAGATGTTCCGCTTCTCCGTCGTATACCTGGCCGGGCTGTTTACGGCGCTGCTGCTGGACCACTATGTTTAGGATCCTGCGTCTCCCGCGCGCCGTGCTACTCGCGCTCTTCCTCTACGCCTGCGCCCCGTCCCAACCCGGATTCAGGAACACCGACGTTACCGGCGCCGACTGCTGTACGGATTTTCGCCTGACCGACCATAACGGCAAGGTGCGCACGCTGGCGGATTTCCGCGGCAAGGTGGTGGTGATGTTCTTCGGCTATACGCAATGCGCGGACGTCTGCCCCACCACCATGATGGAGATGACGGCGGTGCTGCAGCAGCTCGGAGCGGACGCGGCCCGCGTGCAGATGCTGTTTGTCACGGTCGATCCGGAGCGCGATACGCGCGAGTTGCTGGCCAACTATGTTCCCGCTTTCGACCGGAGTTTTCTCGGACTATCTGGCGATATGGAAACGACCGCGAGGACGGCGAAGGAATTCCGCGTGTTCTATCAGAAGCAACCCGGCAGCACGCCCGGCAGCTACACGGTGGATCACACGGCCGGAAGCTATGTATTCGACCCGAAGGGGCGGGTCCGGCTGTTCGCACGCTACGGCGACGGCGGCGCCAACCTAGCCGCCGATCTGCGCACTTTGCTCAAGCAGGGATAGGCGGCGCCAAAGCGTCGCGGGCGCGGACAGCGCGCAGCCATCGGGGGGAATCCGCTTGCTATTGCAGCCGGCGCTTAGGCCGCCGCAAGCACACCTTTCATTTTCTGCATTGCCTTGGCCTCGACCTGGCGAATGCGTTCGGCGGAGACCTTGAATTCGGCCGCGAGATCGTGCAGCGTCGCCGGGTTTTTTTCGCGCAGCCAGCGCGCTTCGATGATGCGGCGGCTACGGCCGTCCAGGCTTGCCAGGGCCGCTTCCAAGCCCTTCGCGCTGCCGCGCTCGGCTTCCTCGGATTCGAGCAGCACCGAGGGCTCCTTGTCCGGATCCGACAGGTAGGCGATCGGCGCATAGCTGTCCTCATCGTCGTCGCCCGCTTCCAGGGCGATATCCTGGCCCGAGAGCCGCATTTCCATTTCCCGGACTTCTTCGGGCTTGACGCGCAGCTGCCGTGCCATGTCCTCTACCGCATCCTGCGACAGCGGCCCGAGGCCTTTCTTCATCGAACGCAGATTGAAGAACAGTTTTCTCTGCGCCTTGGTGGTTGCGATTTTCACCAAGCGCCAGTTCTTCAGGATGAATTCGTGAATTTCGGCCTTGATCCAGTGGATGGCAAAAGAAACCAGGCGCACATTTCGCTCCGGGTCGAAGCGTTTCACCGCCTTCATCAGGCCGATATTGCCCTCCTGGATCAGGTCGGCGTGCGGCAAGCCGTAGCCGAGGTAGCCGCGCGCGATCGCCACCACCACGCGCAGATGCGACACCACCAAAGCGCGCGCGGCGTCGATATCGTTTTCGTCGCGCAGCTTGCGCGCAAGGCGCGATTCTTCCTCTGCCGTCAACAGGGGAAAGCGGTTCACGGTGGCAATATAGGATTCCAGGCTTCCAACCAGGGAAGGCACCGGCAAGGCCAATACTTGGTTCATCTTTTCGCAGTTCCTTAACGAAGCGTTCTGCCGCGCGCCCGCTGCAACGCAACATTTCCAGCTATTAGTTTAGCACTCCTGCCGGTAGAGTGCCAATCATCGGAAAGGTTCAATTCTAGTCACCGTGAAATGAGGCGAGTGCCGGCCCAGAGCCTTTACCTAGACTGTGTGTTAGCTAAGTGTCTGCTCACTGACATATAGGCGCCGAGCCAGCCGAGCACAGCGGCAAAGGCGAGGACGGCCAGACAGTCGGGGAAACCGAAGAAGTCCAAACGGAAGTCAGAGCCGTAGAACCGCGCCAACTCGAGGATGCTCCGGTTGAGAATGAGCATGCACAGGTAGACGATCGCGAGTGCCGCCAGGGCGCCGAGTCCACCCAGTATCACACCGAGATAGAAAAAAGGACGGCGGATGAATCCGTCGGTCGCGCCGATCAGGCTGCTGACTTCGATCTCGTCCTGCTGGGTGAGGATCTGTAGCCGTATGGTATTGAAAGTGACGGCGACCAGGCCGAACGCGAGCAGGGCGGCCAGCATTGATACGGCCGTGCGGCCCAGCGCGAGCAGGCTTTCCAGCCTTTTCGCCCAGGTCGAATCGAACTGTACATGGGCAATCTTGGGCAGGGCCTTCAGCACGGGCTCCAGCGCTTCGAGCTCGGCCGTGCTGCCCCCGGTTTCGAGCACGAAGGCGTCGGGCAGGGGATTTGACTGCAGCGCCGCGATGACGTCGGCCATGTTCTCGGAGCGCTTCAGGCCCTCTAGCGCCTGCTCGCGCGAAATGAAACGCACCGCGCGCACGCCGGGCATCTGTTTCAGACGCGCTTCCAGCGCGGCGATATCGGCCTTGCCCGCCTCGCGCGTGAGAAACAAGCTGATTTGCGGATTGCCCGCGACCTGGCGCGTGACGCCGGCCAGGTTTTGCAGCAGCAGGTATCCGCCGAGAGGCAGCGCCAGCGCGACGCCGATTACCGTCACGTTGAGCAGCGTCGCAACCGGATTGGCTGCGAGTCGGGCCAGCGTCAGGCTGAAGGTCTGCCAATGTTGGCGCAGCCAGGCGCTCACGGCTCCAACCTGCCCTGCTTGAGCGTAAGCACGCGCGGATTGAGCCGCTGCACCAGCGCTTCGTCGTGCGTCGCAATCAGCACCGTCACGCCAACCTGGTTGAAGGAGCGGAACATATCCATCACCTCGGTGGCGGAGGCGGAGTCGAGGCTGGCGGTGGGTTCGTCGGCGAGCAGGATGCCGGGCCGGTTGACTACCGCGCGCGCGATGCACAGACGCTGCTGTTCCCCGCCGGAAAGCGTGATCGGGTTGGCCTTTTCCCTCGCCAGCAGGCCCACCTTGTCCAGGGCCGCGCGCGCGCGGCGCGCGGCTTCCTTGCGCGCGTGGCCGGTGAACGCGAGCGGCAGCATGACATTCTCGAACACGCTGCGGTCATAGAGCAGTTTCTGGTCCTGGAAGATGAGCCCCAGGTTGCGCCGCAGGTAGGGAATCGCGGGGCGGCGCATGCTGCCTATGTTTTGACCGTTGACCAGCACGGTGCCGCTGGTCGGGCGCTCGATCGCGGGGATCAGCTTGAGCAGCGTGCTCTTGCCCGCGCCCGAGCGGCCGGTAACGAATACCAGTTCGCCGCTTTCGATGCTGAAAGAGAGTTCGGCGAGTGCCTCGTGGCCGCCGCGATAGCTCTTGCGCACCTGGCTGAAACTGATCATCGGCGAAGCGGGAGCAAGGACAGGCTCACTCCGAACCGAGCATGGCCGCCGCGAAGTCCTGCGCCGTGAACGGGCGCAGATCGTCTATGCCCTCACCGATGCCGATGAAGCGTATGGGCACCGGGCGCTCTCTTGCGATGGCGGCGATCACCCCGCCCTTGGCCGTGCCGTCGAGCTTGGTTAGGACGAGCCCGGTCAGTCCGAGCGCGTCGTCGAAGGCCTTCACCTGGCTGAGCGCGTTCTGGCCGGTATTGGCGTCCAGCACCAGCAGCACCTCATGCGGCGCGCCCTTGTCCGCCTTGGCGATGACCCGCTTCACCTTGCGGATCTCCTCCATCAGGTGCAGTTGGGTCGGCAGCCGTCCGGCGGTATCGGCGAGAACGATGTCAATATTGCGCGCGCGCGCCGCCTGGACGGCGTCAAAGATCACCGCCGCCGGATCGCCCCCCTGCTGGGAGATGACCGCTACCTGATTGCGCTCACCCCAGATCGTCAGCTGCTCGCGTGCCGCCGCGCGGAACGTATCCCCTGCGGCGAGCAGCACGCTTTTTCCCTGCGCCTGGAAAAATTTGGCCAGTTTTCCGATCGAGGTGGTCTTGCCGGCGCCGTTGACTCCGGCCAGCATGATGATGAAGGGGCGGTGCGTATCAACCGCCAGCGGCTGCTCCAGCGGCGCGATCAGCGTCGCGAGCCCCTCCTGCAGCGCGGCCTTGAGCTCGTGGCGCTCGATGAGACCTTTTTTCCTCACCTGCTGGCGCAGATTCTCCAGCAGGAATTGGGTTGCCGCCACGCCCGTGTCCGCGCACAACAGCGCGGATTCCAGTTCCTCGTACAGCGCCGCGTCGATCTTGCCGCCGCTGAACAGGCCGCCGATCTGCGCGCGTGTGCGCACCAGTCCCGCCTTGAGCCGTTCACCCCAGGATGGAACAGGCGCCGATTCGGCGGATGGTTTGAGCAAGCTGAACATGGAAGCCCACGCGGCAGGCTGAAAAAACGCTAAGATACGCTCCGATTTTAACAGAAGGGTGTCCATGGGAATCCGGATGTTTCGCCATTTGTTTGCGCTGATTGCGGCCGTGGCCGCGACCGCTGCCGGCGCGCAGGGCGCCGCGCAGGAGTACCAGCTCGCCAACGGTCTGCGCGTGATCGTGAAGGAAGACCACCGCGCTCCCACCGCGGTGCACATGGTCTGGTATCGCGCCGGCAGCATGGATGAGGTCAGCGGCGCGAGCGGCGTAGCACACGTTCTCGAACATATGATGTTCAAGGGCACCAAGACCGTCAAAAGTGGTGAATTCTCGCGCCGCATCGCCGCGGCCGGCGGACGCGAAAATGCCTTCACCAACCGCGACTACACCGCCTATTTTCAGCAGGTGCCGAAGGACGCGCTGCCCCTGATGATGCAGTTGGAGGCCGACCGCATGTCCAATCTGCTGGTGACCGAGACCGAGTTCTCGCGCGAGATCAAAGTGGTGATGGAAGAGCGGCGCCTGCGGACCGAGGACCAGCCGCGCGCGCTGGTGGCCGAGGCGCTCAACGCCGAGGCCTATTTCGCCCATCCCTATCGCTGGCCCGTCATCGGCTGGATGAACGACCTGGAGCACATGCGCCATGCGGATGCGCGCAACTGGTATGCACGCTGGTACGTGCCCAATAACGCCGTGGTGGTGGTGGTCGGCGACGTGAAGGCGGACGAGGTATTCGCCCTGGCGCAAAAATACTACGGCCGGATCAAAGCCAGACCTTTGCCCGAACGCAAGCCCCAGATCGAGCCGGAGCAGCGCGGTGTGCGCCGCGCGGTGGTCAAAGCCCCGGCAGAACTGCCCTATTTGCTGATGGGGTGGAAATGTCCGGTGCTTCGCAACGTCGGCCAGGATTTGCAGCCGTATGCGCTGGAAGTGCTCGCGGGCGTGCTCGACGGCAACGAATCGGCGCGGCTCAATCAATCGCTGGTGCGCAACAGCCGCATCGCGAGCGAAGTGGGCGCAGGTTACGACGCCACTGCGCGCGGTCCCGGGATGTGTTTTCTGGAGGGAACCCCGAGCCAGGGCAGGAGCGCAGCAGAACTGGAGGCGGGCCTGCGCGCCGAACTCGCCCGCGTTGTCGACAACGGCGTTACCGAGGAGGAACTCGCCCGGGTCAAGGCGCAGGTGGTGGCGAGCCAGGTATTCAAGCGCGATTCCATTTTCGGCCAGGCGATGGAAATCGGCCAGTTCGAAACTACCGGTTTGTCGCACCGGGACATAGACCGCGTCCTCGAGCGCATCAAAGCGGTGACCGCCGAGCAGGTACGCGCCGCGGCGAAGCAGTACTTCGCCGACGACAATCTCACCGTGGTCGTGCTTGACCCGCAGCCGCTGGATCAGGCAAAAGCGCGGCCGGCGCCGCCGCGGATGAGGCATTAGATGCGCGGGGAGAGAGGCATGGGGAGCAGGCGGGGAAAGCTGGTGTTTCTGGTCGCGGCGGCAGCGCTGTGGATGGCAGCCTCCGCCGCCCGGGCTGCGCTGCCGATCCACATTTGGACCACGTCCTCCGGGGCGCGCGTCTATTTCGTCGCCAGCCGCGGCATACCCATGCTCGACATCAACGTCGACTTCGACGCCGGCGGGCGGCGCGTTCCGGCCGGCAAGGCGGGGCTCGGTGGGCTTACGTATACGCTGGTCAGAGCCGGATCTGCGACGCGCTCGGAGGAGGAGATAAGCCGGCGTATCGCCGACGTCGGCGCGCAACTGGACGGCAGCGTGGACCGCGATCGCGCCGGTTTCTCCCTGCGCACCCTGTCGAGCGAACGCGAGCGTGGGCAGGCGATCGCGACCTTTGCCGAGATCCTGCAAACGCCGGTATTTCCCGAAGCGGCGTTTGCGCGCGAGAAGGCGCGCCTGGTCGATGGCATCAGGGAAGAGGAGACCAAGCCCGAGGCGATTGTGAGCAAGGCGTTTTACCGCTTGCTGTATGCGGCGCATCCCTACGCGCTGGCGCCTACGCCCGAAACCGTGCTGCGCATCGAGGGCGCAGACGTCGAGGGTTTCTATCGCGCAAATTATGTCGCCGAGCGCGCAGTGGTCACCATACTCGGCGACGTCGACCGCGAACTCGCCGGGCGCATCGCCGAGCAGCTTACCGCGGGGCTGCCGCGGGGCGCGGGCGCGCCGGCACCGCTGCCGGCGGTGCTCCAGCCGCGCGGCGAGACCGTGCACATCGCCCATCCGGCATCGCAAAGCCATATCCTGCTTGGTCTGCCGGCGATGACGCGCAAGGACCCGGACTATTTCCCGCTGCTGGTCGGCAACTACATCCTCGGCGGCGGCGGCTTCGTTTCGCGCCTGACTCTCGAGGTGCGCGAGAAGCGTGGCTATGCCTACAGCGTCTACAGCTATTTCCTGCCGCTGGCGCAGGAGGGGCCGTTTCAGATCGGGCTGCAGACCAAAAAGGAACAGGCGGAGGAGGCGCTGGCGCGGGTGCGCGCCGTGCTCGGCGAATTCCTCGCCCAAGGGCCGCGCGCGGCCGAGTTGAAGGCGGCCAAGCAGAATCTGGTCGGCGGCTTTGCGCTGCGCATAGACAGCAATCGCAAGCTGCTGGAGCAGGTCGCGCTGATCGGCTTCTACCAGCTGCCGCTTACCTGGCTGGACGATTTCACCGCCCGGGTCGAGAAGGTGAGCGTCGACCAGATTCGCGCCGCGTTCGCGCGCCACGTGCGGCCGGACAATCTGGTGACCGTCGTCGTCGGAAGTGGCGAAAAGTAACCAGGTTCGCATCATCGGCGGCGCCTGGCGCAGCCGCCGCATCAGTTTCCCCGACCATGAGGGTCTGCGCCCGAGCGCCGACCGCGTACGCGAAACACTGTTCAACTGGCTGGGGCAGGACCTCGGCGGCCAGTGTTGTCTCGACCTGTTCGCCGGCAGCGGTGCGCTTGGCTTCGAAGCGCTGTCGCGCGGCGCGGCGTGCGTGGTGATGGTTGAAAAGAGCCGCCGCGTGTGCGAGGCGCTGCGCCGCAATGCCGGGTTGCTCGCGGCGAAAAACCTGCTATTGCACTGCGCCGATGCGCTAGAATTCGCCACTGCCGCAGCCGCGGATGAGGCGGCGCGCTTCGACGTGGTGTTTCTCGATCCGCCGTTCCGTTCGACCCTGCTTGAGCAGGTGCTGCCGCGGGTCGCGCCGCTGCTGCGGCCGGGAGGGCGGGTATACGTCGAGAGCGCAATGGCTTTCGCAGCGTCGGGCGGCTGGCGCGTGCTGAGGCAGGGCCGCGCCGGACAGGTACACTACACTTTGGTGACATATGGCGACTAGGGCAGTCTACCCGGGAACATTCGATCCACTCACGCGCGGCCACGAGGATCTGGTGCGGCGTGCAGCCCTGGTATTCGACGAACTCGTCGTCGGCGTCGCCGATAGCCGCGGCAAGCAGCCGTTCTTCACCCTGGAAGAACGCGTTGCCATGGCGCGCGATGTGCTGTCGTGCTACGCCAACGTGCGCGTCGAGAGCTTCCGCGGCCTGCTGATGAATTTCATCCGCACCCAGAATGCGCGCGTCGTCCTGCGCGGACTGCGCGCGGTGTCCGACTTCGAATACGAATTCCAGCTGGCAGGCATGAACCGCAATCTCTATCCCGATGTCGAGACCCTGTTCCTGACCCCGGGCGAGCAGCATATGTTCGTCTCCGCCACCATGGTGCGCGAAATTGCGACCCTCGGCGGGGATGTGAGCAAATTCGTGCAGCCCGCGGTAGAGCGCTGCATCCAGGAAAAGATCCGGCAAATGGGCGGCGCATGAACCTGAAACTGTCTGCGCCGGGGCGGGCCCCATGGCGTTGATGATCACCGACGAGTGCATCAACTGCGATGTGTGCGAGCCGGAATGCCCGAACGACGCCATTTCACAGGGGGCGGAGATCTATGTCATCGATCCGGCCAAATGCACCGAGTGCGTGGGGCATTTTGATGAGCCGCAATGCGTCGCAGTTTGCCCGGTGGACTGCATTCCCCTGAATCCGGAGTATCCGGAAACCAGGGAAGCCCTGCAGCAGAAATATCTGCGGCTGATCGCGCAAAAACAAGCTTCCTGAAAGTCCGACTATTTCTGGCAAGCCGGGCAGTAAAAGGTGGAGCGCTGGCCCTGGCGCAATTGGCGGATGGCGGCGCCGCAGATGCGGCAGGGCAGCCCGGTGCGACCGTAGACGTAATACTGCTGCTGGAAATAGCCCGAGGTGCCGTCGCTGTGGACAAAATCGCGCAGGCTGCTGCCGCCGGCCGCGAGCGCCTGTTTCAGCGTCGACTTGATTGCCGCCGCGAGCGTCTCGTAGCGCGCGAGCGACAAGCGCCCTGCCTGCGTGCGCGGATTGATGCGGGCGTGGAACAGGCTTTCGTTGGCGTAGATGTTGCCGACGCCGACGACAATGCCGGCGTTCATCAGCACGAGCTTGACCGCCGCTTTGCGCGCGCGCGTGGCCGCGTAAAGCACCTTGCCGGTGAACGTGTCTTCCAGCGGCTCGGCGCCGAGGCTCGCGATCAGGGGATGGCGCGCGATGTCGCCGCCCTCCCACAACACCGCGCCGAAGCGGCGCGGATCGCGCAGGCGCATCAGCCGTTTGCCCAACAGCAGGTCGAAGTGGTCGTGCCGCTGCGGTTTTGCCCTGCCGTCCAGGATGCGCAGACTGCCCGACATTCCCAGATGCAGAATCAGCCAGCCAGGTTGCCCGTTGGCGGCGCAGTCGATGAGAATGTATTTCCCGCGGCGCGCCACGCGCGTGATGCGCCGGCCGGTGACGCGCGCGCCCAGATTGCGCGGTATCGGCCAGCGCAATATGCGTTCGCTCACGCGCACGCCGGTGATGACCTTGCCGGCGAGATAGGGCTCGATGCCGCGGCGGGTGATCTCGACTTCGGGTAGTTCGGGCATGGGGTGAAAGACCGGTTCTTCTTGTACTGGCGCGTAAATATACCTAATATGTACCCCCCACGCTAAGCTATCAGCAATACCATGTCTGTCCTGCGTCGTTCCGCCTCCCCCCTGTCCCGCCGGCTCCTGATCGCAGGTTTGGGCCTGCTGCTTGCCGCCTGCGCGCAAAGGCCGGTGCAGCAGGCACCGCAGGTACCTCAAGCGGCAACCGGTCAGGACAAAGTCGAACAGCCAGCGCCTAAGGCGGCGGGCGCGCCTGTGGCCGATTCTGCGCCGAAGCCGGAGTTACCGAATCAGGAGCTCACCGAAGCGCTGCTATATGAGTTTCTGATCGCGGAAATCGCCGGGCAGCGTGGCTCCGCCGGCTTATCGGCGCAGGCCTACGCGGACCTGGCCAAGCGCTCGCGCGATCCACGCGTCGCCAGACGCGCGGCCGAGGTCGCTTTGTACGCTCGCATGCCCGGCGCCGCGATCGACGCCGCCAGGATCTGGTATGAAACCGAACCGTCCTCGATGCAGGCGTTGCAGACGCTGGTTAGTCTGCTGATCAACACCAAGCGCCACGATGAAGCCCTTCCCTATCTACAGCAGATGCTCGCCGCCGAAGGCGAAAACGCCGGGGATGGCTTTCTGCAGCTGAGCCGCCTGCTAGCCAACAGTCAGGACAAGCCGCTGGCGCTGAAGCTGGCGCAGCAGTTGGCGCAGCCGTACCCGAAGTTGGCGCAGGCGCATTTCGCCGTCGCCCAGGCGGCCGTCGCCGCCGAGCACTGGGAACTCGCGCTTGCCGAAGTGCGCGTCGCATCCACGCTCAGGTCGGACTGGGAACCGGCTGCGCTGCTCGAGACGCGGCTGCTGCAGCGGCAGTCGAACGCGCTGGCGCTGCAACGCCTGGCCGCTTTCGTTGAACGCTATCCCAAGGCCCAGGAAGCGCGCCTGAGCTACGCGCGTCTCCTGGTGGCGGAGCGCAAGTACAACGAGTCGCGCGCCGAGTTCCAGACGCTGTCCAAGGACTTTCCCGACAACGTTGAAGTAATTTTTGCCGTCGGCGTGCTGTCGCTGCAACTGCAGGATTACGTCGTGGCGGAAACGCAGTTTACGCGTTTGCTGGCCTTGCCCTACCGCGACAAGGATACGGTGCGCATGTACCTGGGACAGATCGCAGACGAGCAGAAACATTACCCCGAGGCCATGCGCTGGTATGAACAGGTGACCAGCCGCGAGCAGCATCTGCAAGCGCAGATACGCTATGCGCTGGTGCTGAACAAACAGGGAAAGCTGGAGGCGGCGCGCGCGCACCTGCGGCAGATCGAGGCCGGCAGCGAGCAGGCGCGGGTGCAGCTGTTGCTCACCGAGGCGCAGATGCTGCGCGATGCCAACCGGGCGCCCGAAGCCTTCGATCTGATCGGGGACGCGCTGAAGAACGCGCCCGACCAGCCCGAACTGCTCTATGACTACGCCATGCTGGCGGAGAAGCTCGAACGCATGGATCTGCTAGAGACCAATTTGAGGAAACTGATCAGCCTGCAGCCCGAGCACGCGCACGCCTACAATGCGCTTGGCTATTCGCTGGCCGAGCGCAATGTGCGCCTTTCCGAAGCGCAGAAGCTGATCGAGAAGGCGCTGCAGCTTTCACCGGATGACCCGTTCATCATCGACAGCATGGGCTGGGTGCTGTACCGGATGGGCGACAGAAAACAGGCGCTCGAATATCTGCGCAAGGCCTACGGCGCGCGCCCCGACCCGGAGATCGCGGCGCACTTGGGCGAGGTGTTGTGGGTCGCAGGCGAGCAGCGGGAAGCCGAGAAGATCTGGCTCGAGGCCGTGAAAAAAACACCGGAGAACGACGCCCTCAACAACACCATCAAGCGCCTCAAACCTTAGAGGTCATTTCAAAAATGCCTGTCATTCCGAGGCCGAACGCTGAGGCATCTGCTTTCCAGTGATTTAACAGCAGATTCCTCGCTATGCTCGGA
>Ga0315281_10002044_pt1 | contig 30006 bp, 21 predicted proteins | sample YL17G07_0_MG_FD_204540 | JGI IMG/M metagenome (GOLD analysis project Ga0315281, IMG submission 204540) | Sediment microbial communities from Yellowstone Lake, YNP, Wyoming, USA - YL17G07_0 | ecosystem: Environmental > Aquatic > Freshwater > Lake > Sediment | place: USA: Wyoming | collected...
TCCTTGCAGAGATGTGCAATCTCATCAATCACTTGTGTTACATCAATCTCAACATCTTCACGTTTCTTTCGTCGAGACACCGTAAGAAGATGCGCGGACAATTGCGCGCCGCGCGACGCCGATTTTTCTATCGTCTCGCTGTACTTGAGTACTTTCACCGGATCGTGAGAATATTTTTTCAACTGAATGGTAAAGCCCAGAATATTAGCCATAATGTTGTTAAAGTCGTGCGCGATACCGCCGGCAAACGTTCCGATGCTTTCCATCTTCTGCGATTGACGCAACTGTTCTTCAAGCAACCTTCTTTCGGTGTTGTCGAATAAGTAGCCTTTGATTTTAACAAGCTCATCTTTCTCATTGAAGATACCAATGTTGTTGGAGATGAGGTAAATCGCTTTCCCATCTTTTCGTCTCCCCTCTCCTTCATAGTATTCCAACTTTCTTTCTTCTCGTAGGAGGTTGACAAGGGCGTCACGGTCGCGCGGCGAAGCATAGAACGAATTCGCGTTACACTTCATCGCTTCTTCAACTGAATCAAAACCGTAAATGCGAGCGAACGCCGGATTGCAGGCAAGAAGCTTTCCGTCAACCGTGCTGATGAAATCGCCGGTAAGGTCTTCTTCAAAAAAATGCCGGTAGCGGTCTTCGCTCTCCCTCAAATCTTCTACCATTTGTTTGCGTTCCGTTATGTCTTCCTGCACTGAAAGAAAATGCGTTATGACTCTCTTGTCGTCCATAATAGGCGAGATGGAAACAAGATCCCAGTACAGCTCGCCGGTCTTTTTCCTGTTATGAAATTCACCGTGCCATTCGCCGCCGGCAGCAATTGTCTTCCACAGATTATTGTATACTTCCGGTGATGTCTCGCCGGACTTCAATATGCGGACGCTCTTCCCGCGAGTTTCTTCAAGCGTATAACCACTGAGTCGAGTGAATTTTGGATTGACATATTCAATAATTCCTTTCGTATCTGTAAGAAGAATGGAAACGGGGCTTTGATCGATAGCGACAGAGAGTTTTCGCAGTTGTTCCTCCGATCGCTTCTGTATGGTTATGTCTTGAACAGTGCCAAGTGAACGAATAGGTTTTCCTTCTTCATTGTAATAAGTTTCGTAACGTTCATGCACAAACTTGATTCGTCCATCCGGCAACTTGAGGCGATGAACGATGTCGTACGGTGTTCCATTCTTCATCGAATCTGTGTATTCTTTGTTCACCATTTCTCGGTCTTCGGGATGAACCAAATTCAAAAATGCTTCATACGTCGCCTGAAAATCTTTCGGGTCAATCTCAAAGATCCTATAGATTTCGTCGGACCACACAAGTGCGTTCGCAGCAAGATCCAATTCCCAACTGCCAATATGTGCAATGCGTTGGGCTTCTCGAAGCTGAGTCTCGCTCTTGAATATTGCCTCTTCTGCGCGCTTACGTTCGGTGATATCCTGAACGATACCCATTGAGCCGACAATTCGCTCCCCTTTACGAACAAGGGTTGGTCGGATCTGAATATATGCTGATGAGCCATCCGCTTTAATGAGAGATGCTTCAATGATGTTTTCTATCCCCACATGTTGCATCGAGTTTCTGAAGTGCTTTGCAATTTCATCTCTCATTGATGGCTCGATAAATTCTACAAAATATCTGCTCACCAATTGCTCGGGATTGTCATAACCGTGGATACGTGCAAGTGTTTTGTTGGCAAGCGTAAGCATGCCTTTTGTATCCGTAATGAAGATTCCTTCGTTCATGTTATCAATCAGACCCCGATACTTTTCTTCGCTTTCTCTGAGCGCTTCTTGAGCACGCTTCTCTTCGGTAACATCATTTAAAAGTTCCAAACGAACGGATTTCCCATCATACAGAAAATGTTCCGATGTGACGCTGACCAAAATAATCGTCCCGTCCTTTTTGCGATGTCTCCACACCCCGGCATTTCTGGTTGCGTCGGCTGTCTGAGCCAAGAAGTCCAGAAAGAGTGGAACATCTTCGGGCGGACGAATATCTTTTATAGTCATTGAAAAAAAATCTTCTCGCGTATAACCATAAAGGTCAATGGTAGCTTGGTTCACCACAAGAATTGAAAGCATCTGTAGATCGCAGAGCCACATCGGGAGGGGATTCTTTTCAAACAGCGTGCGAAATCGCTCTTCGCTGTCACGCAACGCCTCTGCTGCCCGCTTGCGTTCGGTGATATCCAGCGATGCGCCAGTCAGACCGATTATGGCACCGCTCACATCGCGGAGAGGTTCTAGACTCAAATCATAGATGAAGGTCTGGCCGCCCACGCCTACGGGAACTTCGGCGTGCTCTTTCAGCCCGCTTTCTAATACACGCCGTTTGAATTCCATCACTTTCTTCGCCGTCTCAAGAGGGAGAAGTTCGGCATCGGTGTGGCCTACCACCTGCTCGGAAGCGTAACCAAGTTGAGGCTGATACATCCAGGTATAGCGCAGGTCCGTGTCTTGATTGAAGACGGCGATGTTGGTCGTCTTCAGAGCCACGCGCAGGCGTTCCTCCGACTTGCACAGCGCCTCTTCCGCCCGCTTGCGTTTTTCTTCAACAGCGATAGCGGAGGCTGCAATTCCAATTATTTTCAATTCGCTTTCGGTCGGAATGCGGTCTTCCGTATAAACGAGCGCCAGCGACCCGACAAACGCTTCATCGAATACCACTACTTTTCCCATGTAGGTTTGCAATCCGTACCGCAACACAAGCGGATCGCTTTGGGCGTACTTTGTTTGCTGCAAGTTGCGAATGACCGTAACATCATTGCTTCTATTTTCTATTATGTCGGAGCAAATGTGTCCTTCAGCGATGCTTACTACTTCGAGGTCTGGCGGCGCGTGCCATCTACTTAACGAACGCAGTCTCCCGTCTTCAAGCCGATTGTAGAGAGCAGATGTAGCTTCAAGCTGCTCACCGCAGAAAGCAACGAGGCTGTTGATGTTCTCGTCTGGATCGGCGCCGAAATTCAACAAACAATCATTCAGTTTTGTGAGTTGAATTTCTGAATGCTTTCGTTCTGTGATGTCGGAAACAATCCCATCATAGGCAACAAGATTGTTGTTTGTATCAAACCGCGGCACTTGCGTGTTGCGCACCCATCGCACAGAGCCGTCTTTACAAAGAATGCGGTGTTCACACGGCGCAACGGTTTCACCCAGTTCAGATTTTTTTGCTCGCCGTTCTACGTCAACCCTGTCTTCTGGATACACCGTCTCTAACCACAAGAACCGATTGTTCTCGAAATCTTCCGGTGAATAACCGGTAACTGTAATGCAACCGGTGGCGTGGGTAGTTCGAACGGGACTTCCATCTTTGAGCTCGACGCTGTAAATATAATCGGTAACGGAACCGACAAGTTTTTTATAACGTTCTTTGCTTGCTCTCAATTCACTTTCGGCACGTTTGCGCTCGCTGACGTCGCGAAACACAAGCACAACGCCCGTGACCTTGCCCTTTTCATCTCGGATTGGCGCTGCATTATCGTCAATCGGAATCCTGCTTCCATCTTTCGATACCAACACAGTATGATTTGCAAGCCCGACAATAATGCCTTCTACAAGAACCCTTGCCACCGGATTAGCGTTTTTGCCGTCTGAATTTTCGTTGACAATGTTGAAGACTTCATTCAAGTCTTTACCGAAGGCTTCCTCTTGTTTCCATCCGGTAAGTGATTCAGCAATCGGATTCATAAACGTAACGCGGCTCTTCGCGTCGCACGAAATAACCGCTTCGCCGATGCTCTTTAATGTCGCACCAAGCCATTGCTCGTTCTGCCGCAGCGCGTTTTCCATTTTGTGCTTATAGATGGCAATCTCTATGGCAGTGTGCAATTCTCTTTCTTCAAACGGCTTAAGAATATATCCGAAGGGTCCGGTAATTTTTGCGCGCTCGAGAGTATCAGAATCTGCGTAGGCTGTCAGATAGATAATGGGAATGTCATGATACACGCGTATGCGCTCCGCGGCTTCTATTCCCGTCATCTCACCCTTCAATTTTATATCCATCAAGATAAGATCGGGCTGAAGTTTCAACGCTTTTTTCACGGCGTCTTCGCCGTTGGCAGCCATTGCCGGAACTTCGTACCCAAGGCTCTTCAGTCGCTGGACAATATCCTTCGCGACCACAGTTTCATCTTCAACAACCATAATGCGCGTGTGTACCATTCTAATTCTTCTCCTTCTGCGATGGTGCTTTGAATGAAATGATAATTTCCGTTTCGCCGTTCGACCGAAGTTCGAGAGTGCCTTCAAGTTGATCGGTCAGGGCGTTGACGAGCTGCAGCCCCAAAGAGTTCGCGTGCTTGTAATCAAAGTCGGGCGAAATGCCAATTCCATTGTCTTTTACTTTCAGCAACGTTGTTCCCCTTTCATCCATCTCAAGCGCAATACAGATTTCTTGTTTGGCTCTGTTGTTGTCGTTTCCGGTCTCACTCGTTGCAGGAAAAGCATATTTAAGTGCATTTGTGACAAGTTCGTTAATGATGAGGCCGCATGTCACCGCCGTGTCTATGTTCATCAAAATATCCTGTACGTCTAATTTCAGACTTACGGTTTTCGAGTTGTCAGTGTAGGAGCGAAACAGAAATGTCGCCAAGCTTCGGATATACTGTGCGACAACGATTCGCGACAGGTCTCCGGACTGATACAGCTTCTCATGAATAAGCGCCATTGATTTGATTCTATTCTGACTTTCTTTGAAAAGCTCGAGCGCCCGCTTGTCCTTCACGTGTCCCGATTGAAGGTTGAGCAGGCTGGAAATAACTTGCATATTGTTCTTCACGCGGTGGTGGATTTCTTTCAGCAGCACTTCTTTTTCACGCAGCGACGATTCGAGCAATGCGGTGCGCTCAATAACGCGACCCTCTAAATTTTCGTTCAATCGTTTAATCTCTTCTTCGGTATGTTTTCGGTCTGTGATATCGCGAGCGGAAGCAAGCACAGTGTTCACAGTTCCATCAGTGGACATTTCCGGAACGAGTTGCCAGTCAAACCATGTGTGGTTTGGTAATTCAAATTCGACGCGGTGCGGGGCTTTTGTTTCGAACACATATTCAATTGCCTCCTCCCAAAGTTTGACCAAGTGTTTCGGAAATCTTAACTCCGCGTGCGTCTTACCGATAAATTTACTTGGAGGAATGCCGGAAACTTTTTCGACACTTGGATTGACATACAGATGCCGGCGTTGTCTGTCAAAACGCATGATGACATCGTGCGAATATTCCGTCAACATGCGAAAACGTTCTTCCGATGCGCTCAACGCGGCATTCACGTCTGTCAATTCTGCCGTACGTTTAAGAATGCGGAGTTCAAGTTCATCGTGTGCTTTACGAAGAGCTTCTTCTGCCTGTTTCCGGTCAGTGATATCCGTTGTAACGCCAAGAACGTGATGCGCTTTTCCGTCTCCCGACAATATCGGAACCTTAATTGTTTGGGACCAACGTTTTCGACCTGTTGCTGCGTCGCTGGTTAGCTCTTCAGGAATAAATTTAGGGCGAAGCGAATCCATTACTTCTCGATCGGTTCGAAGGAAACTCTCAACTTCTTCTTTGTATGGATTGAAGTCGAGGTCTGTTTTCCCGATGAGGTTCTCGACCGTAGTGCCACATTGATCGGCAACTGCCTTGTTCGCCATGACAAACTTCCCTTCAGCATCTCGTACAAAAATCAAGTTGGGGTTGGCATCAATAACTTGACGGAGGTACTCTTCTTTTTCCCGTATCTCTTCTTCAGCCTTCTTTCGGTCGGATATGTCGCGAGTAATTGAAATTATGCATTGCTCCCCCTCCACTTCAATAACCTTTGCGGACATCAACCCGACTATTATTGAGCCGTCTTTGACTCGAAACTGGGCTTCGAGGCCCGTCATTTCACCATGTTCCTTCAATTGTCTAACAAGAAGTGCGCGGTCTTCCGGGTGAGCCCAAATGTCGATATCTAACGACGTTTTCCCTTTCACGTTAGCCGGGGTATAGCCGGTCAAATTTGTGAAACCGTCATTGACCTCGATAAACATACCATCACGCAGGCGATTGATGTTGATTGAATCGGGACTTGTGTGAAATGCTTTCGAGAACTTGTCTTCCGACAGCCGCAACGCTTCTTCTGCACACTTACGCTCGGTGATGTCGCGAGAACTGATCATCACCCCGCGTATGATCGGATCGGCAAGAAGGTTTTTGCCAATGGATTCAAGAATACACCATGATCCATCTTTGCGTCGAAAACGGAGTTCAGCAGTTTTTGTAGCGCCTGCGATTGACAGCGCAGAGTTGAACGTATCAAGAACCTGCGGAAGGTCTTCCGGATGGATAAACTCCCAAACGCTCTTGCCGGCCATTTCTTCCTGAGTATATCCGACCACTTGTTCAACCGAGGGGCTTTCATATAGAATAGTTCCATCTGCTGCGAGTATTGTGATGACATCATGAACATTTTCCAAAATTAACCCAATGCGCTCTTCGCTTGCGCGCAGCGCTGCCTCTGCGCGCTTGCGCTCGGTAATGTCTCGAACAAAACCCCCGAAGTGAAGTGTCCTCCCTTCAGCATCCTTTACGGCGTGCGCATTGAGTTGTATCCAAACGGGCATTCCGTCTTTTTTCTTCCACAGAATTTCAAGGTCAGCTGCGGAGCCTTCCGGCTCGAACTGCGCAATAAGAGCCGCACGCTGTTCTTCGTCGAAGTAAACGTCCTTCGCCATGTCCAAGTGCATCATCTCATCGGGAGAATCATAACCGAGAATTTTCACAAGCGCACTGTTCACTGTAATAAATCTGCCATCCAGGGAAGACTGATATATCCCTGCCGGCGCAAGATTGAAAATATCTTTATACTTGCGCTCGGAACGAAGCAGCGCCTCTTCAGCGAATTTGCGTTCGGTAATATCGCGTGCGATAACATGAAAGCCCGTAAACTTCTCCCCTTCTAAAATGAAAGAAGCATTTTGCCCGAACCATTTCACCGCCCCCGATTTAGTTTGGAATGGATACTCAATGTACGTGGTTGGCGTCTTTGCAAGGTATTGCCGTAGATAGTTTATCTCTACTCTCGCCCGGTGCGCAGGAAGGACGAGGTCAAGATAGCCGAGTTGTTTAATTTCCTCCAACGAATAGCCGACACACCTGAGTGCGGCGGCGTTAGCATACGTAAAGTTCCCCCGATTATCGGTCGAATAAATAACATCGCCGGCGTTTTTAACAACTTCCCGATATTTTTTCTCCGACCCTCGAAGCGCAGCCTCGGCTTTTTTTCTTTCGGCAATATCAGTCGCCACACCGACTAAGCCAATCAGATTTCCAGCGTTGTCTTTTATTTTTGAAGTGCTCAATTCAATTGGAAACTTTGTTCCGTCTTTTTTTCGATTCTGAATTTCAATCTTTACGCCATCTTTTATAGCTTCTTCATAGATGTGTTGCGCGACTTTGGAAGGCGCCTGCGAAGCAATAAGAATGGTTGGATCATTTCTCAATATTTCACTTTCTGTGTAGCCATAACAATCGAGAAACGCTTTGTTCACATAGATGAATCTATTTTGAGTGTCAGTTATCGAAATCAATTCTTTCGTGCTTGCAAGAGCTTGCGCGAGAAGAAGATTTTCTTGTTCCGCTTGCTTCTGCCCGGTCATATCAATAATGATGCCCCGCACACCTACGGATTTGTTTCTACGAACAATTGGGGAGGAATAGACTTTAACAGGAAATGTCGCGCCGTCTTTCCTCAGCGCTGTGTATTCAGGGTTGACCGGTCTACGACCTCGTAGAGGTTTTTCACCTCGCAGCACCACCTCGATATTCTTCTGGACCCGCTCACGGTCTTCAGCCACAAACATCTGGGGAACATACAACCCTTCATTAAAATCTTTTTGGGTGTAACGAAAAGAAATGAATGCCTCTTGATTTGCAAACGTGATCAAGCCATCGGCATTGACCTCGAAAACAGTTTGCGGCAGCACATCAGGCAACCCTCTGAACCGTTTCCCGTTTTCGCCTGCCTCGCCGGCAGGCAGGCGCAGCGCTTTTTTTGAATATTTTTTCGAGTCTCGCATTTTCTTTTTTTCTCAATAAATGGTGTTATGCAAAATGTGTATTCTCGAACTCATAATTCCCCTCTGCGGCGGTGGATTGTAGCGTAAGCGAGAGGGGTTAGGGGTGTGTCATCTGTGCGTTTTAATCCAATGCTCAATTACTTCCAACACACCGCGAATATTCGTTCTTACCGTGAACACTGAGCAATCCGTGGCGCCTTTCCGAGGGAACCCTTTGGGTCGGCGCCACGGATTGCTTTAGTTCAGTGAATTGAGATCCCGACAAGTCGGGATTCTTATTTCTCTGTGTCTCTGTGCCTCTGTGGTTGAAAATCTTTAATCTGCATAACAGTTGTTCGGCACACGCCACGCTATCACTTAGTATTCAGTTTATCAAAAAATTCAGGATAAAGTTTTTTTGCGCAGTCCGGGCAGATGCCGTGGCTCAGCTTCGCGTCGGAATGGTCCATAATATATTGCTCAAGTTGATTCCAATATCCTTTGTCGTCGCGAATTTTTTTGCACGACGCACAGATCGGAACCAACCCGCTCAGTGTTTTAATATTGGCAAGAGCATCTTGAAGTTCAAGAATAAGTTTCTCTCGCTCTTCCTCCATTTTCTTGCGCTGGGTGATGTCCTGCAAAATTCCTTCGTAGTACAGCACCTGACCGCCGGCATCCCGCACTGCACAAGTATTATCTTGCACCCAGATAACCGTGCCGTTGCTTTGGCGGACCTGCTCTTCAAAATCGCGCACAATCTCCTGACTGTCCATCAACATCTGCCACTGTTTGCGATCTTCAGAGTTTACATAGAGGTTAGCCGCGTTGACCTTTAGATAAGTCTCTCTATCTGGATAACCTAACATTTGAATAATTGCGGGGTTGGCATCGAGAATCTGCCCCGCCGGCGTGGTTCGGTAAAGCCCCACGGGAACGAGTTCAAACAACGTTCGGTAGCGCGCTTCTGCATCTTTGAGCGCCTCCTCCGCCTGCTTGCTCGCCTCTTCGGCGAGCTTGCGCTCGGTAATGTCCCTAAGAACACTTAACGATAATGTTGGCTGATGTGGAATTTCTATGAATGAATTCGATAACTCAAGAAATATTCTCTTCCCATTCCAGAGGACAAGTTCCCGATCTAAATAAGAGGGGATGTTTCGGGAACGGAACCGCTCCTGAAATTTCTGCAAGACTTCCGCTTGCTCAGGCTCTTCATAGACTATGCCTACCGGTTTCCCTTCAATTTCTTCACGCGGTTTCTCCATCATTTTGCAGTACGCATCATTAACCAACTTCACAATGCCTTCTTCATTTGTTATCCGCATTCCATCTGTGCCTTTATCCCAGACTGACCGGAATCTCAGCTCGCTTTCACGCAGCGCTTCCTCCGCCTGCTTGCTCGCCTCTTCGGCGAGCTTGCGCCCGGTGATGTCGCGAACTACACTGACTATGTACTCTCGACCAAGCTGAATATATTTTATATTGACTTCCACAGGGAATGTCGAACTGTCCTTCCGTCGGTGGATACCTTCCCACAACAGAACGCTTGATTTACGGAGATCTTCCACTGCCTTCATGAAGAAGGATTGGTCGAGCGTGGGATCGATATCGAAAACGCTCAGAGCCAGCAGTTCCTCACGACTGTAGCCTAGGTCAAGACAGGCTTTTTCATTTACATCCAGAAAACGCCCCGTTTTCGGGTCAAGAACTTCAATTGCGTCATTGGACCGATCAACTAGTGTTCGAAACAGTTTGAGTGCTTCCTCCGCCCGTTTGCGCTCAGTAATATCAACTGCAGTGCCTGCCAAGAAAGTTTTTCCGGAAGGCGTATGTAAAGGAAATTTGAAAACTAACCAATGGTGAACCGTGCCATTGGGGAGTGGAACATCCTCCGATGTTTGAATCGTTTTATCCGAAGACATAACCCTCAAGTCATTTTCACGCAGTTGTCTTGCGACCTCCTCCGGCCACAGATCAAAATCGGTTTTTGTGCTAATCACCTCTCGTGTTATGCCGAAAACCTCCCCAAAAGCATTGTTAATGTAACGGTACGTCCAGGTCGCGGGGTCTTTCAACCAGGCAACTACCGGACTATTGTTCATAAACGTCGTGAATCGTTCTTCACTTTCACGCAGCGCTTCATTTGTCGCTGCCAGTGCGGCTGTTCGTTCGGCGACATGGATTTCCAATTCGCCGAGAGCTTTTTGCAGCGCCTCCTCCGCTCGCCTGCGCCTGCTCATGTGCAAGATCAATGGTCGGTATAGAAAAAAGTAGAGCGCCGGAGAAATCAGAACCGTCAGCAGGGAGGCATCAAGAAGCGTCTCCATATAGTAGGATAGAGGCAGCAGGAGAGGCAGAAGAAACATAACAAATACCTCAGCAGCGAATACCGAGACTGCTGTAACCATCAAGAAACGAAAAGGCGCAGTGATTCTCGACGAGTCGAGTCGTCGACTCTTCGTTGGTTCCGAGGCTGATTGTTCTCCGTTCATATTTCGCTCTCAAAAACTCTGAGACTGTGTGAAAACCAATACCTCTGCAATTGTCATTCCCATCCCGACAAAGTCGGGAGGAATCCAGCTTAGATTGGTAGAATATGGATCCCCGCTTTTCCCGAAGGGATCACTTCGTGACGCGGGGATCACACTTTAAAAAGACTTTTAAATCTGGGCATAATTCTCTCTCAATTCTCCTGGCTTTTTACTATGTAAACTTTTTGTTCCGGCTTGATTTTAAGTTGATCCATCTTGTAGCGCAACTTGGACCGAGTAATGCCGAGAACTTTCGCCGCCTGCACTTGATTGCCGTTAGTGATGTCCAATGTCTTTAGAATTAGGTCCTTCAACACCTCCGCCATGCCAATTCCTCTGTTGGGAACATGTAATACAAATTCTCCATTTGAATGAGCAGAGGGCCCAATTGGTTTGCTTTCACTGCCGTTGAGGAATGCAAGATGATTCTTCGTGATGACCGAAGAATCGTTCAAGAGAACGACGCGCTCAAGTGCGTTGCGAAGCTCACGCACGTTCCCTTTCCACGGAAGTCGTTCGAGCAATTCCTTCACGCCCGGTTCGAGTTGAGGCGCCGGCTTGTTGAATTTTTTGCTGAACTCTTGAATGAAAGAGTACGTCAATGATTCAATATCTTCTTTCCGTTCACGAAGAGACGGAATCTTCACAACCGCAACGTTCAGTCTATAGAAAAGATCCTCGCGGAATCTTCCGGCTTCAACTTCTTTCGACAAATCTTTGTTTGCCGCCGCAATCACCCTCACATCAACCGAAATTTCCCTCGTCCCTCCGAGCCGGTAAAACTTTCTTTCCTCGAGAACGCGCAGAAGTTTCACCTGCATGTCGAGCGACAGTTCGCCGACTTCGTCCAATAAAATAGTTCCGCCGCTTGCCATCTCGAATTTACCCTGCTTCATTCTTGCGGTCGCGCCGGTGAACGCTCCTTTTTCATAACCGAAGAATTCGCTTTCGGCAAGGTCCTTCGGTATAGCGGCGCAGTTGAGCGCAATGAACGGCTGCTCTCTGCGCGCGCTTTTCTGATGAATGAAGCGAGCCATCAATTCTTTGCCGGTGCCGCTTTCGCCTTCAAGCAACACCGTCGTGCTGTGGCCGCCCGCCAACTTCTCCGACATTTCCAGGACGCGCTTCAACGCTGCGCTGCCGCCGATAATGCCGCTGCGCGAACGTTGTTTCTCCAGCTCTTCCTGAAGCAATGAAACTCGCGATTCAAGATGAGAGAACTCCAAATTCTTTTCGATGATCACGATAAGGTGATCCAGCTCGAACGGTTTCACAACAAAATCTGCCGCACCTTCTTTCATCGCTTGCACGGCAAGCGACACGTCGGAGTGCGCGGTCATCATGATGACCGGAGCTTTCCAGCCTTCTGATTTCAACTGCTTAAGAATCTGGATTCCGTTCGCCGTTCCGAGATAAATATCAAGCAGTACAATATCCGGGTTGAAGGAGACAAGCTGCGCGGCACATTCCTCCCGGTTCGCACTTACTGCAATGTCGTACCCCGCGTCGGTTAAAAGATTTTTCAACGAAACGGTGATCGACTTTTCGTCGTCTGCGATTAAGATTCTGCCTTTCGTCATTCGTCCACTCCATTGATTGATGAAGACATTGGAACAATAATTCTTACGATAGTTCCTCCTCCCGGAGCTGATTCAATCAGAATGTCTCCTTGATGACGGCTGATAATGTACTTTGAGAGCGCCAAACCAAGCCCGGTGCCCCCGGGCTTCGTTGTGCGAAACGGCTCAAATAAGTGTGTTTTCACTTCCGGCGGAATACCAGTACCGCAATCCTGAATGGCAACTTCAACGTTCGAATATTGATGAGTAGCATCCTTTGAAGAAATTGTACGCGTCGCAACCGAGATGCTGCTGCCTTCCGGCGATACGTCAATTGCATTTTCCACAACGTTAAGAATAACTTGCTGAATCTGTTTTTGGTCAACCATCACGGTTGGCGCGTTCTCATCATACGCCGTTGTCAGGGAAATATTTTTGTGCTGAAGTAGAATGGTAAGGAAGCTTAACGCGTGGGAAACAATTGAATTGATTGAATGCTCTTGCAGTATCGGCGGTGCAACACGGGCAAGCCCGAGCGTGTCTTCGATAACATGCTGAATGCGTTCGGCGCCTTCGAGCGCGGCAGCGATGGATTCAAAGTCCGGAGACGTTTGGTCAATTTTCCTGTGCAAGTATTGCAAATTAAGAGTAATTCCCGCAAGCGGATTACGAATTTCATGTGCAATGCCGGCAGCAAGTCGCCCCATGAGCGACATTTTCCCCATTTGCATGAGCTTGTCTCGTGTTATTTTCTGTTCGGTGATGTCGCGAACGAACAGCATTATGCGGGTATCGTTCGGCTGTAAGACAGGTCCGGCGCTTATATCAGCATCAATCACCTCGCCAATATTTGTTTTCATCGACATTTCTTGCGTCACAACTTCTCCGCGTTGAAATAGTTGTGCGAATGAATTCTGCGTCTTCGGGTATCCATCCCGGGAAACGAACGGAAGCCCCGGCATTTCAAGAAGCTCACTTTTTGAATATCCGAGCAGCGCAATTCCCTGCCTGTTTACGTCCATAATTCTTTTGGATTCACTATCAATAACAAAAATTGAGACGCTTGCATTGTCAAACAGGCCTCGGTACTGATTCTCCGATACTTGCAGCTCACGATTCCTTCGCGCCAGCGTAGTAACGTACATCTTCAACTCTTTCATCTTCTCTTCAAGCTTTTTTGTAACAATGGTATGATGCTCCGACAAGAAAGATTGGTCGTCAATGTGATCCGGAGTTTCAACCATACCGTCGAGATTGTATCCGTAGCGTTCCAGCACAAGCTCGTTCACCGCTTCCATCAGCGAGCCGAGTCCCGCGTACTTCATTACATATTTGTCAACGCCGACGCGCCTCGCCAACTCTTTGTCTTCCTCATCAACATAGTTGCCGGTGTAGATGATAAAGGGTATCTTTGCGTGCTGCGGATTTTCTTTCACCTTCTTGCAGAACTGGAAGCCGTCCATCCGCGGCATCATCGCATCGGCAATAATAAGATGAATCGGCTCGCGTTGAAGGAATTCAAAAGCTTCACTTCCACCTCGTGCTAAGATGCTGGTGTGTCCCTTATCGGCTAACATGTCTTGCAGTAAATCCAAATTTTCCTGCACATCATCAACGATGAGAATCGTCAACGCTTTTGGCTCGTGTAATTGTGCATGGTGAAACTGAGGATTGGATATTGACATGGCGTTTGTCCGATTAGAGTAGTTCTGAAAAACAAATTTAACACGTGGCTAAAAAATGTAATGCAATGTTGCGATATTAGCCACCGTTATTCAATCCGTTGAAGCGTGTATTTTCAGTGTAAGTGATACCGCGTAGCTTTCCTGCGGAAGGTCGACGACTCCCGACGGGTTATCGACCCAACCGGTCGTAGACGACTCGTTGAGCATGGCTTCACAAAAAAAATCACCGTCAGAAAATAATTCTGAGAAAAAGTCGGGATGTGGAAAACTTGTTAATAAGGTGTGAGCAAAAAAGCGAGGAAGCGAAGTAGTGTTAGACGGCAGAGAAAAGATTATCCACAACGTAAAGTTGAGTTGTGAATAACTTAGCGCGGAATGATTGCGATACCGTGTTTGATCGCGTATGTCACCAAACTCGCCGTGTCGTGTAAGTCAAGCTTTCTCATAATATTATTGCGGTGGGTATCAACCGTGCGGATGCTAATATAGAGTAAATCGGCAATCTGTTGATGCAACTTTCCCTCAGCAATGAGCCGTAAAATTTCACGCTCTCGGACTGTTAAGGGACCTGCATTCTCTGTAATCTCGCCCTCGTTGCTTAGCACAGAGCCTTGTTGCGTGCGCTTAAGATAGCTATCAAGCACAATCTTAGAAATTGTTGGACTAAAAAACGCCTGGCCCGAATGCACGGCTTTGATTGCCGCATACAAATCTTCCGGAGAAATATTCTTCAGAAGATAGCCGCTCGCCCCACTGTGAAGAATTTGGAGGACGTACTCCACGTCGTCGTACGCCGAAAGAACCAGCACTTTGACATCGGGAAGCTTCTTTTTGATTTGGCGCGTCGCATCGAGCCCGCTCAATTCCGGCATGTTGATATCCATTAAAACCACGTCCGGCTCCTTCAGAAAAACCTGTTCCACCGCCATCTTACCGTTCACCGCTTCGCCGACTACCTCGAAGTCGTGATTGAGCGAGAGGAGCGAAACGATGCCCCTCCGCACTATCATGTGGTCATCAGCGACGAGTATAGTAATTTTCCGTTTATCGTTCATTGAGTGGAATTTCGATCCGAATGTTGGTTCCTTTTCCTCTTTCAGTTGTAAGAGTAAAGCTGCCTCGTAGTCCATCAATGCGTTCCTTCATGTTGACAACGCCAAGCCCGCCATTCCACAAACTTGGATTGCTGCTGCGATTATTGTCAAATCCTTTTCCGTTATCAGAAATAGTTAAGAGTAATATGTCGCCGGTTCTTTCAATATCAATCTGTGCTTTCGTCGCATGAGAATGCTTTGCGATATTCGTAAGCGATTCTTGAATTACGCGGTACAATGTCGCTTCCGCTTTTGGGTCAAATCGCTTGAGATTTTCTGGCGCATTCAAGCCTACGTCAATTCTTGCCCGCTCGGCGAAACGATCCACGTACACACGCAGCGCGGAGACGAGTCCAAAATCATCGAGAATAGGCGGGCGCAAATCAAACGCTATTTGACTAATCGTGTTCAGCGTTTCGTCGATTATTTGCTTCATCACTGCCACTCGATCTAACGCAGAGGAATCGGTGAGATGAGCCTGCCGCGTCAGGATGTCTATATGTAACCGAAGCCCCGTGAGCGCTTGTCCAACGCCGTCGTGCAAATCGCGGGTAATTCGCCTGCGTTCTTCTTCTTGGATGACGGTCAAACGCGAGGTTAGCGCCGCCATGGATCGTGCATACACTACGCTTTCTTGATAGAGGCGCACGTTTTCTAATGCCAGCGCTGCTTGATTAGCCAGGTTGACCACGAGTTGCACTTCTTCTTCAGTAAATGCGTGGTAACGGCGGTACCCAAGAACAATCGCGCCAAATTGCCTTCCTTTGTTTGTGAGTGGAACGCCGAGAACGGATTTCAGATTTTCTGCGACGACAACCGGAAACTCGTCTGGATTCACAACGGGGTCAGCCGGAAAATTATTGAGCACAAAGGGTTTGTTCGTTGCTATGACTCTTCCCGGAATACCTTGACCAACGTCGAATTTCTGTGAGAAGATAATGTCGGATTTGTTTCCGATTGCCTCGCGGTACGAAATATCTTTATTTTCAGCATCCAACAAGGCAATGCCGACGAAGTGGCATTCCAACAACCACGCAATGTTTTTGACGATAAGCTTCAACACTTTATCAACGTCTAAGCTCGACGTCATCTGTTTTCCGATCTCGTACAGTGCGAGCATGCACCGATTCCGATATTGAAGTTCCCGCTCCCGGCGATCCTCACCAACTTGGTCGCTTAAAATTGTCCGATATTTACCCGGTGCCACGACATCGGACAAAAGTAGCGCATGAACGACAAACCGGCCTCTCGTCACGAATCTCACCGATACGCTCGACTTTCCTTCACCCCGCAAGCATTGATAGTGTTCCCGGAGCTTCGGATGGTCGTCCGGGCTTATCAAGTCGCTGAACTGCATCGACTTCAGCTCTTCCAACGTGAACCCGCTCGTCAGGAGAAATTTGTCGTTGGCGTCGAGCACTCCGCCGCTTTCATCGGTCATAATACGGGGGCGCCCGCCGTTCTCTTTCACCGCTTTGAATTCGTCATTCCGAACTCCAGCCTTGCCGCCTGATTTGCTCATAGTGGTGTCCACGTGGTGTATGTACAGAACCTGGAGTTGGAATATACAGAAAGTGTCACACAATATAAAGATTGGATTGGAAAAAGCAGAAATGAGAAATCGATCCCCCGCATGTTCACCCTACCTCGAAACGACGAAGAGAGTATTTACGAAGCACATGTCACCTGATCACGACCGAGTTGGGAGGAAGGAAAAAATCGATCTGAACTTCAAGCTGGCGGTCCTGAGAATCAAAAAGCAAATCGTCGCATAAAAGCAGTTCTTCCACGGTCTGAGGTTTTTCGTCGCTCAGGGTTTTTACGTAGGCGGTATATTCCAAAAGCAAGCAATAAAGATCAAAGGACAACACGAGTTTTTCCCGTGTCCTCATGCCTTCAGCCATGGACGCACTGATCGTATTAATGTATGTACATAGCTCAAGAGCTTTCGAGAGCAATGTTTCATCGCCCGGCATACTACTTTTTCCCATTGAATTTATCCAGAGACTTGTTTCTTTATATCATTCAACATGGCGTCGGCAACTTGTTCGATTACCTCGCGCTTTGAATAGAACCCTTCGTCGATCTTCTTCTGGATTTCTTCGAGCTTCTTCGCCCTCTCCGACTCGAATAAGGAACGCGCTTCTTCCGAGACTTCAACTTTGTCCTTCGAAGAAGATTTCGAGGATTGCTCTTCCTTTACCTTCTTGGACTGCGAAGGCTGGACCGGAAGACCGCTGCCTGATACTTCTTTGATTCCCATAACGACCTCCTATTGTGTATAGACGAAAACGCGCCGACGGTTTTCTATCTCGACAATTTTATCGAGTACGGCTTGTTTTCTATCTTGTAACGTTTGCAATATACTATTATTTTCTTTTTGAATCGCCTCCAACAAAGTCACTAACTGATTATTCACTTCCTTGCACTGCTCGCCCGAACTGAGATTGTGACTGACTTTCTCTCTACTATCCACAACAAGCTTCAAAAGGCGCCCGCGCTCATTAAGTAATTCCAGCACCTGGGAAGAATCGTCGCAACGTGCGCGTTCACTGACTGTGCGAGTGATGTTAAAAAGCGACCGCGTTACCCGGTAAAGCTCTTCGGCGCCGCCGGCAGAAAATTTATCGTCCCGCTCTTCTCCCGACCTGCCTTGCCGGCAGGCAGAAGGGATGTTCGAAAGGAGTCCTTTGTCCAAAGTAATCCTTTCGGAGGAGGATTCCCAGTTAGACTGCATGGTCAAAAAGAACTCCTAACAATTCAGTAATGCGCTGTGACATTTTCAGCATTTCCTCTGAAGGGATTTGCCGAATGACTTCGTGGGTCTGAGCGTCTGTCACTGTTACCACGGTTTTTTTCGTGACACTATCGTAAGAAAAGGAGAGGTTCGTGTTCACGAATTTCATTGTTGTGTTGAGTTCTTTCACCATGGCGGCGATTTCTGCTTCAGAAATTACTCGTCGTTGATGAACGGCTTTCGCCTTCTGTTGGCCTGCTCCATGTGTCTCCAGCGGGAACGCTCCGGTAGGAGCGCCGACTGGCTGCGTGCCTGTTGCCATGATTGCTCCCTTTATTTAGTGTTACGTTTCAACATTGGTAATCGCATTAGCCCCCGGAGATGCTCGACATAAGCGAGGTTATCATTTGTTGTTGCTGCGTTGCCATCGCGTATGCGCTCTGCAGTCGTGCAAAATCGTTTCGGTATTTTTCCACTTGTCGCGCAATTCGCTCGTTCATAGTTTTAATTTTGCTCGTTAAGCCGGTTACTTGACTTGTAACACTGTCCTTTGCCGCATCCATCCTAGATTTGGTATCGAGCGACGAGGTTGCCGTGTAAGCAAATCCCGCCGTGGTTGAGCTTGAAGTTGTTCTGCTTGAAATAATTGTTGAATTCAATCCTACGTTCGCAAGCAGCGTCCCTGTTGTGTCTGAAAGCGTCAGTGCATTAGTTGACCCTCTCAGCGTTGAAGTCAACGCTAAGCGGTTCGTTGAAGAAGTATCCGATACAACCGAGGCGGTAACGTTGCCGCCAGCCGCATTTATTGCGCTGGCAATATTAGAAATCACAGTGCTGTTGGAATCACCACCCGTTAGCGTAACGTTAACGCTCTTATTTCCAACTTGAATTGTTTTCACACCGGCGCCTTCTGCCGTAACAATGCTCGTCGCAGTACTGCTGAGTTGATCTGAAAGTGCGGTATCAGCTCGTCCGCCTGACGAGACAAATCCGTCGAGCAAAGTTTTCATTTGAACGGCAATGCCGCTCGACGAGCCAAACAGGTCGGAAAGCTTCACTGTATCGGTCGCAATTGCAGCGTCAAACTTTGCGCTGTCGGAAATGCTTAAGGTCCCATCCTTTCCTGCGGTAATTCCGATTTTGTACAGCACGTCCGGATTGCCCGATTGAACACTCGATACTTGTTGTGCCGCGAGCGCTTGCAAATTTATTCTCAACGTCACAAATGCTGAATCCCCCGCGAGAATTTGACGGACCTGATTCGTAGGATCAACCGACGTGGCAGATTTTAGGTACGTTAGAGCATAGTTGTAGTCGTTTACAAAAGTTTGCACGTTGGACTTGACTTGGTCTTTGTTCACTCCGACGATCAGCGTCGCGGGCGTATCGGCGATGTTTTGAACGGCCTTAAGGTCGAATGTTACGCCGGAGAGGACGTCGCTTACTGTGTTCGTCTGTCGCACAATATCAATCCCGTCAAGCTTAAATATTGAATTGAGCGACGAGCTTGCCGTGTATACAAACCCCGCCGTGGTTGAGCTTGAAGTTGTTCTGCTTGAAATAATTGTTGAATTCAATCCTACGTTCGCAAGCAGCGTCCCTGTTGTGTCTGAAAGCGTCAGTGCATTAGTTGAACCTGTTTGTGTTGAAATCAGCACTAAGCGGCTCGTCGAAGAAGTATCCGATACAACCGAGGCGGTAACGTTGCCGCCAGCCGCATTTATTGCGCTGGCAATATTAGAAATCACAGTGCTGTTGGAATCACCACCCGTTAGTGTAACGTTAACGCTCTTATTTCCGACTTGAATTGTTTTCACACCGGCGCCTTCTGCCGTAACAATGCTCGTCGAGGCACTATTGAGTTGGTTTGAAAGAGCGGTATCGGCTTTTGCAAGCTGCGTTACGAGCAGCGTGTGCGTGCCGACAGACGCAGCGGTAGAGGCAGCAGCCGTGGCAACGGATGGAAGCGAGCTTGCTATGGAGAATGACAAAAACTTTGAAGACGTGCCCGTGTTCGTCAGCCCGTCCGCAGTATCGAACAACGCCTGCAATCTCGTCTTCACATTTCCCAACGCCGATAATCGTGCATTGAGCGTGGTTTTCCTATTTTCAAGCGGCGTCACTTTCGTGCTCCTTAAGCTTGATTGATACTGCGCCACCAAAGTACTTATTTGCGACGATAAGGAATTTACCGATACATCTGCCATAGTGAAATCTCCGCGCCGACCTATAAGTGAAAGGCTTCAACCCATGTTTCACGCAACTCTTGAAGCACCTTTACTGCTTCATCCAACTCACCCTTGCGGATGCAATCCTTTGAATACTGATACAAGCGATACAACCCCACCGAGATATCTTCGTACTCAAAATTCAAACCGATGATCAGTTCTGTTACCGCTTGCTGGGCAAGAGCGGTGTCGTTCTTTTTGCAGCCAAGGATTGCCGTGTCGTACAATTTCTTTATCACTTCAACTGGCGATAAGTTGAGAAGATGTTCCTTCCGATACATATTTGCCGCGAGAGCATATTGTCCTCGTGGCATATTTACACTCGTTTGAGGCTGCTCGTGTATGAGAGCCCGACTGTTTTCAACTTGTGCCATTTGCGCCAGAGGTGCATCAGCCTTTGGCTCAACCACTAGCTCTGCTGTTTGCATACCATCCTCGTTGGGAATCTCGTCTTCAACATTCTTGCTGCCGCTTGACAGGTCAAAAATATCATATTTGAAACATCTGAAAAATTGTTTTTGTCATTCCGTGGCTGACCCGGAATCCACCTGGAGTATCGAAAGCTGCCTATTATTGCATTCTAGATTCCGGCTTTCGCCGGAATGACGTTTGATTTTGAAGACAAGAATAATTTTTCAGATGTCTCTATTTATGTCTTACCCGGATTAGAAACGAGAGGGGCTTCATCCGTTGGATGCAAGCCCCTCATTCGTTCCATGTTGATTATCGGAACAGCGACAAGAAGACTTGCGGTGACTGATTGGCTTGTGCCAATTGCGCAGTCGCAGTCTGCTGCAGAATCTGGAGTTTCACTGCCGAGATTTGCTCGTTGGCAATGTCTGCATCCACGATTCGGCTCTTTGCCGCTACGATGTTAGTGATCGCGGTCGTGAGGTTCGACTCTTTTGCAGAGAGACGATTCATCTTCGCACCGATATCGCCAACCTTCGTAAGAACAGTGGTCATGCCGGCATCAACAGTCAAGCCCGACACATTTGTTGAGTCTATTGAACCCGCTGCCGTTCCGAGAAGGGCCGTTGCTCCGACGCCCGCTGCAAACGACATCGAGAAGTTTTCGCCGGTATCTCCAACCTGGAAAGCCGCCGATGAACCGGCGCCCGTCGTGATGGTTGTGCCGGCGGCAACTAACGCAGTTGCTGCAACAGCCGCTGTGGCGATTGCAGTTCCCATCAACTTAACGTTCACGCCGAGTGAACTAAAGTTGATGTTTTGCGACCCACCGACTGTCGTCGCATTGATTGTTATGTCTTGCGATGCGTTGTCGCTGGTGCGCGTCAAGCGAAGAACACCGCCAGTTTGATCGCTCAGCGTAAATGTATCGGAAGGTTTCGCACCGGCAACGTCGATTTCAGTGACTGTTCCAGAAGCTGCAGCCACATCACCGACGACCAATGTACCACCCGACTGAGAAACTCCGGCTACGAATGTTCCGTCGAGAAGTGCTTTGCCGTTAAATTTCGTCTGGGCGACCGTGTCGTTGATTTCCGTCGCCAGTTGGGAAATTTCCGTGGCAATAGCGTTCTTCTCATCCGTGTTCAACCCGCCGTTTTGAAAGCGCGCTTGCTTATCTTTGATTTGTGTCATAAGATCTGCAATCGTACTGTAGCCGCCTTCTGCGACGGAAAAGATATTCTGTGCATCGCCGACGTTATCCAACGCTGCGCTCAATGCACGAACTCGTCCTTCCATCTTGCGGGAAATGACGTATCCTGCCGCGTCATCGGCGGCTGAATTAATGCGTTTACCGGACGCTAAACGTAACTGGTGAACACCTAACTCACGCTGCACTGAGTTCAATGCGTTAAGAGCATTGTAGGCAGAGATATTGGTGTTAATGCGGGAACCTGAGGATTGTGCCATAATTACCTCCTTGTAATATGGTTAATGAGTGGGGTTGGGCATCCATGCCCGTTTATGTGGAAAGCTATTTTGTTAGCTTCTAAGAAGATTATCGGCAGGATTTGAGAAAAAGTTAGGGAAAGATGGAAAGAATTTCGAAACTGCGACAGCGTGTGATATAGCCGGGCAATTCGGACAATAGGAGTTGGAAATATGTGAGAGCTTGGGATATTCGTAGTGACGCAGGAAGGGAGGAACCAAATGAGCCTCATTTGCGGGTAATCCCCAAAATCGTTGTATTTCTTGGCTACAAGCCTGAACTATTTTCTGGTCTAACGATCGGGCAGAGACTAAAAAAATATCGTCAGCTCCGTGGTATTAGCCAAAAAGAACCTGCGCAACTAAGGAATAAAGTTGGGATGCTGGAAGGCTGGTCCATTCCTATAAATCAAAGTTGCTCGAAATGAAGTTTTCTGTCACAACTGATTACATGTCTAATCACCGAGCCTCTGTATATGAATAACATCGCGCATAGGGATGACAACTGCGAGTGGGCTGTCTTCATGTCTCTCGGAGAGACACGGAGATTCATAAGACATCTACCAAGCACCAATTTCTCTTTCCATTGCCTTGACATCCCTGAACTGATCGACCGTTATAGCCCTTGCCATTTTCTGTTCTCTCAGGTCCTTGGCTAGCCTGACGCGTTCAATCCCAAGCGAGATGGCGGTTTCAAGTGCATCGAACATATCATCGTGCGCACCATCAGGAAAATCATTGAGTTCGCCCTTGAGAAGCCCCATCTTGCCTTTGAGAAAGAATACCTTTCGGTTTTGAAAGTACGGCTGAACCAATAGTCCTCGCGCTACCTTGTCGCTTTGTCGCTTAACCGCAACAGCCGGCACCTCGCTGACGAATGTCAAGTGTTGACGCATAACGTCCTGATACGCCACATCCTCGATGCCCACCAACTGACTTCCCCACTTTCGGTGTTGTCCTGTAATCTTTTGCTTCTGTTCGTCGAACGTGTAGCGGTCTCGAACAAAATCTAGTACGTAGGTGTTGAAGTGATAGTCCATCGCGATCGTGATGTCGACGAAGTAGTCAGCCGAATCCTTCTTGCTTCTGGCCAAATCAGTGCCGTCGATTATGACGAGACCTTGGAACTGTGCGATCTGATTGTCGGTCAGCCTCATGATGTTGCCGTCAGCCGTGAAGACGAAGTCGTTGCCATCCATCCAAATCTTTTGGAATATCTTGTTCTTTTCTTCTGTGATTTCCTGTTGCTGTTCACGGTCGAATACCCACGGCGTTGTAGCGTTCTCGAGTTTCTTCTCCAAAATCTTTTCGATCGACCACATGTCCGGAGCCAAGACGATACCGTCACCTGAGTGTTCAATCCTTTCCAACTTATCGATACCATTCTCGTCGGGCTTCATGACAAAATTGTAATGGCTTGGATACTTGATGATGGCCTTGTCGACGCCGTATGTCCACGTTGGCTTGTTGATGGTGCGTTCGTAGAGATCGTCACCATTCTTCCGGGTTCCAATCATCAGTGCCCAGCCATCAGTGTCCAGAAGCTCGAGGATTACGGCGTTCCACCATGCTTCCGTGTCTTCACGCTTCTCGACCGTGTCGGAATCATCCTTCTCGATGATGTCATCAGCAATGATGCCGTCAAATCGCGCACCTGTGATCGCCTGCCCAGAGCCTATGGCCTGCAGCGTCGGGTCCTTGAGCGTCTTGTTGGTTCGACGGACGAAGAACATTGACTTGCTCCACGTGCTGTCCAGGGGAACCTCAAGTCCCTGATCATCAAGGTCTTTGGTCAGGTCGCCAAAGTCGTATCGTATCTTTTCGTTGATTTCAAACTGGGTTCGAACGGCAACCAAATACTTCTGGGCTTCTCCCTCGACGTTCGTGATATGCAATAGCCTTGCATTGTCCTGATAGCAGATTGTCCTGATGGGGAGTTCAAACGAGTAGATTCTTGACTTGCCGTGGGAACGTGGTGCGAGTTGCAGATGTCGACGACGACCGAAATTCTGCCTCCACTTATCCTGATGGCCGTAGTGCTTCATGCCAAGGTAGTGAGTGCCGAAGAATGAGCGATTCTGATACCCTACATATATCCTGACACCGGCCCGCCAGTCTCTCAGTGGCCTACAATAGCCACATTCGGTTACCAATACATGGGTGAGCCATTCGACCCGGTCTTTATCGGTAAGATTCTTACCACTCCAAGGCAGTACCAGATTCTTGATATAGACAGCATCACCACGGAAGTCGCTTTCGTAGGCATGTGTGCCGATCGTGAGAGCATAGAACGCTCCCTCGTAATCTTCACTTGTCCATCTTGGGTTTTGCTGTGTCATCCACTTCCTTAGCGTCGGTTATAGGATACGGTGACCATCCCATCGATTCTCTAATCTTTGCACTGCGTTCTTCAAGAGACAAATCCTTGATGCTTTCGGCAAATGCTCTTAATCGCCTCTCTCGTTCACCGTAGGTTTCGGTGTTGCCAGGCTGTCCTCCGACGTTCACCGTGATGTTCATCTGGGGGTCACCAAACTTAGGCTTTAATCCGAGTGACTGGTGGAGTTCCAACGACTTATCAATCAGGTTGGAAAACAATTCAATGTCGTCCCGGGTGTCCCGTATATTGAGACCCATCTGGGCTTCAAGTTTCAGTCCCCTTGCTACCCTCATGTGCTGTGCATTCTGACAGTAACGCATGCCAGCCAAATGGTCAAACTCGAAGAACAGTTCTGCTGCCGTCCGGAAGATGTCCTTGATGCCAGCCTGAAAATTGGTCACCTCTTTGTACATAGGGTCGTCAGGTTTCAATACCAATCCAGCGATCTTACGACACGCTTCTCCCATGCTGGTGAGTTCGTAGTGCATTTGTTCGGCTATAGTCTTTTGGTGAGCCTCTTGCTTGGCATCTGCCTTCTCCAACTTTGTCATCGCTGTATTCTTAGCCGTGAGAACCTTTTCGCGACGACGTTGGAACGTTGCTCTACCATAATCTTCACCAAACTTCTCCTTGATGGTTTTCTGAACGAATCCCAATCCTTCACCGGAAAGCAGTAGTGCGTCGATCTCTCGGATATGCGGAGAGTCCGTTATGGTCATTTGTTTTTTACTCACAGACGTTCTCTCTTGCTTGCTCTCTGGAGGTGATACTTTTTCATTTTCTTGCATGTGATACACCTCGGAATCGGTCAAATTGAATTGGATTCGGCCTTACTGTATCGCGAAACAGGTGATACACTGTATCACTGTATCACACCATTTTTCGTCTTGGTTTTTGTTACGCAATCCACTGTTCGCCACAACGTCGGCACCGATGCAGTGACGTGTTGGGTCTGACGCGTTCAAGATCTTGGGCGGTATGCCAAATCAAACACCATAGTCTCTTTATGTTCATATAGCTGTTTTGGTTTGAATCGTTAAAGTAAAACGTGGCTTTTCCTATTTTGCCATGGTGCTACACTATTTCGCCGTGTCTCTCGGAGAGACATCTTGCTTGTCAAGTTCATTCGTGACTAAGGGTGACAGAATGTTGCCGTCAACCATGAAATCCAATGTCTTGACATCTCATCCCTGCGGGTGAATGTAGAACGTGATGCCTGCCTCCGTCCTACGGGTCCGGATAGCTTGGTCGATTGCACCAACCGCGATAGAGTCGTCTAGATAGCGTTCCAGCGTCATGTTGCACTCTTTCCGAAGTATTCATAGAACAGTTCATTGATGTTGCGATCACCCTCAATGGCTTGCCGTTTGATGCGGTCGACGATGTCCTTGACCTTATCGTCCATCTGTATCCAGAGGTGAGACTGACCACCATAGTTGAATACCATATAACCCTTTTCGAGCGTGTTACCGTATTTCTGGAACATCTCACCCAGGATAGCGGCAAGGTTATCGATCGTTTTGATTTCCTTTTTGGCCTTGTCAAGCTGTTTCTTTAGTTCATCGGGTAACGCAGCCTTGGCCTTTTGGTACACTTGGTCGAAGACTGCCTTGTCGACAAACGCCATCATCTGTCGGGTTACTTCCTCACCATACTTGGCCGCTAACTGGTCAAACAGTTGCGTGAATTTCAGAGGGTCGAGCTTGCCCTTGATGATGTTGAATTTGATGTTCTGAACCTTGAGCATGTCCTCGTCGAATCGTTCCTCGATGATGCAGGGAACCGTCAACAAGCCGGCCACCTTCGACGCCTTCCAGCGATGGCTTCCACTGATAGCCCAATAGTGTCCCTCTATATCGGATCTTGGTGCCACCAAGATGGGTTCCAAGCATCCGATGTCTTTGATGTTCTTGACCAATTCATTGAATACATCGGGACTCTGTTCGTTGGGATTCCACTCGGGTTCATGGACGATTTCAATCGATAGGTCGACAATCTTGAGTGCTTTATCTTTCACGCTACACCTCTTTATAGATGGAGTAAATTGGTTCATCGGTCTTGCAGTTGTCCCGATAGCCGAGCCGTTCCAGCCCTAGCCTGATGTCGATGGGTGTCATGGCCTTGCCGAATATCTTGTCGGGCGTCGTGTACATGATCTTGCGGGACATCTGTTTGTTGGCGACGCTGATGAACGTGTCGAGCTTGAAGTCTACATCAAATTCGAGTAACGCCTGCTTGACAACCTCATCGAGTAGGGTGCTTGACGGTCTTGCAAGTGCAGCTTCATGGGATGTCATTACGACCTTGCGGATATGATCAACCTCCTGTTTGAATACCAACGATTCAGCATACTTCTCGCGAATCATTTGGCGGTACGGTTCCACCTTGGCTCTCGCCTCGTCGTAATGTTCCTGAATCCACATCAAGATCGTGTAGGCTTCATCGAAACTGCGATAACAGAAAGGATAGTCGCGCGGTAACATCTCCCACACGTAGGGCATGTCAGGCACGATGCCGATCAATCCGAGGTACAGTTGCTCAACCAAGAAATTCGAGATATTCTCACCGATCGATGCCACCAAGAAGACGTGAGCCTTGGATGCTTCCTCAAAGTATTTGTCCCGGGGACATGACGTGTAGAACCACTTGATAGCACCCTGCAGGTATTCACTGACGAACTTCTTGCCGAATACGCTCCCCTCCGGATTCGGTGCCGTCACCACGACTTGAACGTTGCGCCCTGAACTGTAGAACTTGTCGTAGAGCTGAAACACCTTTTCAACTCGCTTGGTCGTGTTGATGCGGGTGCCGGAGAACAATGTGAACTTTTCGTGCTTTTCGTTCTTCTTGAGCAACATATCGAAGTAGTCCAACTCAAGTCCAGATGTCGTTACAAAAACACTCTGGTCAAACCATTCAACGCAGGTTGGCGACAAATAACGTCCAGCCATGAGCCTCGACCGTTCGTATGCCTGCTGTCCCTTGACAATCGGATTACATGCCGCGAACACCATGGATTGCATCATGTCGTAGACGATTCCGCTCTCGTCCAACTGGCTTTCATCTTCCAGGCATGGTTGCCGGAATACCGTGGGATATGCATAGCGACGTTGTGGGTCCGTGACCGCTGCATTGAAGAACAGGGCGACGTTCGCGCGTGATGTTACCATGCCATCCGTATGAATATGGCCACCTCGGTAGTGGAAGTTGAAAATCAACTCCTGTGAGGCAGCCAACTGATTGATGCTGAATGACGACGTTTCCTCCACAAACATTATCTTGGTGCGTGGCAACGGATCCAACTTGGCGTTTTTGAATCTGTCCGATAAGACCAAGTAGAAATACATATCGTTATAGAACGCGGCAGCAGCCTTGATCAACTTACTGTATTCATAGTAGTCGCTGTCAAAGTTTGGGTCTGCCAATCCTATGTTTGGAATCAAAGCTATTCTCATGGTCTACCTTTCAGTCAGGTTGCTTCCCGAGCATCTGCTCACGTAACGTTTGGGGAAGCGTGCTGTTGTACTGCGCGAGCTCCCTGATGGCGACATCAATGCCGCGCGTGGGGGTCCAGCCGAGCGCCATCGACTTCCTCGCGTCCGGGAATTTATCGTTGGCTTCCTCGAATAACGGGCCGAAGATCGTCCGGGGATCAATGAAAACCTTTCCTGCGGGGTTTGGGATGATGGAGAGAACTTTCTCAGCGAGAGCATCGATCGTGGTCTTGTTGTCAGGATTCCCCATGTTGTATATCTGTCCCTTGCGTCCTCCCTCCATCACCAGCATCAGACCGGCAACGATATCCTTGACGTGCGTAAACGCCCGGACAGCCGTTCCATCGCCATAGACGGTCAACGGTTTCTGTCCTTGAGCGCATCCGACAAATCTGGGCAATACGAATCCACCAACTCCGGACTGACGAGGACCGGCAACATTGAACGGCCGCACGATTGCTGCCCAAAGGTTCGATATCTTGACGGTGTTGACCAACATGATCTCGGATGCCAACTTTGCGACCGCGTATTCAAGTCGCGCGCTGTAACGTTGTGTAATGACGCTGTGCATGTCTTCGGAACAATATCCTTCGACACCACCACCGTAGACTTCGGATGTCGAGACATCCAGCAGTCGAGCACCATAGCTTAACGCTATCTTGATGATGTTGTAGGTATCGTCAACAATTGACGTGGCCATTCTGCCGATATGTTCGATGACGCCGGCAGGACCAACCACTGAGGCGAGATGGTAGATTTCGTTGAAATTGTACGCGGTCCAATACTTGTCGCAGAACTGTTCAACCGAGCAAATAGTGTAGGTCAGTCGCTCCGGATTGTCCAACTCCTCCAATAAGCGTTGGTGTGGTATAGGATTCGACGATAGGTTGTCAACAACGTGGACGTGTGTGTTAGGGTCTTCAAGTAACCCCTCGATCAGATGACTTCCGATAAACCCAAAGCCACCCGTTACAAGCACCTTCTTCATGAAACTCTCCAATCAGCACGGGCGTCTAGTACGATATTTGAGGAAAGATTAACCCGCGACGAATCTCAGAACCTCAAAGCCCTCAGCCGTTGGAATTCCTGCTTGCTCGCCTCGTATCTTAGCCATAGCGTGAATCAACTCCTCAGAACGATGCCCTCGCATCTGAGAAGCCTGTATCCGTAATCCCTTCATCTTCTTTTTGAAATCAAGTGGAACAAAATAGTTTGCCCGAAATGTTTCAGGCGTCCACAGCACATCAGGTTGTTCGTACATCAACACCTTCTTAACAAACCAATTCTTGTCGTGTGGTCGCAGTGCAACCAACGCGGCCTGAAACACCGCACGATGGTCTTGGTTGTATGAGTGCCGATAAGGAATAAATACTTCACTTGGTTGCTGGTCGTTTATCAATGCTTCTAACGGTGAAATCAACGAGGACACGTCGTACTGATTGACAACCGTGTCGAGCCAGAAACTAAATTTGAATCCGAAATACTTGGCGGTAGCAGTTGCTTCCCGTAACCGTTCTTTGCGACTGACAACCTGAAAGTGAGTAACGCCAACGTAATGGACGACCGTTTCAGCATTCAGTACAGAGCTGCAACCAAGTACTTCATCGTCAACGTGGGGAGAAATAACAAGCCTTTTCATGCTATACCTTGAGATAGTCGGTAACGGACGGACCAACCGACATCAACAAATCGATTATGGAAAGATTCGGGACAAACGGATACTCGGTGAATTGCGGATACGGAATCGGTGTCCACTCCTGTGTCTTGACTTGAAGCCCACGCGTGGCGAACAGTTCAGTCCGGAGATATTCTTTGACGGCCAGTCCACCACACAGGTAGGTGTCACCACCGGCAGCTTCCATCAGTTCAATCATCCAGTGGGTCGGATCTTCATTTCGTTCGGGCACCAAGTCATCATCATAGTCGACGGTGGGTTGGTTAACAGCAGACACCTTTGTGAAGTATGCCAGTATTGTCAGATACGTTGCCGTGTTGAACGAACCAAGCGTTTCGTACTGAGAGCCAATCAGTGCTTCAATCATTGGAAAAACAGCATCGAAGCAAGGACGTTTGCGGTACGACTGTTCAATCGTCTTGAGATGCTTCTTCTGCCACTTCTGGTCGTAATCAATCCTCGCCTCCCGCAGTGCGACATCCTGGTCGGTGTGTTGCACCGGAATCACCATCTTGTACGGTTTCCCCTGCATCAAGATCTCGTAGGCGTTGTGTGTAGCCTTTGTATTCTTTGCCTTCCGGATAAACTGTGCATTGTGCAACATGATGAACTTGTCGGACTGCAACAGTCGGTTCCAAAGGTATTGAGCTGCAAAGGGACACGGTTGATTTATCGACACGATCATCCTGCAACCTCCTT
>Ga0315281_10002045_pt1 | contig 29999 bp, 20 predicted proteins | sample YL17G07_0_MG_FD_204540 | JGI IMG/M metagenome (GOLD analysis project Ga0315281, IMG submission 204540) | Sediment microbial communities from Yellowstone Lake, YNP, Wyoming, USA - YL17G07_0 | ecosystem: Environmental > Aquatic > Freshwater > Lake > Sediment | place: USA: Wyoming | collected...
AGCCTGCTTCAGCCCCATTGCCAAACTCTCCAGAGCGCCTTCTGGCAATTCCTTGGGTTTCCGCATGCCTTCCTCCTTTCAGAGAAAAGCATATCATATGTTGTCATTAGACCGCAACTTAGTATTAGTCAGAGGGATACAAGCCTCAGAAATATTTATTGAGTTCCCGGGAAATTTCCGCTATGGGTAAATAAACTTTCAAGTACCCGGCGGCGGATGAAAAAAACCACTCAAATTTCTCTTCAGGCAGGTGACCCAGGCAGCGTGAACCGATAATCCATACTCATTCCCAGGGGGGTAGTCTATGAGAACCCTTGCCATAGCAAACCAGAAGGGCGGCAGCGGCAAGACCACCACCACCGTCAACCTGGCCGCCGCCCTGGGAGAAAAGGACCGGCGCGTCCTGGTCATCGACCTGGACCCGCAACATTCCGCCACCAGTTGGTTCGGCATCAAAGACGGGGGCAAGGGCATCTACGCCGTCTTTGCCGGCAATGGCAACTTTGCCGAAATCATTCGCCCGGCCCAGGTAGCCGGGGTGGAGGTGGCCCCTTCCTCCTCCTGGCTGGTGGGGGTGGAAAGGATGCTGGCCGGGGAAGTGGGGGCGGAAATCATCCTCCGGCGCAGCCTGGAGCGCCTGCCCGCCCACCGCTGGGACTACGTGCTCATCGATTGCCCCCCGACCCTGGCCATACTCACCATCAACGCCCTGGCCGCGGCCCGGGAACTCCTGGTGCCGGTGGAAAGCCACATCATGGCCCTGGGGGGTCTGGCCCACCTCCAGCAAACCGTGGCCCTGGTCAGGGAACGCCTCAACCCGGAACTCACGGTCACCGGCATCCTGGCCTGCCGAGTGGACGCGCGCACCCGCCACGCCCAGGACGTGGTGGAGCAGTTGCGCAGCCGCTTCGGCGACAAGGTTTACCGGACGGTGATCCGGGAAAATGTCCGCCTGGCGGAGTGCCCCTCCTTCGGGCAACCCATAACCCAGTACGACAGCCGCAGCGCCGGCGCCCGGGACTACCGGGCCCTGGCCGAAGAGGTGATCAACCAGGAAGGGAGCTGCTAACTATGGCAAAGCGCCGCACCATCGGGGAAAACCCCCTGGATACCGTGGTCTCTACTCCGGAGGCTGCCCTGGCCGGAAGATCGGCCAAAACCGCGGCCCAGGCCGCGTCCGCCGCCATCCTGGAGCGCCTGGCCGACACCCAGGAGCGGCTGGCCCGGGCCCTGGAACGCCTGGTGGCCCTGGACGGGGAGATCCGGGATTTGCGGACGGCCTTGGACAAGTTGAAGGGGGAAATGGAAGACCTGCGCCGCCAGGCCGCAGCCCGGTGCACCTGCGAGAACGTCATGAACTGGCTCAGGGAAAAGGTGCGGCAGATTAACCGGTGGCCGGCTTGCTGCCAGTAATACGGTTTTCCGTTTTCCGTTTTCTGTTTTCGGTTTTCGGTTTTCGGTTTTCGGTTTTCGGATAAAAGAAAATAAAAATGTAGGGTGGGCTTTGCGTACCATGTAGGGTGCGCACCGCGCACCAAAAACCGCCCGTCGCCCGCCGGCAAATGGTTGATTTTCCTTCATGGCGGGCAGCAAATAATCGGTCTTCCTTATTGGCGGGCAGTGCCCGCCCTACATGACTGTTTTCGGTTTTCGGTTTTCGGTTAAAAGAAAATAAAAATGTAGGGTGCGCTCTGCGCACCATAAAACGATCGATCTTCTTATTGGCGGGCAGGGCCCGCCCTACATTGAGAAAAATGTAGGGTGCGCCTTGCGCACCATTTTGATAAGCCCACTTTAAAAATCCGCAGAGATCACATCGGGGCGAGGTTTCCTCGGTCGCGAAAAAGGGCGGGGAGACCCCGCCCCTACATGTAGGGTGCGCTCTGCGCACCATAAAACGATCGGTCTTCCTTAATGGCGGGCAGTGGCCGCCCTGCCTTGTCACCCCTTACTCCACCGAGGTTTCCAGGCTGAGGAGCTTCGGTCCCTGTTTCAGGAGGAAGCCCCCATCCGCCCCCGGTTCCCAGACCCAGCCGGAGTAGCCGTAGCCGCCCACGGGTTTGGATACGAAGGCCCCGACCCAGGACTCGGAGCGGGGCTGGTTCACCGAGACGGTGCCGAAGACGCCGAAGCGCATGGACTCCACCGGATGGCAGTAAGGCGCCCCCACCAGGGCCCGGCCCACTGCCTCGGCCTCCTCCGCCCCGCCGTAAACCGTGGCCCTGAGCCCGTAGCGGCTGTCCCGGGCCAGGGCGACGGCTTCCCCGGGCTCCCGGAATCTGGCCAAAAAGGCCACCGGCCCAAAGGTCTCATCCTGCATCCCCAGCATCTCCTGGGTGGCCTCCAGCACCACCGTGGGGGGCACCAGCCGGCCCTGGAGGTCTCCGCCCAGGGCGATTTTTCCGCCTCGGGCGGTCGCATCCTGAAGCTGCGCCTTGATGGCCGTGAGGGCCAGGTCGCTGATCACCGGCCCCATTTCCGTAGCCGGGTCGGCCGGGTCCCCCAGACGCACCTGCCGGCTTAAGTCCAGGAAAATCCGGACAAATTCGTCATACACGCCCTCCTGCACGTACACCCGCTCCGGCGCGGTGCAGGTCTGGCCGGCGTACAGGTACTTGGCAAAGGCCAGTTCCCGGGCCGCGGCCTCAAGGCTCGCGCCGGCCAGCACGATAAAGGGGTCCTTGCCGGGGCCTTCAAAAACGAACTTCTTCCGGTGTGCCTTGATCGCCGCCTCGTACTGCAGGGCATGGTTATCGGAGCCGAACATGCAGATGGCCGGAACCTCCGGCGAACCCAGGGCCCGTTCCATAAAGCGGCGGCCGTTGCCGTAGTCAAAGCGGATATCGTCTCCGAAAATGGGGCGATAAAGGCTTTCGGTGAGCCGGCTGATATGGGAATCCCGGGAAGCAAACTTCACCCGCACCCGATTCCCCACCAGGTAGATGGAGACAATGGCGGTATTGAGCCAGGCGCTGCCGTTGTAAGGCAGGATCAGGGCCACTTCCTGCCCCGGACCCGCCAGGGGCCTGCGCCTGGTAAAGATGGGGGCCATGTCGGGGAAGCCCGCCAGACGGTTCTGAATGGTTTGGGCCTCCATGGCGTTTTCCCGGTAGGTGAAGGCACAGTCCTGGATTGCCGCCCGGATCAGGGCCTCCCGATTCTGCCACAAAGCGGCCCTGAGTTCGGCGACCCGGGCCAGTCGTTGTTCCAAGGCCAGCATGTCGGACATGGTAGCTTGGTTTTCCCTCCTGATACTATCTAGATGAATCACAACCCTGGGTTATTAAAGGCTGGGCTTGGGCTGGGGGGCGGCCAGCAGCTCGGACACGGTCACCAGGCGGTAACCCGCTGCCTGCAAGGCCGGGATGATGGTTTCCAGGGCGGCGATGGTGGGGCGCCGGTCGGCCTTCTCATTTTCATCGGCATCGTGAAAGATGATGATGGCCCCCGGGTGCACCTTCGGCAGGACATTCTGGACGATGGCGCCGGCCGGCAGACCCCGCCAGTCACCGGAGTCGATGCTCCACAGGACCAAGCGCCGGTGGGTGTGGTCCAGGTAACTTAAAAGCCGGTGATCGTATTGGCTGTAAGGGGGCCGGAATAAAGGGTGGCCCCCCGGCTTCCCCAGGAGGTCCAGGTCCAGGGCCGTGCGTTCCAATTCCAGCTCCCGGGTATTCTGATCGGTTTTGGTCAGGTGGGGATGGCTGAAGCTGTGGTTGCCCACTTCGTTGCCGGCCTGGAGCAGTTCCCGCACGATCCAGGGATATTGCTCCGCGTGGCTCCCCACGATAAAAAAAGTGGCCCGGGCGTGGTAGCGTTTCAGCACGGCCAGGATCTTCGGGGTGTAAAGGGGCGAAGGGCCGTCGTCAAAGGTGATGGCCACCTGGTGCCCCTGGGGCGCGCCGCCCCACACGGGCTCCGCCGCCCTGCCGGGCACGGGCCTCAGTCCGGCCAAGGCCAGCAGGGCCAGGATAATCCCGATTACAGGCCAGGAGCAACGGGAAAATCTCATGGACGAATTTTAAGGTTTCTCCGAGATCTTATCAATGAATTTTTCTAAGGAAATATACCCGGTTACATTAGTGTCGCAAAAATTTGACATTCCCGGCTTAATTTAAACCTCAAAAATGTCGCCCCAGGCTTTAGCGTCAAAGTCTACCTGTTAAGGCCTTAAGCGATTCGCCCCATGTACCTTGCATTTTAATGTAGGGGCGCAATTCATTGCGCCCTAAAGGGCGTGATAAATCACGCCCCTACATAGGAACTTTCATTTTCGGAGGTGGCCAATAAGTGGCCATGTGCGTTTAGTCCGAGCCGGCACGGGCTGAAAAGCCTGTGCCACCTTACTCACACGATTACCACTTCCCTGGGGGTGAAGGTGAGCCATTCCACCCCCTCGGGGGTGATCCGGCCGGTGTCCTCCAGGCCGATCATGCCGATGTCCGGCAGGAAGATCTTGGGTTCGAAGGCCAATACCATGTTTTCCTCCAGGGCATAGGGAAAACGGGCCGACAAGAAGGGGTATTCGTCCAGCTCCAGCCCCACCCCATGGGCCAGGAAGCTCACCCGTTCAGCCCCCGGCCCCATGAACCAGTCCCCAAAGCCCCGGCGCCGCACTTCCTGCCAGAGGCGCTGGTAAAGATCGCCCGGCTTCACACCGGGCCGGGCCCCGGCCACGAAGATGCGGTAAAGCTCCTGCAGCAGTTCCCAGGCCTCCCAGGCCCGGTCCGGCAGCCCGCCGATGGCATACATCCGGGTCATGTCCACGATGTAGCCGTTGAGACACGCGGGCACGTCCAGGCTGATGGGCTCCCCGGGGGCCAGTCTTTTGCGCCCGGCCCCCTGGGGGAAGGCGGCACTCGGACCGTAACCGCCGCTGGGAGTATCGGTGTAAGGACCCTGGAGGCCCGAAACCCCGGAAAGCACGTGGCCGTAAAACATCTCCAGACCCCAGATGCGCAGGCGCACCAACCCCTCGTGCCCTTCCAGACGCAGCCGGTATTCCATGGCCGCGGCCACCTCCAGCTCCGTGACCCCCGGTTTGATTACCTGGGGCATGGTCCGGATGGCCCGGTCCATGACCTGGGCGGCCCGGCGCAACTGCTCGATCTCATAAGAGCTTTTCACCATGCGCTGGCGCCGGATTAGGGGAGACAGGTCTTTAATGGGCCGGCCCGGGAAGACCTTCTTCTTCAGCCCTTCATAAAAAGCCACCGGCATCACGTCCAGCTCCAGCCCCAGGGGACCCTGGGCGTCAAACCCGGCCTGGCTGAGGATCTGGGGGATTTCCTTAAGGTCCTGGTAAAGGGCCACGGGCCAGGGGAGTTCTCCCTCCCCCAGGCGCTCCCGGGGTCGGCGCACCAGGAGCAGGGCGGGTTCCCGGGCCGCACCCACGGCCAGGAACCCATCCACCAGGGTGCCGGCATAATAGTATAAATCCGCATTCTGCCGGATCAACGCCAGCTCAATGCCCGCTTCCGCCATCAACTTCCGCAACCCTGCCACCCGGGCGGCAATCTCAGTAACCGGCACAGTTTCCATTATTTGTCCTTGGAGGTGCGGATTTGGGGAGCGGGCTAAGGGCCAGAGGGCCCTTTGGTCGGCTGACTTCGGCCAGCCGACAAATAAAGACTAAGCCCCCCTCCCCAAACCCCTCCCCCAATCCCTTACATTTTTGGCAGGGATAGTCGGAGCCAAAGGCTCCGATTACCCCTCCCCCATAAAGGGGGTTGGGAGGGGAGTTTGCGGGGAGGGCGGGGGACCCGCGGTCCCCCGGCCCTCCCCGCAAAAATCTAACCAATCCTTTGCAGCACCGCCCCGGCGGCGTCGCCGGCCGCGGGGGGGCAAAAATAAAGGAGGGCAAAGCCACCCTCGGCAAATTCCCCGGCCACTTCGTCCCTGGAAGTAAAAGTGTGGATAAACTCCAGGCCTCGCCAAAGGATATCTCCCCTTTCATAACAGAGATTGCCCCGGCTGGCCAGGGCAAATGCTTTTTTGAGCCACTCTCCCGGCAGGGAAAAGCTCATTTCGGGGTCAAAGGAAAACTGGCAGCAGAAATAACCTCCAGGTTTGAGGGCCCGGGCGATGCTGCGGAGCATTCGAATTCGCCGGACGCGGGCGGGCACGCAAGAGTACATGGAGGCGGACAACCAGGCCAGCTCAAAGGAGGAGGCCTCCATCTCCAGCCGGGAGATCTCCTGTACCAGGGCGCTGACCCGAAATCCGGCCCGGGCCGCATGAGCCAGGGTCCTGGCCACCATGGCCGGGGTAAAGTCCACGGCCACCACCTCGAAGCCCAGGCGAGCGAAAGCGATGGCTTCCCGGCCTCCGCCGGCGCAAAGCACCAGGGCCCTGCCTCCCATCAGGGCAAGACGGTCAATAAGCCCACTTTCCTGGGGAGTCAAGCCCTGTTGGACGAATTCTTCCTGGCCCCAGTCGGCCAGGCTCTTTGGGGTAAGGTATTTCTGCCGGCTGAATTCCACCAGGTCATCGGGCCGCATCACCATCAGCGCCAGGGATTCCATGAACCTGGCCAGGGCGATAAGCCGTCGGCTTACCTCAACACTGGGTCTCGTCATTCCCGGGACCTGGACCCGGTGCGGTTCCCCGGTGGGGGGGCCGCCCGGCGGAAGGAGTCTGCGACGGGCGCCCCTGGTAGATGACCACTTCCATCTCCCCGGGGCCCTGGGCCCCCAACACCAGGATCTTTTCTATGTCCGCGGTGCGGGTGGGGCCGGTAAGCCAGGTGACCAGACCAGGGGGCTGGGACCGGGTGAGGGCCAGGGCTTCCGCCAGGCTCAAACCTGCCTGGGCCGCGGGCACCAGGACAATGTGCTTCCGGGCCTGGAGGGCGGGCCAGGCGGAGGAAGCCGGGCCTACCAGCACGGACCCCGTTTCCGGGATGGCCCCCAGGGCCACGGTGACCGCGGTGTCCGCCGGGGGCGCCGCCGGGTCATTGCCGAAATGCGGGGTGAGGCCAAACTCCGACAGATGGGCCGCGGCCCGGCGCAGCCAGGGATGGTCCTCCAGCCACAGGGGCTCCCCGGCTCGCGCCGCCAGGAGCCGGGCCAGGGCGGTGGGGCCCCGGACCAGGTGTAAAGTGCTGCTCGCCTCTTGCAGGCGGATTTTGAACAAGGTTCTGGTGGCGGAAGACTGGAGAGACGAGGGCAGCTCCGGCGAGACGCCGGCGCCATCGGCCTCGCCTGTTGCCGCCCTCAACTCCGGAGAGGTCCCGCTGCAGGTGCTGGGGGGGCCTGGAAAGGGGGGAATGGAACTGGGGTCAGTCATATCCGCTTTGGCATCCCCTCTCCTCTTGCCCCGCCCCCCGGCTAAACGGTGAAAACTCGCCGGGGCCAGGCTCCCCAGGAGTTCCGGTCCCAAGGGTGACGGCATTAATTTGGGCAAAAGGCGAAGTCCGGCTTCGGCCGGCCGGTAGAGCCGGGGCCGGCTGAGGACGTGCCCGGCCAGCCCGGATAGGGTCCGAAGCCAGCGATAATGATGGCTCTGCCGGCGCAGGTAAAGAATTTTCTCGGGAAGACGAATGGCCGCCGGACAGATGTCCTGGCAGGCGCCGCACTGGCTGCAAAGGTCCGCGATATCCCCTACCGGGGCCAGGAATGGCGCCAGCAAGATGCCGATGGCGCCGGGATAGACCCGCTGGTACAGATGGGCCCCCCCCATTTGAAATACCGGGCAGATATTCAGGCAGGCGCCGCAGCGCAGGCAGTAGAGGGCCTCGGCCAGTTCCGGGTCCCGGGCCAGGCGGCGGCGCCCGTTGTCCAGGATGACCAGGTAAAAGGCCTGACGGCCCCGCGGTTCGGACTTCAAACCCCTGAGGAAGTGGACCAGGGCGGTGAGGCGCTGGCCGGTGGCGCTGGCCGGCAGCAGGCGCAAAAAGACTTCCAGGTCGCCCAGGTCGGCAACCACCTTTTCCAGGCCCATGACGGCCAGGTGCACGGGGGGGATGGAAGCGGTTTGCCGGAGATTGCTTTCATTTTCCAAAAAGACCAGGGCGCCCTCGGCCGCCGCGGCGAAGTTGACCCCGGTGATGCCCATGTCGGCGCGGGCGTAGTGCGACTGAAGATGCCGGCTGGCCAGGCGGCTCAACGCCTCGGGGTCCGGGGGGCAGTCGCAGTGCCAGTGCGCGGCAAAGATCCGGGCGATCTGGTGGCGGTTCAGGTGCAGGGCCGGAGCGGTGAGGTGGGAGGGGCGGTGGCCGGCCAACTGGATGATGAATTCCCCCAGGTCGGTCTCGGTGACGGGGATGCCGGCCGCGCCCAAAGCCTGGTTCAGGCCGATCTCTTCGGTGGTCATGGATTTGGCTTTGACCACCGCCTGCACCCGGTGCCGCCGGGCGACTTCCAGGATCAGCCGGCAGGCCTGGTCCGCGTCCGCGGCCCAGAGGACTTCTCCACCCCAGGCCTCGACCTCCCGGGCCAATCGGGCCAGCAGTTCATCCAACCGGCCCATGGCCGCGGCCTTGAGAGCCCGGGCGGCCTTACGCCATTCTTCCCAGCGGGGGTAATCCCGGACGATTTTCTCCCGGGCCGCCAGGGCCCGGTGAGTGGCGGCTCTGACTGCCTGGGTTGCTTCCCGGCCGCTTTCACCCGGGGTCTTGAGAAAATCCTTATCGAGGGTCAATGTACGTGGGGCCGCAGATTCAGTACCCGATTCCCTAAGTTCGATAACGTATTTATTAACGGGAGCGGAAAAGTGGTTTATTTCCCCCTCACCCTAAATCTCTCCCCTTGGGGGAGAGGGGATAAAAAAGGAACTCCTCTAATGCTCCCTCTCCCCTGCTGGGGGGAGAGGGCTGGGGTGAGGGGGGCCGGCAGGAAAGGTTACCATATTTAAGAAGTCATTTACTCATCTTAGGAAGAAGTGATGCACTTTTCCCAGGACTCCTGCCATTCCGGGTAATGGAGATCCTCAGGGGCTTCAATGGCCAAGGTGAGGAAATTATTGACGTTTTGCTCGATCCAGGGATGCCCGGCAAACTGCTCGATGGCCTTGTCAATGACATCTTTAAAGTCCTGGGGCATTTCCTGGTCGCAATCTACGAGGTTCCTGAGATAAGCCACCATGACCGCCAGCGTGGTGAGCTTTTTCTCCGTCCCTTGTTGCTTCAAGGCATAGCGGATATCGTCCCGCACCCGATCCGCGGCCATTTCATGGAGGAAGCTCCAGGGAGAGTGGCCGCTATATAGGGAGGAGAAAAAATAATCCGCATAAAAAAATTTCTTCCCGGTCCTCCAGACTTCGTGCATCAGTTCATGTTTTTGGGGTTCCCGGGCCACGGCTTCCAGGGCCACACGGTAGCTGGCCTCCAACCGGTTGAGGATCAGGTAGTAAAGCATATAGAGGTTGATGACCAGCATACCGAAGACGCTGCCGCCCCGCATGGAAGGGTTCACCGAACTGGCCCAAAACAGCACAAAATAAACAAAAATGGCAATCAGGATCACGGTTCGCAGCAGATTGATGCCGGTGGTAATCAGGCGGGGGTCCCGGCGGCGGCTGAAAAAATAGACCACCAGGAAAATCAACACTATCATCTGCAAGTAAGCACTGAATATGACGTTAGCTAGCGCTTGCGACATGTCAGCTCCTCTGGGTTGGTCTCCCCTGGCGGGAGGGGTTTAAGCCCGGGTGAGTGAATTAGCTGCACTACTGCAGTAAGCACTTGATCTCCATGCTGTTTTTATTCGAAAAGTAAGATCAGCAGCCGCCCGAGTCAACCGCTGCCTCTGCTTCCCCGGGCTCAGAAATGAAAAATGCCTTATGAAAAGGCAAACTGTTCGGCCTTCCATGCCCTGATGGTTATTTATGCGGAAATCTTCCTGGGGCGCATCTTACACACCAAAATGGTGCGTCAGACGCGCCTTAAAAGGCTCCGCCCCCGGCTTAAGACGGAATCTCGTAAACCTTGATCTTGGCCCGCTGCCGTTCGCCCGCCAGCCAGGAAGTGAAAATAAGCTCCCGTTTCTGTTCCAGAAAGGCTTTCTTGAGATTGTCCCGCTCCTTTTCGAACTCCGCCGCCGACGGCAGGCGCCGGGCTTTGAAGGCCAGCAGATAATATTTCTCCTGCCAGGGCAGGGCCTTGGCCGGATAAGGGTTCTGGTCGGAAAGCCCGAACGCGGCGCTGGTCAGGGCCTGGGCCTGGAACTGGTTCTTGAAGCCCTGGAACCGGGTAAAAGAGCCGCTATCTTCCACGGTCAAGCTCGCCTGGGCCGCCACCTGGGCCAGGGGCTCGCCCCGCCGCAGGCGCTCAAGTAACCGGCCGGCTTCCTGGGCGGCCTGCTCCCCGGCCTTTTGCCGCTTCACCGCCTCCGCCACCCGATCCTTCACCTGCTCCAGGGCTGGCTCGCTGGCCGGCCGGTGGTCCAGACCCTGCAAAACCGCGAAACCCTGGGACACCTCCACCACCGGGCTTACTCCCTGGGGTTTGAGGTTTAGCGCCGCCTGGTTGAAGCGGTGATCCCGGCCCAGGTCGGGCAAAGCCTCCGTCAGGGCAAAGAGGGGCGTCTCCTTCGAGGTCAGGCCGAACTTTTTGGCGGCTTCGGCCATGGAAGCGCCGGCGGCCAGCTCGCTCCGGACCTGCTTCGCCTTCTCCTGGGCCAGCCGCAGGCTTTTCTCCTGCTTCAGGGCCTGGCTGGCAATGGCCCTGGCCTCGGCGTCCGGCAGCTTTTCGGTTTCCTTTACTTCCTCCACCTTGATCAGGTAAAACCCCTGGGGAGTCCGGACCAGACCCACCTGCCCGGCCCTGAGTGAGAAGGCCACTTTTTCCCATTCCGGCAGATTCTGGCCCCGGGTCAGATAGCCCAGGTCACCGCTTTTTTTGCGGCTTGCCTCATTCTGGGCCAGGGTATCCACGAGGCGGGCAAAATCCCGGCCGGTCTGGGCCTGGCGCAACAGGTCCTGGGCCTGGGCCGCCAGGCGACTCTGTTCGGCGAGGCCGGCCTGGGGCGGCAAGGGCAGGAACAGTTGCCTCACCCGAATAACCTTGGGACGGACCAATTCTCCTGCATGTTCCTGCAAATAATCATCGATTTTCTCGGCAGACGGGCGCACCTGCTCAAACATATCCTGGGGGCGCACCAGCACGTACCGCACCTGCACCCGCTCCGGAGTCTTGAATTCAGCCTGGTGGTCCTTGAAGTAGGCGGCCATCTCTGCATCGCTCACGTTTTGTTTGGCGACGTAAGGCTCTGGAGAAACCGCCAGATAATTGACCTCCACGGACTCCCGACCCAGGTTGAACAGCTCCCGGAGTTCCTCATCCGACACCTTGGCAAAGGAAGTGATCTCCTGAACGAGTTTTTGGACGATCAGCCGGTGGCGCTCCTGCTTTTCGAAATCCTCCGGACCGAGATGCACCCGGGCCAGCATTTGATAATACACCCGTTCGTTGAAGCGACCGTCCGCCTGAAAATATGGGTAGCTTTGGATCCTCGCCCGGAGCTCCTCATCGCTTACCCCGATACCCAGGCGCGCCGCCGCCTGGCGCAGCAGCTCCTCGTCAATCAGATGGCCCAGGGCCTGTTCTTTGAGATGCAGCGCCTTTAAAGTTTCTTCGGTCAGTTCTCCCCTGGCCTGTTCCTGGTACTGCTTCATCAGGTCACTGTACTGCCGGATAAAGGCGGGCAGCAGGATGGGGGCGCCGTTGACCGAGGCCACTTCCTGAAGGCGGGCCGACCGGAAGCTGCCCACGCCCCAGAGCACGAAGACCACGACAATGGCCCCGATGGCTATGGCGATAAACCAGGAACGGGAATATTTCCGCAATAATTTCAACATATCAGTTAGTTACCTTGATTTCAGTTGCTCCTTGGCCGCCTTGGCCTCGGGGCTTTTGGGATAATTTTGCACCAGTTGTTTCAAGGCATTTTGATAATTCTGGGTCTGTCTCATCTTTTGATAGGAGTAAGCCTGACGCAGCAAAGCCGCGGGGGCCAGGACGCTTTGGGGGTGCTGGGCCACCACCTTCTGGAATTCCGCGGCCGCGTCTTTATAGTGACCCTCCAGGTAGAAGCTGTCAGCCAGGTAGAAGCGGGCATCCCCGGCCCTGGGGCCCTGGGGTTGGGCCTTCAGATATTGATTAAATTTTTCCCGGGCGGCGCCATATTTCTTGCTTTTGTAAAGGCGCAGGCCTTCTTCATAGGTCTTGTCCATGGCCGGCGAGGCTTTGGCAACCTGGGGCGCCGCCGTCTCCTGGGCCCGGGCCGGGGCTACGGCCTCTCTGGAGGGGGGCGGATAGCCTTTGCGGGCTTCCATCTCAGCCACCTGTCCTTCCAGGCGCTGGACCCGCTCCTGCAAGGCCTGAACCTGCTGGCCGAGGCCGGCCTGGGGTTCCTGGGGCCTGACGGCGGCAGGACCCGGCGCCGGCTCTTCCACGGCCGCCGGCCCCGACGCCGGGGCGGGAACCGTCTTGCTGGTGGAAGGGAGGTAGGCATAGGTGGACTCACAGCCTGCCACCAGACATAAGAGGATGCATCCCAGCAGATTCCAGGTCCAGTTCGGTTGCCTCATCTTTGGGCCTCCTTCTTTGGGGGTGCGACAGTGTTACACCGCAGCGTGGAAACCGCTAACCGCCACCGAGTTACGGGGTGACCAAAGGATTGAGATGATTTTTAACGATTAATTTTATTACCCTTTTCCCGGACTTGTCAAGGATGGCCAGGGTTTTGCCGAATTAGAGGCCTTCGCTCTTCCTTCTTGCTCCCAACCCGCTTTCCAGGGTAATATGACTTAGGGATATTTACCATTTCGATAAACCTAGGGGCAACAATGCCGGTTTCCCAGTTCGTCCACCTCCATGTACATACGGCCTACAGTCTCCTGGACGGGGCGGTCCGGGTGAAGGACTTGCTCGCCCGGGTCCAGGCTTACGAGATGGGGGCGGTGGCCATCACCGACCACGGCGCCCTGTTCGGCCTGCTGGACTTTTACGAAAAGGCCAGGGCCGCGGGGATCAAGCCCATTTTGGGGTGCGAACTTTACGTGGCTTCGGGCAGCCGCCACGACAAGAAGGGCAAGGGGGACAACCACCACCTGGTGGTGCTGGCCGAAAACCGCCAGGGTTACCAGAACCTCATCAGGCTGGTGACCCGGGCCAACCTGGAGGGTTTTTACTATCGCCCCCGGGTGGACAAAGAACTGCTGGCGGAGCTCAACGATGGTTTGATCGCGCTCTCCTCCTGCCTCCATGGGGAGGTGGCCCGCTCGCTCACCGCCGACGACCCCAAAGGGGCGGAAGCTGCGGTGCGCCAGTACGCCGAGATCTTTCCGGGCCGGTTCTACCTGGAGGTCCAGGCCAACGATCTGCCGGAGCAGCTCAAGGTCAACGCGGCGCTCATGGAGTGGGCCCCCCGCTGGGGCATCCCCCTGGTGGCCACCAACGACGTCCATTATCTCAAACCCGAGGACGCCCGGGCCCAGGATGTGCTGTTGTGCATCCAGACCGGGAAGACCGTGAACAGCCCCGGGCGCATGCAGTTTCGCACGGACCAGCTCTATTTCAAGAGTCCCCAGGAAATGGCCGCGGCCATCCCCAGCCCGGAGGCGCTGGCGGCCTCCGGGGAAATCGCCGCCCGCTGCGAGGTCAGCCTGGATCTGGGCGCCCTCCATTTTCCGGCCTTTCCGGTCCCGGCCGGAGAGAGTGCGGAGACCTTGCTCGCCCGCCTGGCCCGGGAAGGCCTCCAGGCCCGCCTGGCGGCCGGACCGGCCCGGCCCTCCCTGAGCCCCGACCAGTACTGGCAGCGCCTGGAATATGAGCTGGACGTGTTGGGGAAGATGGGCTTTGCCGGGTATTTCCTGGTGGTGGCGGACATCACCAACCATGCCCGGCGCCGGCGCATCCCGGTGGGCCCGGGCCGGGGGTCGGCGGCCGGCAGCCTGACCGCCTATGCCCTGAGCATCACCGATCTCGACCCCCTGGCCTACGGCCTCATTTTCGAACGCTTCCTCAACCCGGAGCGCGTCAGCCCCCCGGACATCGACGTGGATTTCTGCTTTGAGCGGCGGGGGGAAATCATCGATTACGTGGCCAAGACCTACGGTTGGGATAAGGTGGCCCAGATCACCACCTTCGGCTCCATGAAGACCCGCCAGGTGATCCGGGACGTGGGCCGGGCCCTGGAAGTGCCTTACGCGGAAGTGGACAAGATCGCCAAAATGGTCCCCGAAAAGCTGAACATCACCCTGGACCAGGCCCTGCAAATGGAGCCGCGCCTGCGGGAGCTCAGGAACACCAACCCCGCGGTGGCCGAGATCCTCACCATTGCCGCGGTCCTGGAAGGCCTGCCCCGGCACGCCTCCACCCACGCCTCGGCGGTGGTCATCGCCGACCGACCCCTGGTGGACTACCTGCCCCTCTACAAGGGAGCCAAGGGTGAGCAGGTGACCCAGTTCGACATGAAGGGGGTGGAAAAGGTCGGGCTGGTGAAGTTCGACTTTCTGGGCCTGCGCACCCTGACGGTCATCGACCAGGCGGTGCGCCTGATCCGGCGGCACGGGACCCCCGACTTTGATATCCACACCCTCCCCCTGGACGATGCCAGGGCCTTTGCCCTCCTGCAAGTGGCCAACACCGCCGGGGTCTTTCAGTTGGAAAGTCCGGGGATGCGGGCCCTGATGGTGCGCCTGCAGCCCTCCACCTTTGAGGACATCATCGCCCTGGTGGCCTTGTATCGTCCGGGCCCCATGGAAAGCGGCATGCTGGACGACTTCGTGAGCCGCAAGCACGGGGAAAGCCGGGTCACCTATGTTCTCCCGGGGTTGGAGCCCATCCTCAAAGAGACTTACGGCATCATTCTCTACCAGGAGCAAGTGATGCAAATCGCCGCCGCGGTCTCCGGTTACTCCCTGGCGGAAGCCGATATCCTGCGGCGGGCCATGGGAAAAAAGGAGCCTGCGGTGATGGCGGCCCAGCGGGAGCGCTTCGTCACCGGGGCTGAGAGCCGGGGAGTGCCGGCGCAGAAGGCCCAGACCCTGTTCAATCTCATTGAGAAGTTCGCCGGCTACGGCTTCAACAAATCCCACAGCGCCGCCTATGCCCTGATCGCTTATCAGACCGCTTACCTGAAGGCCCATTTCCCCCTGGAGTTTCTGGCCGCCCTGCTGAACAGCGAAATGAACAACACCGCGGCCCTGGCCAAACATATCATGGAAGCCCGGGAACAGGGGATCGACCTCTTGCCCCCGGACATCAACCTGAGCGACCGGGACTTCGCCGTGGAAGACGGCAAGGTCAGGTTCGGGTTGGCCGGAGTGAAAAATGTGGGGGTGGGCGCCATCCACGACATCCTGGAGGCCCGGGCCCAGGGGCGGTTCGCCAGCCTGTGGGACTTCCTGGAGCGGGTCAACCTGACCAAGGTCAATCGCAAGGTCCTGGAGGCCCTGATCCAGGCCGGAGCCTTTGACGCCCTGCAATCCCAGCGGGCCCGGCTCATGGCCGGCCTGGAAGGCATCCTGGAAAAGGCCCAGAATCTGAAACGCCTCCAGGAGGCCAGACAGATGTCCATGTTCGATGCCCTGGCCGCTCCTGATCCGAATGAATGGCTCCCCGAGGCGCCGGAGTGGGATCAGTCCGTCAAACTGGCCCGGGAAAAAGAGGCCCTGGGGGTTTATCTCACCGGCCACCCTCTGGACGCGTTTCGCGGGCTGCTCAAATCCCGGGGCAAAGTCACCACTGCCGACCTGGGCGAGGCGCCAGACTCCCAGGAGGTGACCCTGGGAGTGGTGGTCACCGACCTCAAGGAAAAGGTCAGCAAAAAAGGGGGACGGCTGGCCATCCTCACCGTGGAGGATCTGGCGGGCTCCGTGGAGGTCCTGGTTTTCGGGGAACTCTACGAGCGGGCCTCCCAGTGGCTCCGCCAGCCGAGCCTCCCCTTATGGCTCAAAGGCACGGTGGTTCAGGAAGAGAAAGGCCCTAAGCTGGTGGCCCAGGAGATCGCCCCCCTGGAGACCGCCCTGCCCGCCTGGCCGGGGCGCCTGGACTTGAGATTGCAGACCGCCACCCTCACCCGGGAAAAACTCCTGGCCCTCAAAGACATCCTGGCCCGGCACCCCGGACCGGTGCCGGCCTACCTTCATTTTCTCAACCAGGGCAAAGAGGCCGTCCTGGCCCTGCCGGAAGAATTGGGCCTCACCCCTACCCCGGAACTGGCCGACGAAGTGAACCGCCTCCTGGGCTACCCGGCCTTGAGCTGGTAACGGCCCGGGGGTGGGGCCACATCTTTTTTAATACCCAATAGTAACAGTTGCGGGAGCACGCCATTGCCCGCCTTCCACCCAGGCCCTCCCTTTTCTCTTTGCCCCGCATGTCGGACCCTTGTCCAAGGAGAAACTTCTTTTCTGGTTCCCAAGCGCTGGTGGTGGACGAGGACGCCCGCAACCGGCCGAATTTGGTGCGCGGTGCGTACCTTACGCAGCTGTAACAAAATCAATCGGCCACCTTAAAAGGCCTCACCAGGCTCCCCAGCAGGCTTTGGAAAACTGCCGAATTCATGCAAATGTCATTCTGAGCGAAGCGAAGAATCTAGTCATATCAAGGACTTTCAGATCATTCACTCGCTAGGCGGCTGATCAGTGGCACGGAATTAAGGATTTTCCTTAGTCCTTTCCCTTAGTTTAAATAGGTATTTTTTACTATTGACTTTTAGTTAGTTTTGGCTATATGTTCAATACTTGAAAATTATCTTTATTCTTTACAAATAATTGACCCAGAGGTTCACTTTTATAAAGAATGGGGAGCAGTTTTAGGGCCCCATAAAGGGTGGGGTTGTAGCCCCTGCCTCGGACCTGGCAAGGCGGCCAGGAGGCCGGATGCCTGACATTCCAGGGAGGGAATGGGCATGGTCCAGGCCTGTCAAAAGGCCTTTCGGCTTGGGGAGACGGCCCACGCACGAGAGGGTTCTTGCCGATGAGCAAGAATCCTCTCAAATTTTTTTGGGCCGATTGGCGCCGCCAGTTGCCGTACCGGCGCTACCTGGAACTCGAGGACCGCCCCCGCCGCCTCAAATCTCAAGCCTTCTCCCTCCTTACCCTGGTCCTGGGAGCCGCCTACCTGATCTGGCTGACTCGCATCGTGGAACGCCACCGGGGGGCCCAGGATTTCCTGTTTCTGATCGCCGAGGTCCTGGCCTATCTGCTTCTGACCTTCCTGGCCTTTGACATCTGGCACGTGCGCCACCACCGTCCCGAAGGTCTGGAGCCCCGGGATCATTGGCCGGTGGACGTCTTCATCCCTTGCTGCGGCGAACCTTTGGAGATCATCGGCACCACCCTCAGGGCCGTCAGCCGCATCGCTTACCAGCCCTTGAACGTATACGTCCTGGATGATGCCGGCTCTCCCCAGGTGGCCGCCATGGCCGGCTCTTACGGGTTTTCTTACCTGTCCCGTCTCCTGGCCGGGGTCTCCCAGCGGGATGCCAAAGGCGGGAACCTTAACTTCGGGTTCAGCCAAACCCAGGGAGAGCTTATTCTGGTCCTGGATGCAGACCAGATCCCGGCGCCGGACATCCTCTCCCGCCTGGTGGGTTTCTTCAACCTTGACCAGGTGGCCTATGTGCAGACCAAGCAATCTTTCTGTCTGCCCGAAGGAGACCCGTTTTACAACCGGGACGAAATCTTCTATGAGACGGTGCAATCAGCCAACGACCAGGCCAACGCCGTGATCTCCTGCGGTTCCGGGGTGCTCTACCGCCGCCGGGCCCTGGCGGAGATGGGAGGCTTTGCCACCTGGAACATCGTGGAGGACCTCACCACCTCGTATGAATTATTGAGCCGGGGTTGGAAGGGGGTGTATTTCCCCTACGCCCTCTCGCAGGGGTTGGCCCCCATGACCTTGGCAGGGGTGTACCGGCAGCGTTTCCAATGGTGCCTGGACGCCATGCGCCTCTTCTTCTGGGACAATCCCCTGTTTAAACGCGGCCTGTCCTGGTCCCAGCGCTGCCACTTTCTCCTCTTCATGTTCAGTTACCTGGTGAGCGGGTTGGTCTTCCCGGCCTTTTACCTGCTGCCGCTCCTGGGTTACTGGAGCGGCTACTGCTGCTTTCGCGGCCACGAACTGGCCTATCTGGCCCTGCGGGGCGTTTATCTGATCTCCACCATCATCATGTTTCGGTATTTGTTTTTCCGCAAAGACGCCCTGAAGCAGTTCAAAATGCTGTGCGGCCTTTTCCCGGTCTACTTGACGGCCATCGTCACCGCTTTTTTTTATCCCCCCGGACGCAAGCCTCTCTACCGCGTCAACAACCGCTCACTTTATTACCTGCCGGGGGGCTGGCCCTTTCTGATGCCCCATATCGTCTTGATCTTCTTAAACTTCACCCTGCCCTTCATTTCCCTGAGTCTGGGCTGGGCGCCGCCGCAGTTGATTGTTTTCAACGCCCTGTTTTCCGCCTTCACCATCTGGGTGCTGACGGATCTGGTCGTGGCCGGTTTGCGCAAACCCCGCTGGCCTCCGGCCATGGATCCGAGGCAGGTTTATGGCCCTTAGCCTTCGCCTGCCCACCTGGCTGCTGCCTCTGCTTTTTCTGGGCCTGGTCCTCTGGGTGGCCCTGCGCCTCGACCCGGACTTCTGGCGCTCCAACGACGTCTTGATGCGGTTGGCCCAGGAAGCCGAAGCCCGGAAAGATTTCCCCCGGGCCCTAGAACTGGCGCACAAAGTCAGAGCCTGGGACCCTAAGGATTCCGGCAACGGCGTCTACCTGGGCTGGCTTTATCTCAAGAGCGAACAGCCTGAGCCGGCGCTGCAGGTCTTCCGGGAGGTTTGGGCCCGGGACCGGCAGGCCGTGGGAGCCCTCACCGGCCAGGCCCGGGCTTTGGAACTCCTGGGAAAACCCCAGGAAGCCCGCCAGTTGTTGGCGGCCTATCTTCAGGACCGGCCCCAGGAGGCGGAGGTTCTCCGGACCGCCGGGGAGCTGGCCGCCCGCCGCCTGGAAGATCGTCCCCTGGCCATCACCTATTACCAGCAGCTTTATCAATTGCGTCCCGACGGGACGGTGCGCCGGCAACTGCTGGACCTGCTGACGGCCCAGGGCCGGTTCGAGGAAGCTATCCCCCTTCAGGAAGAAGAAGCGGCGGAGCATCCGGAGGACCAGGAGGCCCTGCACCGCCTGGCCCTGCTGCACTACTGGCAACGGGATTACCAGGCGGCCGGCCAGGTGTACCAGCGCCTGCTGGAACGGGCCGCCGAGGACGAGGCCCTGCGCCGGGAGGCGGCCCGGACGGCGGATGCGGCTCATGACCTGGATCAGGCCCTGAGCCACTATCTCTGGCTTTACGGCCGCCACGGGGGGAAAAAGGAGTACGCCCTGGTCCTGGCCCGGCTCTGGTCGCAAAAGGGTAACCATGCCGAAGCGGCGGCGGTCCTGGCCCCTTTGCTGCAAGACCACCCCGAACATGAGGTGCAGCGCTGGTATGCCCTGGAACTGCTCCTCATCCACGACTTCACCGGGGCCCAGAAGGCTTATGAGGCCGCCTGGGAATCCGGGGACACCCACAAGGAGACCATCATCAATCTGGCCCGGCTCCAGGCCCGAAACCGCCACTTTCAGAAAGCGGCGCACTTCTGGGACGAGGCCTGTCGCCGCCAGTTGGCCGAAGGGGAGCTTTGCTGGGAAGCCGCCCTGACCTACTCGTATGCCCGGCGTTACCGGGATGCCGCGGCGGTCCTGGAACCGCTGCACCGCCGGGACCCCAAAAATCCCAAACTATTGCTCTTCCTCGGCCAGCTGCATTTCTACCAGAAGCAGTGGACCCAGGCGGCCCAATATTATGAGGCCTATTTGCAGGGACACCCGGACGACGTGGAAGTGCGCCGCCAATTCGCCGAAGTTCTGTCTTTTCAGCCCGATTCCCGGGATGAGGCCCTGCGCCAGTACGGCGAAGCCTTGAAGCGCCGGGACGATCCGGTTTTGCGCCTGCGGCGGGTCACCCTGCTGCTTGACTCCCAGCGCTGGGAGGAGGGGGAACGGGAACTCCGGGAATGTCCTATACCGGACAACCCGGCACTGCTGCGGGAACAGGCCCGCCTCTGCCTCTGGGTGGGCGACCTGGACGGGGCCCTGAGCCGCTACGACCGGTATCTCAAAAAGGCGCCCCGGGACCGGGACGCCCGTCTGGAAAAAGCCCGGGTGCTCATCTATCTGCGCCGGGGCCCGGAGGCCCTGAAGATTATCCGGGAGCTCAGGGTCTCCCAAACCGGCGTCCGCCCTGACCAGCCTGGCGACGGGGCCCTGCTCACGGCTTCCATTGAGGCCGCCCTGGCCAACCAGGATTGGGCCGAAGCCGGGCGCTGGGCCCTCAGGCTTTATTGCCGCCAATTTCCGGAGAAACACCGCCTGGCCCGGGACTGGGGGGAGGCTAGGGGGTGGACGAAAGAGAGGATTGGGGGAGGGGGCCAGGGGCTTCCACAGGCGAGGACGCCTGTGCCACTGGCCACTGACAATCCCCCCCCAAAACCTCCTTTCCCGGAAGAAACTGTAGGGGCACGGCTTGCCGTGCCCGGCACAGGGGACGGAAATGTGGAACAGCCGCCCCCGGCTAGGGTAGAACAGCCGCTTCCCCCTGTAAAGAAGCAGGCGAGGGCGCCTGCTCCACATTTCAATGGCTCTGACCAATCGGCCCAGGCCGCCCGCTCCCCATCGCCCTCAGTGAATAGCGGCCTTGGTTTTCTGAAAACCGAAAACCGAAAACCGAAAACCGAAAACCAGCTCCTCACTCTCGAAGACCGCACCTGGGTGGCCCGGGCCCTGTGCCACTCCAGTGACCCCAAAGATTATCTCCTGGCCGCGGACCTGGCCATGGAAAATCTCCACCAAAAACGGAGCCATCACCCCTCCCTGCTGATCCTGGAATACCTGCTGCCCCGGCTGCCCCGGTATGAAGACCTGGACCGCCTGGCGGATCGCCTGCCCGGTATCGGCGTCGGGAGCCCCGGTCACACTACCGGGCTGGCCTACTTCGACGCCCAACTGGGACGCCATGGGGGCAAGGTCAACTACCTGCTGCACTTGCTGGAAAGCTACCGCCACCGCAAATGGGCCCGGAGCCCCGGGGAACTCCTGGCCCTGGCCGACCTGGCCATGGAGCTGGGAGAGGGCCGGAAAGCGGTGGAGTACCTGCGCCAGGCCCAGAAGCTCAAACCCAAGGATCGGGTGATTGCCGGCCTGCTCCGCCAGTGCCAATTGTCCCGGAAGAACTGGAGCGCCGCCCTGGAGAGTCTCCGCCAGGAGGGTAGCACTCCGGAGAACGCCCTGGAGATGGCCCGCCTCTATTTTTTGCGGGGCCAGTATGAAGGGGTCAAGGCCATGGCCGCGGCAGTCCCGGCAGACAGCCCGGAGCGCCCCCAGGCCCTACTGCTCCAGGCCCAGGCCTGCCGGGCGGAGCGCAGTTACCCGGAGGCCCTCAAAACCCTGGCCGAACTGGCGGGACGCTTGCCCGCAGAGGACCTCCTCATGGAACAGGCCCGGGTCCTGGAGGCCCAGGGCGATAAAGGGGCCGTGGGCCTTTATGAAGAAATCGTCCGGCGGGAGCCCGACTCCCAGGCCGCCCGGGTGGCCAAGGCGCGCCAGGCCCGGGCCCGGGGGGATTGGGCCGGGGCCTACCGGGCTTACGGCCTGGCCTTGAAGGAAGCCCCCCAGGACATTGAACTCCTGAACGAACTGGAGTTCGTCCGGAGCCAGATGCGCCCTCAGCTTGCCTCCCGGGGGTTCGGCGATCCCCGGGGCGAGCGCCGGCCGGAGGAAAGCGTGCGCCCCTGGCAATTTTCCCGCTTCGACCGGGAGTCCCAGGGCCTGGGGTTGAGCAATTTCGTGCCGGGTTTGCTCTGGGACGTGCTCCCCGTGGTGCAGCCGGAATCCACGTATTTCACGGACAGCAACAAACTGTATGGCGGCATCTTCAGGGTCGGCGGCGGTTTCTGGATCACCAAGGTGCTACCGGTGACCCTGGGGGTGGAGTACCGGGAGTACAACCAGACCCAAAAGGTTCGCTGGTACTTGTCGGGAACGAATCAAGTCTCTCCCACCACTCTGGTGGAAAACGGCAGTGATACCAGCAGCCGCCTGCGGCGCGGTGAGGTCTCCCTGGGAGTCGGCCCCCTGAGTGTTGAGGACCGCCTGCGCCTGAGCGCCGAACTCATCGGCCGGCGGTATTGGAAAAGAGTGGACTACAGCGCCTTTGCCGTGTTTGGCTCCGCCATTAATCCTGCCTTTCCCCAAGAATTCTCCCACTCAGAGTTTACCGAGAAAGAGGACCGGGACCGCCTCATGGGCTCCCTGGAACTCTCTGCCCGGCTCTGGAACCGCACCGAGGCCACCATACGCTACAGCCGCCGGGACATCTTCGACCAGGAGCCTTACCTCTATCCCCGCCTCTACCAGTCGGTGCTGGACCTGGCCCGGGCCCAGATTACCGGCATCAATCAGGTGGACCTGGGTTACAGCCACCAATTCCGCCCCGGCCTGGACTGGCGGGGCAACTTCGGGGGGGCCTTCTATTCCGACCAGAACCGGCGCTTCACCCTGTACCAGGGCCTGGCCTGGCAAGCCGTCAGGCAACCCCGCATGCACCTGGACCTGACCCCGCACTTTTACTTTGCCTCTTATCGGGACCAGCACGAGGCTTATTTCAGCCCCCACTCCTATTCGGCCCTGGGTCTGGGGATCGACTTCGACCGCCAGATTTTTCGCCTGCCCACGCTGATCCTCCAGGGCACGGTCACGGGGGTGAACCAGCACGGCGAATGGGGCCCGGCCCTCCAGGGTCTGGCCGCCCTGGAAATGGAATTTGTGCATAATTTTTATACCGATCTCTTTATCTTTTACTTCCGGGAATGGGTGGATGATTATCGCCTGACCACCGCCGGGGTCTCTTTCCGCTGGCGGTTTTGAGGGGTGGCTGTCAGCTTTCAGCGGTCAGCTTTCAGCCAAGACCACGGATCAGCCCGGAGGATGAAAATGTAGGGTGGGCACGGGCCACCAGCCCTTAAAAGAACAGCCGGGGGCGGCTGTTCCACATTTTCCTGCTTTTGCATGTAGGGGCGGACCCGCGTGTCCGCCCGCTTGGGGCGCACACATGGGTGCGCCCCCACAAGAATTTGGCTGGTGGGCGGGAAGACCCAACCAAGGCAATGATTGCCGAAAAACATGTGTGCGGTTGCGGACATATTGGCCCGGCTTGGCCGAATTGTCGGGGCGCGCCCGCGTGTGCGCCCCGATAGCGGCTGGACACCTGGTTCCGCCCCCGGGAAAGCCGTTCCCGGCGTCGGCCACCGGGGCTGGACCGGCCTGACTCTTGCCTTCGGGCTTCTGGTTTGGCCGGGCTGCGGAGGAGTCACCCGCCCTGCCCCCACCATGCACGAAGTGGAAGCCTGCCAACTGGCCGCCACCAAGCGCCATCCTTACCAGACCTGGTCCATGGAGCGGGTCTCCCGGGTCTTTATCAAGGAACTGGCCTGCCTTCCCCAGGTGCACGGCCGCACCTACCCATTTCTGGGCTTCAACTGGTGGGTCACGGAAGCCGGCCATGTGGTGGTGGACAACGTCTGGTATCCTTCTCCGGCCCGGGATGTGGGCCTGAAACAAGGGGACATTATCCTGGGAGTGAACAACTGGCCTCTTCACCCCTGGGTCCGGGATTTTAATGAAAATCTGCAGGGAACTTACGACGTCCTGAAAATTGTATCATTAGTAAGCCGAACCAGGTTATCGGGACGCAGTCTCACCTCCACCTTTTATCCGGGGGAGGTCCTGGTCGCCCTGATGCTGGATTTCAAGCACGTGGCCATGGACACCCGGGGGCAATATCTGCGCGGCCCGGTGGAACTATTGATTCTCAGGGATGATCAGAGATTCCTGGTGAAACTCTATCCCCAGCACCTGCCCGCCGAATACGGGGTGCAGATCGCTACCAAGAATCAAACTTTAAACGCCTACGCCGACAAAGGCAGGATCATCTTGACGCAACGGCTGGTAAATTTCTGCCTCAACGACGACGAAATGGCCCTGATCGTCGGCCACGAGCTGGCCCACCAGGCCCTGGGCCACCTGGTGCGGGGCGCCGGTCACCAGGTGTTGGGGGAGATGGTGGGGGAAGTAGTCACAGCCTTCGCCACCCTGTCTGCCGGCCGGCTGCTCCAATGGCGCTATGCCAAGGTGAGCCCAGATATCCGCCAGGTGGCGTCGGGGGCAGTAGTAAGCGTTTATTCCCAGGATGATGAGCGGGAGGCTGACGCTTACGGGCTATGGTACGCTTATCAGGCCGGCTATGACACGGACCGGGCCCTGCCCATATGGGAACGCATGGCTGCGGTGTATTCTCACGACCCCTTCGAGCGCACCTATTTCCTGGACTCCCACCCCGCCCCCCTGGAGCGCCTGGCCCGCCTGCAAAAAATCGCCAAGTATTTCAAGGCGGGCCGGGCCGCCGAGGTTTTCCTGCAATCCTCGGAGTTGGACCGCCGCCCCCCGCCGGAATGAAATAATACCGTTTTCGGTTTCCGGTTTTCTGTTTTCGGTTAAAATAAATTCTGATTTATCAATAAGATACCTATTTAAGTTAGTTGCATTTGAAATGGAACCCGGTAAAGGATTTGGTAGCCGCAGGCTTTAGCCTGCGATACCACAGGCGAGGACGCCTGTGCCATTGGCCCCTGCCCCCTCTCCCAAACCCTCTCACCCCTTTCACCCCCAACCCCTGTAGGGGCGCACCCATGTGTGGGCCCAAGCGGGCGGACACGCGGGTCCGCCCCTACAAGGGGGTTGGGAGGGAGTCGTAGGGGCACGGCGTGCCGTGCCCAGGGCGGGGGAGCCGGGTACAAAAACTCCTCCGCCCCTCCCCTCAAAAGACTTTCGCTACGCTCAGCCTGGCAACCACCCTGGGCGCCGGTGCCAGGGTTCCCCCGAGCCTCCGGGCGCGAAGTAAATTCAACCCCTTTTCGGTTGCAGTTTCCGCCATTTTTGCGATAATGCCAATCAGTCCTGCCAGGTGTTTTCCTCTGGTGAATCCAAAACTTCCGAGCGATCCGGCATCATGGGGCATTTGCGGCAAATCGGGTATGGGCGAGAGAATTGCGAGCAACGCCAGGCCGCGGCGCCCCTTGAAGTATCCAGGCGGCGGCGTCCGGGCCGCGGCGGCCTCCTGGGCCGGCCGGCGCTGATCGCCCTGGCCGCTCTGTTAGTAGCCCTGGCTAGCGGCTGCGGCTCCGAACCCGGCGCACCCGGCGCGGCCCCAGCCGGCGGCCGGCCCCTGTGCATCGCCGGCTCCACCTCGGTGGAACCCTTCCTGGAAAAACTGGCCGAGCTTTACATGCGGGAGCACCGGGGCGCCCGTATCGACGTCCAGGGCGGGGGCTCCAGCGCCGGCGTCTATGCAGCCCACCAGGGGGCCGCCGACCTCGGGTCCTGCTCCCGGGAACTGACCGAGGGGGAAAAGGGGCTGGTGGAGATCCCCATCGCTTACGACGGCATCGCCGTCATCGTCCATCCCTCCAACCCTATGACCGACATCAGCCTGGAGAAACTCCGGCAGATTTACCAGGGCACGATGACGGATTGGCGGAGCCTCAGTCTCCCCCCACATTCCATCGACCTCATCACCCGGGAAGAGGGCTCCGGCACCCGCAACGCCTTTGAAGAGCTGGTCATGGGGGAACACGAGATCACCCCGGGGGCCCTGGTGCAGGATTCCAACGGCGCGGTGCGGGAGCTGGTGTCCACCGATCCTTACTCCATCGGTTACATCTCCCTGGGCCTGGTGGACCCTTCGGTCAAAGCCCTGTCCATCAACGGCGTCAAGCCGGACCCGGATAACATCAAGAACCATAGCTACAAGCTGGTGCGCCGCTTCCTGCTGATCAGCCGCCTGGCCCCCACCGGCCAGGCCAAGGCCTTCATCGACTTCATCCTGAGCCCCCAGGGGCAGAAGATCCTGGAACAGGAGGGGCTGGTGGGGATCAGCGAATGAACCAAGGAAAATTCATCGAACGGGTGCTGCTTTTCCTGGCCCTGTCGGCCATCGGTTGCCTGGCTCTCATCACCATTTTCATCTTCAAGGAGGGCATGCCCCTCATCTGGCACACCGGGCTCAAGGATTTTCTCTTCTCCAGCCACTGGGCCCCCACCAAGGGCTACTTCGGCATCGGCGCCATGATCATCTCCTCGCTCCTGGTCACCCTGGGGGCCCTGGTCCTGGGGGTGCCCCTGGCGCTGGCCTGCGCCATCGTCCTGGCGGAATTTTCCCCGCCGCGCCTCAAGACCATCCTTAAACCCACCCTGGAGCTGCTGGCCGGCATCCCTTCGGTGGTGTATGGTTTTCTGGGCGTCATCTGGCTGGTGCCCCTGATCCGGGACCACCTGGGGGGCCCGGGATTGTCCCTGCTGGCCGGGGCCATCATCCTGGGCATCATGATTCTGCCCACGGTGATCAGCATCTCCATCGACGCCCTGGACGCCGTCCCGGATCTCTACCGGGACGGCTCCATCGCCCTGGGGGCCACCCAGTGGCAGACGGTGCGCCGGGTGGTGGTGCCGGCGGCCTCCTCCGGCATCGTCACCGCCGTCATCCTGGGCATGGGCCGGGCCGTGGGGGAGACCATGGCGGTGATCATGGTGGCGGGCAATGCCCTGAAGATCCCCACCTCCGTCCTGGACCCGGTGCGCACCCTGACCAGCAATATCGCCCTGGAGCTGGGTTACGCCTCCGGCCGGCACCGGGAAGCCCTCTTCGCCACCGGCATCGTCCTGTTCGTGATCATCATGATCCTCAATCTCAGCGCCACCCTCATCACCCGGCGGAGGTAGGCAACCCCTATGCGCCTTGACCCCCGGATCAGTCAAACCTTGGCCAAGACCGTGCTCTGGGCCTTCACCGGCATTACCCTGATGATCCTGCTTTTCATCATCGTCAACATCGCCGTCAAGGGCCTGCCCCAGTTGACCCCCCAATTCCTGAGCCATAACCCCGAGGACATGGGCCGGGCGGGGGGTATCTTCTCCTGTATCGTCGCCACCGTATACATCACCGTGCTGGCCATCGTGCTCGCCTCCCCCCTGGGGGTGGGCACCGCCATCTATCTCACCGAGTACACCCTGGAGAGCCGCATCACCCGGGTGATCCGCTTCGGGGCCGAATGCCTGGCCGGGGTGCCTTCCATCATCCTGGGGCTGTTCGGTTTTGTGCTGTTTGTCATGAAACTGGGCTTCGGCTGGTCGGTCCTCTCCGGCGGCCTGACCCTGGCCATCATGGTGCTGCCCACCATCATCCGCACCAGCGAAGAAGCCATCAAAGCCGTGCCCCAGGAGTACCGCCAGGTCTGCCTGTCGTTGGGCCTGAGCCAATGGCAGACCGTCACCCGCATCGTGCTGCCCAGCGCCCTCCCCGGCATCACCACCGGCATCATGCTGAGCGTGGGCCGTTCCATCGGGGAGACCGCGGTGCTGCTTTTCACCGCCGGGGCGGCCCTGCGCACCCCCCTGTCCCTGTTTGACTCGGGCCGCACCATGGCGGTGCATTTTTACATCCTGGCCCGGGAAGGCTTATCCATGCCCAACGCTTACGGCACCGCCGCCATCCTGGTGATTTCCATTCTCCTCATCAACCTCACGGCCTACACCCTGATGCAGCGGCTGATGAAGCGGTATTCGTGAGAGAGCAGCGGTCAGCCGTCAGCCGTCAGCTTTCAGCTTTCATCAAAAGACCAAAACAGCTATCAGCGGTCAACTATCAGCGGTCAGCAAAAAACCAAGGTTTGGCGAAGACTATCCCATGAAGGGTGCGCTCTGCGTGCCATCATCTGGTGGCCAAGCTTTGCTTGGGAACCCACTTGAAGGCAAAGCTCCGCTAGGGAAATAGCCATCAGCCATAGGGCGGCCCGGGGCCGCCGCCCTGTCAGCTTAGTAGGATACTGGTTCAAGCTCCGATGGCGCCTGGTGGCACAGGCGTCCCGCCTGTGCTTAATCGGCGCAGGCTGAAGCCTGCGGCTACCAATCATGTAAGGAGCGTGCGCGCTATTTTAGGTGCGTGAGACGCACCCCACGTCTAACGTTTCAAAGCAGCCATAGGGCGGCCCGCGGCCGCCACTCTGAAACCTGCGGCTACCGTCAAACTATCCCATGTAGGGTGCGCTCTGCGCACCATTATCTGGCTGCCAGGCTTTGCTTGCGAACCCACTTGGAGGCAATTTTTTTTTTAAGCGCAGGCTGAAGCCTGCGGCTACATCCGTAGGGGCACGGCGTGCCGGGCCCTTTGCTCACCCATCCATATCCTGCCTGCGCTCCTCAAGCCAGGCCCCGCCAAGCTTGTGAATTTTTTTACATAAAAAGCTTGTTTTATCCCCCCAAGGAGAGGCATAATTTGTTGAGGATTTTTTATCGCTTGCCATGAACCAGGAACCCCAGCCCAAGATCCGCCTGGAGCACCTTTCCTTCTTCTACGGGGATTTTCAGGCCCTGGATGACGTGTCGTTGGACATTAAAGCAGGCGAGATCTTCGGCCTTATGGGTCCGGCCAAAAGCGGCAAAAGCACCCTGCTGCGGGTCCTGAACCGCATGTCGGACCTGCTCCCGGGGGCCCGAACCCAGGGCCGGGTCTGGTTGGAAGGGGAAGATATCCTGGCCCCGGACTATGACGTGGTGCGGCTGCGCCGCCGGGTGGGGCTGGTGCTGAGCAAACCCGTGCCCCTGCCCCGCTCCGTCCGGGAGAATCTCACCCTGGCCCCCAGGCTGGCCGGGAGAACCAATCACCAGGGCCTGACGGCCCTGGTGGAGTCCAGCCTCAGGGCCGCGCAACTTTGGGACGAGGTCGAAGACCGCCTGGATGACTCGGCCCTGAAACTTTCGGGCGGCCAGCAGCAGCGCCTCTGCCTGGCCCGCACCCTGGCCATGGAGCCCGAAGTCATCTTGCTGGATGAACCCACCAGCGGCCTGGACCCCATTTCCACCGCCAAGATCGAAGACACCTTGTCCGAACTCAAAAAGGACTATACTATCATCCTGGTGAGCAACAACACCAAGCAGATCGCCCGGGCCACCCAACGGGTGGCCTTTCTCTTGATGGGACGCATCATCGAAATCGGCGACACCCACCGGGTCTTTACCGTGCCTAAAGACAAACGCACTGATGACTATATCTCCGGCCGTTTCGGATAAAGAGGGGCTATACGACCCTCGAGAAATCATCCGCTTGAGAAGCCTCAATCTCTTTTACGGCGCCTTCCATGCCTTAAAGGAGATCAATGCCTCCTTTCCCCGGCAGAGCATCACCGCCCTCATCGGCCCCTCGGGGTGCGGCAAGTCCACCTTGCTGCGGGTCCTGAATCGTATGAATGACCTTATCGAAGGGGTGCGCATCACCGGCCGGGTGCTCATCGCCGGGGAGGATATCTACGCCCCGGGAGTCAACCTCACCCGGCTGCGCAAAAAAGTGGGCATGGTCTTCCAGCGCCCCAACCCCTTTCCCCTGTCCATCTTCGACAACGTGGCCTACGGGCCCCGGTTGCACAACCGGCCCAAACGTAAGGACCTCGAGGAGCTGGTCAACCGCTCCCTCGATGCGGTGCACCTCTGGGAAGAGGTGCAGGACCGCCTGCACACCCCGGCCCTGGACCTGACCGAGGAGCAGCAGCAGCGCCTATGCGTGGCCCGCCTGCTGGCGGTGGAGCCGGAAATCCTCCTCATGGACGAGCCCTGCTCCGCCCTGGACCCCATCGCCACCCTGCACATCGAGGAACTGATGCAGGAATTGAAAAAAAACTACACCATCATCATCGTCACCCACAACATGCAGCAGGCGGGCCGGGCCTCGGACCTGTCCGGGTTCATGTACCTGGGGGAACTCATCGAACTGGGACCCACGGGGGAGATCTTCACCCGCCCCAGGGATTCGAGGACGGAAGATTATATTACCGGGAAGTATGGCTAAGAGAGTTGAGGGGAGGCCGGGGGAACGCAGTTCCCCCGCCTCCCCTCAAACTCCCCTCCCAACCCCCTAAAACT
>Ga0315281_10002046_pt1 | contig 29994 bp, 48 predicted proteins | sample YL17G07_0_MG_FD_204540 | JGI IMG/M metagenome (GOLD analysis project Ga0315281, IMG submission 204540) | Sediment microbial communities from Yellowstone Lake, YNP, Wyoming, USA - YL17G07_0 | ecosystem: Environmental > Aquatic > Freshwater > Lake > Sediment | place: USA: Wyoming | collected...
TTCGTTGTATGGCTTTGAGAAGGTAGGCTGCGAAGTCGCTTGTCTCTCGTTCCTCTTCCATATGTATCACTAGAAGATTGTGCTTTTACGGGGGGTTATTCCATGCCCTACTTCCATGTAGTGCAATACCCACATGACCCGTATGAACTCGTCGTAGAGTCCAGCAATTGAGTTGCGGAGGTATCTCTGTTCCTCCGATATGGCGTTTCTCCGAGCGGATAATTCGTCACCTGTTTTTCTGTAGGTGGCGTTGCTTAGCTGTGTGAGTTCAACCGTGATCTTCTGGAGCATGGGCAGCAGCTTCTCCGCTTCCTTGGACTCAGGGTTCATGGTATGGATTAAAGCGTCCAGCTTCATGTAGAGCAGATGCGGGTTCTCGTTCAAGAGTTCTCGGGCCTCAAAGAGTAGTGGCAACTCTTTGCATAGTAGGACTTGGAATGGGGGCATAAGTTCCTTGTGGCTTGATTCCATGTGGAGGGTTATGGTTACTATGGGTTTAAATATTTGCTCTTTCTATTTGTAGGAAGGAGAAGCATAGGAGAGATTTACAAAATGCCTCTCACAAAGGAACAAGCAAACCTCTCTGACTATGCCAAAAAGAGATTTTCAATTCTCTCAGGAAGCGGGCCGCAATACATAGGTTCAGATCCTAAAGGAGGCTGGAGAGAACTAGAACAAAAAGGCATGATTACATTGGGCAAACTAGATCGTGATAATGACAGACTGGCAAAAATAACAAGGAAAGGTCGTCTTTATGATGAATTAACAGGACGGTTCTATGATGGCAAATAGAAGAACAGGCACAAATTCAAGAACCCAAGAGTTATGGTCATAAAGCCTTAAAAAGCTAGCCATAGCATAGCCGTAGACGAGTGACCCATAACAAACCTTTTTTAGTCATAACCCCCCTTTTTTATAATTAGGAGGATGTCCATTTGCCTAAGCGCCAAAAGAAAGACGAATACTCAGAATGGTATTTTGGCAAAGAGAAAGAGATAGCTGGGAAATTCAAATCGAAACTGAAGGCTGCGAGATATGATGCCGATAAATATGCCATAGTCCAAGGCGCCCGTGCGGAAGCATACAGAAGGCTTGATGAAAGAGCAATACCGCGTATATTGAAAGCGTCAAAGAGGATATAGAAACTTTTGAGTCTAGGCAGAACTGATGTTGAGTACCAGCGGGAACTAGCCGCCAAGAAACAGGAACCTCCCCAGAACACTTTAAGCCAAGACCCGACACTCGCCAAAGCCGCGGCACAGCCAGCACCCCCAGTAGGGCAGAGAAGCATCGACATCACGATAGCGCAGAGAACTCCCAAGAAAACAGGTACAACATTGCCAATCGCGCCACAGACAATGGATGTCGACGCACTCAGCACTGGAGAACCCGTAAGCACCGCCCCGCCCCCTTCGGGTGGCCCTTCATTCAGCGAAATACAGGCCGCTAGCAACCGCCTTGTCCAAGACCCAACTTTCCAAGCATTCAGCACCGCTATGTTAATCGGAGCCAGCACAGTTGCCACAGCAGGAGGAGCCCTACCGATAGAGTTCCTAGCCGGAGGAGCATTCGGACTCGGAGCCAGCCAAGTAGCGAGTTATCTCCAGACGGGGAAGCCTCTGCCGCTCAGCCAGATAGGGCCTTCATTCGCAACTGGAGAAATTCTCGCTGGGGCCGGGTATGTGGCTCAGGCAACCATTCCCATAGGTCTAGGCCGTGTTGCAGCTCAGGCGGGCATTGGCGCTGTTGCAGGTTACGGTCTGTCTGGTGGAGACCCTGAGATGGCTTTGAGGGGAGCCGTTTTAGGTGGTGGTTTCAGCCTTGCATCTGAAGTCTATTCTGGTACTCTCTTCGGCGGCGTAGCGGGAAGAGGCGAGGATGTTGGCGTGACCATTATGAAGGGAAAGCTGTGGCGAGGGTTCCCAGCTGAACCCGAAGGTGGGCCTGCCCTTAACCTGCCTACTCTGATAAGTAAAGGTGGCGAAGCCAGAATAATAGGGGGCTTTGCGAAAGACGTATCATTGATGCATGATGTCGGTGAGGTCTCAAGTTCTGCAAGTGCGAGTCAGATGGCGGTGTTGCTGGGTGGTCAGCAGCAGGCTTTGAAGATGACTCCTCTGGCTTCCTTGGCTTCCCATTCTGAATATGTTGGAGGTGTCGTTAGCACTCTGGGGATGCTTGGGCCTTCTGCATTTCCCTTCGGCAGACTAGCGCCGCTTGGAAAACAGAGGTCGAGGACGGAGCTAGTAGAATACATGACTTATACTCCTGAGTCTTGGGCGGAGGTAGCGCCTCAGTCTAGGAGTAGTCTGAAGGCCCAGCTTGAGTCTACGCCAGCCAGTCAGCAGGCTATGAGGCAGCAGCTTGACTCATTCAGCGCCACATTGAATGAGCAGATCCCATACATGGGGCTTCGCGGAGAACTCTACGAGAAGCAGATCCCCCAGCTGCGTTCAATGGGGTTGCCCTCTATGCGGAGCCTTGAGCGTCCGGCACTGGGGATTATCAGCCTTGAGGCGTTAACTCCTGTTTCTAGGCAGATACCTATGCAACTTGAGAAGCAGATGCCGATGCAGGTGATGGTCCAGCGTAGCCTCTTGGAATCAAAACAGCAGCAGAGTTTTGCCTTCATGTTCCGTCGGCCAATGAAGATGAAGGGGTTGGGGGGCATGGGTGGTTGGTTCCCGCGTCGCTGGCCTGTAGCAAGTCCTTCGGAGTACCTGCGTATATCTCAGTTCAACAATATTGGTCTACCTAAGAGGAGGCGGAAATAGTGGCTCTTAAGATTCTCCTCACAGCCGTATTGCTAACCGCTATGGATGTCGGGATGATCTATATCGTGATCCCGATCTTCCTAGTGTTGACTCAGAGCTTCAACGAGTTGGCTCCTTCCCTGATCGGAGATGCTACGGCTCTCAGTGTGTGGGTTAGTGCTTCCTCGCTCCTGGTTGCGGAGGCTCCTTGGGTCTGCCTCATCTCGCTTGCGGCTATCTGGATCTGGGCTTTCCTAGCGACTCAGCGTGAGGAGTGGGAGAGCTATGCAGAGTATTGATGTGCAGACACGCGTCCTCTATATCTGGTTCATGGCAATCGCCGCCATCGTCTTCTGTGCCTTTGCGTGGTTCATGTTCGACGCTTTCGTGGGCCAAATAGGAGTAACCATGAGCTACCTCTACCCCAGCCAGAGCAACAACACCAGCATCACGATCTCAAGCACAATATGGCAATACGTCCCTGTGGGAATCCTATTCGTGGTGTTGACCTGGGTGTTTGTGACTGCTCAGAAACAGAAGAAACGTGAGTTGATGGGCCTCTGAAGACGAGAACCCTCCTCCTAGCTCTCATTTTGCTCATTTCTCTACTAGCCTTCCTCCCAGCAATCCCCGTACATGGCAGTACAACTGAGACCCGCTACATGCGGAATACGACGACAATCGTGAATGGGTTAACCGCTGGCAGCCTCATCACTTCACAGGCAGTTACGGGGAACGACTACGAATCAAAAGCTGAACCTTACTGCACAACGGTCTACTGGAGCTGGGATGTCATAGTACGGCACGCTGACACCAGCGAGACCGTCATAGGAACCAAAGTCGCAATAATGAGCCGCCCGACAAATGCCAGTAGCGGGATGCAGTCTGCTAACTGGCTTTGCCCGGGAAATAGCTTGTTATCAACTGACGCAATACGCATATCTGCATTCGTCAAGTTCGACTCTGGGAGCTGGCAAGCAATCGGCTATGGCGCTAACAATGCTTGGATCACCCCGCAGCTTGGCGCTACCTTTCTGACTCAGGCAACATGGACATTCTACGCCTACACTGCGACTTCAATCGTTGACTTAGGGGAAGGCTACCTCTACTGGGGAACCACAACCTACAACACGCGGATAGAAGGCTTCACATGGAGCACAACCACACCCTTCAGCCTTTATGGAAAACTCTTGGAAACGAATGACAGCCACACCGCTGCACTCAATGTCACATGCTACTACAAAGACAGCACCTACGAGACCTTTGAAGTGGATTCAGGGCTAACCGAGACACCGTACTACTTCTTCAACTCGTCAGCAGTCAAATACTTCCAGTGGGACGTAGGACTAGGACTCTACAGGCATTACAGCCCCATAGCGAGCGGCGAAACCATTTACCTCTATGTCCCTGAGACCACGGCCTATAGCTACAACATCTTCGTCCAATGCTTCGGCAACATCACGACGAACTACACTCCCCTGAAGACGCTGCTCATGGTGAACGGGGTGTTGAAGGTCATTGAGAGCTACGCAATAAGCAACATCTACCAAGTACCCATCGTCTGTGTACCCGGACGGACATATCTCCGACGGATAACAATGAATGACGGCACACTCTATGAGGACACTTTCACGCCCAACACTTTGACGGCTACAGATGTCATGGTCATTAAACCCATATCCTTCAGCAGCCAAGTGCAGGGCAGCTTCAGCTATGTCCGCATGGAGGCCACAAGGCCACTTGGGAACACGGTTTCGGCAAGTTACAGCGACACGCTTGGAAGCACAACGAGCTTCGCCATGTATGTCTATAATGAAAACATGAGTCTAGTCTATCAGTCAACAGTGCTGAACCCGCTGAATGGCAGGGCACAGATCAGTTGGGACGGGGCTAACGAGACTTTCAACTACCGTGTACGGATGGCTGCCAGCCACGCTAACTTTGGCACTTTGACAGCTGAAAACTACCTCCTGATAGCGCCTACATATCATGCTCCGTTCGACTTGAGTTGGATGGGTACTCAGTACAGTTGGCTTCCGACCCTGATCCCTTACAGCATCATCCTAATTGTGGCGGGTGTGTTCTCGACGTTGACGGCGGGTGTGGGTATGCTGGCTATGGTTGCGGTTGCGGGAGTCCTATACCTGATTGGTTGGCTGCCTTTGACTCCATACGCTATTATTCTAGCACTTGCCATAGTGGTACTGTATTTCATGCGTAAGAAGGAAAGAGGAGAAATAGGATCATGAATACGATTCGTAGGACAACCCTTCTTGGCTTAGCTGGGTTAGTATTAGTCCTCTGCGCTAGTCCTCTGGTTGCGCTCTCAGTATTGCAGATGAAGACAATCAATGGGTTGAAGATCCCGCAAGACCATGAAGACCTCCTCAACACCTTCCTAGTCATCCATCCCCAGACAGACGACGCAACTATCACCCGAAAACTGGTCTATGTCGGTCAGGAGAAGTTTGGTGAAAACCAGTATTTTGGGGTTCATAGCGGGTGGCTGTACCTTGAAGTGAAACCAGACGGTATGAGTCAGGCCCAAGCCTTCGTAGACATCTGGTATTCAGGGGATATGATGATGCATTCACGCTACACCGTTGAGATTGCCAAGTTAGAGGAGGCAAACCTGCGCTTCACTTGGCGGGGCACAGACTACGAGATAGCGGCAATTCCAAGCTATCCCGGTCTGGATACTTCGGGGAAGGCCCCGGGGTACTGGGTGACGGAGATAGAGTGGATTGACCTATTCTATTAGGGTGAAATAGGTGAGCCGGGCAAGTAACGCTTTGTTATTTATGTTCAGCCTCAATATGGCCTCCTATATGGTCAGCGCCGCAGGCATTTCCCCTGCCCCTGCCACATCGGGGGCTTTCAACCCTTCCACCCTAGCCGCAACCCTCATAACCACAGCAGGAGCCTGCATAGCCGCCTACTCGACGGGGAACCTTGCCTTCGCCTTCGCCTTCATCGCATGGGCGGCAGTAGGCGTCGTCTGGAGCAACGCTCTGCTAAGTCCCATCATCGGTTTTCCCACCATGCTCTCAGACATGGGCGTACCCGGATTCATCACTTACCCGCTCTATGCGCTGTGGGCGTTCTTGATGTGTATGTGGGCCTTCCACATTATGACGGGGAGGAACGTGGAAGTTGACTAAACTCAAAGTGCGGTTGGTGAAGAGGACTCCAAGGGGCTACGATGGCATGAATGCCCCCGCTGCCAAACAGTTAGGACTTCCGTATCCTTATCCGAAGGATGTCGTGACTGTCAACAGGAATTTGAGCAAGAAGAGGCAGCGTGAAGTTGCCCGACATGAACGGATAGAGGTTGCCAACCTTAAAAAAGGCATGAGCTATCATAAGGCTCATAAAGTAGCGAAAGCATTTGAGAAGTGAAACAAATTGAAAACAACTACACGAACACTATTCTTGATCGGTCTTGTCCTCTCAATTCTACTAGGATATGGCGTAGGAGTCTATGCGACCACTCCCACCGTGACGATAGCGCCCGGTAGCTTTGCGTCTACTGCAAGCGTCATCATGTTCAGATCTGGCTCCACCTATTATGCTCGGAACGGCACGACGGGGAATATTGATTACAGCGGCACAGACGCCTACACCGTAATCCAGAACCGACTAAACGTAATGCCTACAGGCACATCCATGTACTTTATGAAAGCCGTCTATGAACTCACTCACACCCTTAACATACCGACTAACAGCCTCACCTTGAGAGGAGACAACTACCTCGGAACAATCCTTCAGGCAACAACTAACATCACCAACATCATGACGAAAAGCAACAGCGTCGGATACCTCTCAATCAGTCAGATAGACTTTGACGGACACGGCGGCTACGCGACCAATGGGCTCAACCTCAATGACACTAGCGAATATAGTCGTCTAGTCTACCTTGACAATATCCTGATTCAAGGATGCAGAGGCTACGGCCTCATCATGGATACCAACGAGGACAGCTACCTCACCCGCAGCTACATACTCCCTTGGGGCTCAGGCAAAGCCGTATCTTGGAGAATCCCCTACGGAGCCGCAAGCATAGTCTCAAGTAACCTAGGTTACACCACGGAGATAGAAGCCGTCCAATTCGGGATCACAGATACCGTACTCGCAGGACTCAAAATCGTAGGCCCAGTTTACAGCCTTACTCTCATACGCGATTGGTGGGAGTTCCCGCTTCCTTCAGGGAACATGATCGAGATACAGACCAGCCCTGTAGCCTTCATTGACCAACTTGAAGCCGTGAACTGCTACTTCCGCTTCATGGGAACGGGGAACCTGATCCAAGGCTATGTGGGAGACTATGTGAACTTCAAGATGCCCCTCATATTCGTTGCCAGCGGCACAGGCACTTTTCTACCTGATTCGCCGACCCTCCAAGGACGCTTCCCCTATTATGGCACTCCCAGAGTTCACATTGAGGGCGGAGAAGTCTTAACGGGGACATTCCAACTAACACCAACGCCTTGGACTCCGGGCGTGGCTTTGAGCCTTGACAATTGGAACCACGGAGACTACGGAAACGTAGAGATGAATGAAACTAAACCCGGAAGCACAACCGTCGATAAACTTGTCTACCTCAAATATCCCTACCCCACAAACTATTATCAAGTTGACGTCCAACCGTACGCTGATAGCAGAGTGTGGGTGACTAACCAAGACCCCAGCTACTTCTGGTTACACTATTCAGCTTCGGGCGGAGTCGATGTCAGGTGGAAGACGACTTATGTGGGGCTAGCTGGCGGCCCATGAACAGGCGAAAGCTGGCAACACTCCTCTTCTTCCTAATCCCCTTACTCCTCTTAATTCCCGTAGCCCCAGTACATGCAGCTACAACCGGCACTCTTTCTTCAGGTTGGTACTGGCTTCAACTCACAGACGGACGCATGGCCTTCACAAACACAGTCAGCTTCTCAGGTTCAAATTGGTGGGCCTATGCCAATGGCATAACCTTCTACGGGGCAAGCATGGGCAGCGGCACAGCACCCGCTTCATGGTATATCGACATCGCAGGCAACGGCAACCTTACAATAACCCGGCTATTCGACGCCTTTGGCTTTGAGGCAACCGTAGCGGGAACAAGTACAACCACAACAATCACAACTATCGACTGCTCAACAACAGGGATGCCAAGCAAAGTCACGGTCACAGGGGCAACAAGCTCCAGCTATGCAGAAGTAGGTTCCGCATTGGAGGTCACGATAACCCATAGCTCAGCAACCGCTGACATCCTTCTGACATGGACAGTCCCAGTTCCGCCACAGGCAACACCTATACCGCAATATGTCAACCCCTTGATGCAATATGTCTGGAAAGCAGACTTCATCGGTCTAATTCTGGGCGTCTACACAACCACGATGGGCTCCATGTTCTTCGGCATTATTCTGTTGATAGTGACCTTGCCAATTTACATCCGGACTCAAAGCGTCATGTACTGCGCCGTCGTCTGGATACTATGCTCAGGGCTGCTGATAGCATTCACGCCGATTGCTTGGCAGAGTACAATAGCCTTGTTCTTGGTGCTGGCGCTAGGTGGTTTGCTCTACAGCATCTTTTCAAGGCGATAGTTTGCCCAGACGCAAATCCTACATACCTCACAACAAATATGGAGTAGACCTTTCATTGGAGAACCTTAAGGAAGGGATGCGCGAATACCAGCGTGAGTGGATACATGAACGGCGTTTGCTTGAAAAGGAGCAAAAACGGGTGAAACGAACCCTTCTTTCGACATAAATCTTATATTGTTTAGTCGATAAAGCTAGTGTACGGAAACAAAAAATGTCTCGATTTCTAAAGTCTCATAGAGGCGTCATAGGCAGCATCGTCATGATGGTCGTGGCCGTAGTCTCGATTATCATAGGGCTCATCCTCTTCGGAACGCTTTCGACTACGGCAAACAGCTTCGCCCTGGGAACAACGGGAAATGCCACCCGGACAACCTTGTTCAGCACTGCCTACAGTGCTATGAACCTCTTGGTTGTTGTACCGCTGGTCGTGGCGGCAGTTGCCGTCTTGGGCGCAGTCTACATGCTTGCTGGTAGCGGAAGAAAGAGCCGATAGCCTCATTTCACTTTCCCCTCTTTTTTTCTTCAACTAGGTTTTAATAAGTCGTTGTGGTCACAATTCTTTATGCCTCGGCCACCTAAATATGAAAATGAGTTCCACAGGGAACATGCGCGTCGGAACCGTGAGTACAGGCGCAGACGCAGGGAGGCAAACAAGAAATGACTGAGGAACGTGGCCCATTCAATGTTGTAAAAGAAGAGTTGAAACGTGGCATGGGCAGCGGCCTCGCCCGTCCCATGAGTGAGACTGGACTTGAAAGCAACCCCACACTGCATGAGCTCATCGTAGACGACTTAATGGTTAACCTGTTGACTGCCAGCCCTGAAGCATTGCGACAGTACGGCCCCTACAGCAGCCTGATCCCAGCGTTGAATAAGATGGTTCGTACAAGCAACATCAGCCCAGCGAAGGCGGAGGAGCTTGAGTGGACGCTTGACCTCATCATAGACCTCCATAAGACCTCGCAGCCTGAAAGCGCAACTACGACGTCGAATAGTGCATTCTATGAGGCTTTAAAGTTCTATGGCCGAATCCAGATCCAAGATGCGATTAATGGTAAGCGGCTTGAGAAGGTCTTGGAGACCCGCCAGAAGGTGACTCTGGAGGAGACAACGCGTACGGGGGGTCGTAGCATCATGGATAGGCTAAGAGGGCGATAATATGGCAACTCCAGCGCCTCCGCCCATTCAGCTCCCACTCGACATCTTCGGTATACCGCTTGTTCTCTTTCCCTTCATAGTAATAATCCCTATTGCCTTGGTCGTAGTCATGGGTTTCCTCCTTATCTTGTGGTTCAAACTGATCCCGCCCGACGCTAAAGACCTGTTCTGGGCCGCCCGCGGACGACGCACCGGTGACATCCTTAACTTCGTATGCGGCGAGGAGGGGCGAGCTCGCTTCATGCTGGGTAAACCTTTGCCTAAAGGTCTTCAGAATCTTGGGACAGAGGATAAACCTAAGTACATATTTCTTCCAAGAGCCATCGACGGGACAGAGTTCCAGTTGCCTGTTCCAGAGATACCGTTTGTTGACCAGATAACTGGAAGACCGTATAGCCCAGAGGAGAGGACTAACTTGAAGACGACCATGTACGCTGATTATGTGGAGAAGCAGAAGGAGCTTAACGCCCAACGCGACATGGCTTTGAACAGTCAGCAGATGGTTTTGAAACGTACGTTTCTTGAGGGGTTGAACAGGCCCACCTACATGGTGTATTCGGGGAAGGCGGTGTCGGTGACTCCTACGGCACTTGCGGCGTTGAATCTGTCAGAGATGAACCCCACCAATAACCCAAACAGAAGCGTATGGGGCGACATACCACAGAAACTCAGGTTACATGGGGTGAAACTGCCCTCGACGGATGCAGAGATATTGTTTGGTATTCCATTGGATGTCCGTGCTTTGAAGGCCGTTATCCCCAACAACTACACAGACTCGCAGCTGGACTCCGTTGCCATCGACGCCTACATGAAGGGGCTGAGCAGAGGAAGACAACAGGGCAACGCAATCATCAAATACCTTATAATTGGACTCATCGCCATAGTAATCATAGCCATCGCACTCAAAGTGTTGGGAATACTATGAGTACGCTTGACGTAAACTTTGAGATCAGCGTCGTAATCTCGCTAGCGGTTCTGTTCTCAGTGATGAGTTTCGGAGACCTCGGCGGTGACGCGGGTAACATGGTGTATAGCATCTTCGGCGCAATATGCTGGTACTCAGCGGGCATGATCTGGCTCTTCCTCGCAACAAGCGGTCTCATAATTATCTCATGGCTGTTCGGAGGGCTGGGGATGGTGATGACGCTTTACACCTTCATGGACGCAATGGAACTGTTCAAACGCGGCGCAACGGGCAAAGCGACATAGCTTCTTGTATGCTTCTTGTTATCTGGCTCTTCTTGTAGACACTTAGGGCACAAAGCTTCTTATAGTGAGTGGGAATACTCCCATTCTAGTGGGATAAATGGGCGAATGGCGCGAAGTAAAACTAGACTCACGCGGAAGAGTCTACATACCCAACGACCTCATGCTTTCAAAAGGAATCAAACGAGGTCAACGGGTTTTCATTCAGATTGCGGTTGAAGTGGAGGCGAAGACGGGTTGAATCATAAACTAGAGGTTGAACTTGATTTCAGTGATAAAGAGGGAACGAATCTACATTGGATGCTTCAAGTAGAACCCTTAGATATTAATAATCCTGTTGCTGCTTCATGGGTTTATGTACGAAATGCTAATGGCAAAATCATGTTTGAGGCTTCTAAGGATGAAATTGTGAGGCTTGCGAAGATAGTACAGATTCTCGATGCGACTACTAGACAGTTACTAGAGATGGAGGAGATGGAGAAACTATGAGTGACTACCCAAAATGCCCACAATGCGGTTGCCCTATGGTTCCATTCTCGGGTATAGCGCACCTGTTGAATACTCCTATTGCCTTGACCTATGACCACTGGACTTGCATCCACTGTGGGTTCACGGTCAACAGGGGAAAGGGGGAGGCGAAGAAGCCATGAGTTCTCAAATCATTGACGAAAGATTTTTTGTCGCTTCATTCCGTGAAGACGGTCAAATTGAAGGCGTGGAATGGTTCCCAACTTTGGAGGATGCGAAGAAGGCGGCTGAACTTAAACGCAAAATGTTCCCGAAGTCGGAGATCATGGTAGGTCAGAGGTTGGTAGAGGAATCGTCTATGAGGAGGTGAAGAACACATGATCTTTGAGAGTGATACGACAATGGGCGAATGGTTAGGCGGAGAATTTTGGGCTGCTCTTCAAGAGAAGAATCCTGACAAGCAACTCCAACGAGTCAAGATGTTGAGCGATGACAAGGTAGAGGGCTCAAGCAGTGATGTTTGGGACTGGCTGAGGATGATTCGTCAAGGAACTGAGATAATCAAAGGGTTCAGGAGCGCTAAGAGCGTCGCAAGGGATAGCGAGTTATTCGGGGTTCTGGACGCAGAGATTAAGAAGGAAGAGACGTATTTGGATGAGTTGCTGTTGAAGCTCCGGATCAGAGTACGCGTGTTCTATGTAGAGCAAGCTTCTGACAAGGTTATCCTAGAATACAACAAACTGCAAGACAAAATCGACGAGGGCAATAGACGGGTGAGGAACCATGACTGCTGAGAAAGTTGGTCAAGTCAAGGTGCGAAAGGCCAAGATTCCTCGCGACGTGATGAAAAGTATCCGCAACCTCACCAAGTTCTATGAGGCTCCCAAGTACAACGGGATAGTTGAGGCTGAGGCGATCCGTGAGATCTTGGAGACAACTGGCTGGAGTCAAGCGGAGTTGGCGAGGATGCTAGGCACATCTGAGAGTCGAGTCAGTGTCGCGGTGAAGCTCAGTAAGGCTCCTCAAGACTTCAAGATGAAGATCATTCTAGAAGGTCTTGGGCTCTGGAGAGCTGTGAAACTACTCCAGATCCACGTTGCTGTTGAGGAGCAAAAGGAGGCTGAGGTGAGGAGAGGCGGTTGAAGTGAGTGTTCGCGTCTTCTGTCCAACCTGCAAGGGAGGTAACAATGTGATTTGGCAAGGAAGCTTGCAAGAATGGCTGCTAGAGATGTCTAAGGAAGCCTCAAATGATGTTGAAGTTCCCGAATGGGCGAAATATGCTAGCAGACATGAACGGGCGCATGGGCATAGGATTATGGTACAATATCCTGATCGTGTTATACCTTGGAGAGTTGAGGGAGAGGTGAGTTGAAGTGAAGAACAACCTCCAGACTCTTTCAGCATTTACTCATCCCGTAATCATGGAATGGCAAAGGGCTTTCAAAGCTGAGATTGAGGAGAAGTTGAAGGCCCTGCCGTTAGGGCTGCTTGCCTATGAGCGGGGGTACAGGGACGCCCTCAAGGAGGTCCTGGGAGAAAAATGATGAGCGAATCTGAAGAGAGCTATTGGGATCAACCCTATGTGGAGTATGAAAAGGAAGAATGTTGGTATGGGTTCTCTGAAATAGGATGCGTCGACTTAGATACTAGGCGTGATGGTTGTGTAGGTTGTTGGCTGATGCGGGAAGTAGAAAGAGAGGGACGAAAACCATGACTGAGCAGATCTCAAGCAGCTTCTTCTGCGTGTTGGACTGTCATCGGAAGACTCCTAGAGAATGTGCGCGTTGCCTCAAATTTCTAAGGGCTATCTATCTCAGCGAAACGGATCAACTGATAACTTATGGCAAAGAGGAAGTGATGAGGAGTGACTGCTGCAACGGCTGGTGATTGAGTTGAAGACGTACATCCGCATCTGCCCCGCAGAAGAATGCCGCTTCAACATCCACGGCGACTGTTCCCAGGTTTCCGTAGTGCTGACTCAGAGGCTTCATCATATTGCGCCTCTGTGCGTAGTCTATGCGGAGAAGGAACCGCCTTGACTGAAATCTGCGACTTTTGCCAACTAATTATACGAAATGAGGGTGACATTGAAAACTGTGAAGGCTGTGGAAGACGAGTCTGCATCTGGTGCTGGGAAACTGATGAGGACGAAGCCATACTATGTCCTTCATGCGCTGACGAGGAAGCCGAAGCTAGTATTGAGAGGAATACGTTTTGAGTGAAGACTATGACATAGAAGAAGAGGGAGAAGAGGAGCTGCGTCAATGCGACGACTCATGCAGCCACTACGATGAACTTAACGGTTGCTGCTGGGTTGCGTCAACGCGTGGTCTTTGCACCCATGTTGAGGAAGGCGATTGCTGTCTCTATGGTTTGAGTAATAGGCCGTATGGTGATTTCAAAGTGAAGGGTCGGGAAAAATGAGGTGTTCGCGCTGTGGCGCAGAGTTACCCTCTGAGCCGACTGTGCGAAGCCGTGTGCAGGCGGGTCAACTGTGGAACGACTCGTATGAACTGCGGAAATGCCCAAGGTGCGGGTGGATGGAAAGAAGTGGTTAACTCAGCTCTCTATTGTCCAAAGGAATGCTTCGATCAGCCCAGGCACGGCTTCGGCTGCCGCGACAAATGCCCCTACTCGCATAGGACAAAACAGAAATGGCACATGAAAGGCTACCCCTCAAAGCAGGCCCATATCAAGGGCATCGTGGAGAGTGAATGGTTGGCGGTTCTCAGGATTATTTCAAGGGCTGAGAAGACATGATAGTTGACATGATAGTTATGAAGTGGCATAGGCCAAGGTCACTGTTAAACAGCCTTGGCTTTCCTCTTCAAGCAGGAGGTGAAACCTGATGAGTGAAACATTCGGGAAGAACCGAGAGTTTGGCTACTATGCCATACCTGAGAAACTGAGAAAAGAATACGATTCGATGAGCTTCATCGCATTGCTTGCAAGACTAGACAAAGCCGTTGAGAAAGACCGCATAGTCAACGCTGATGACTACAAATATATCCCTTGGGAACTTGCCAACCGCCTCAAATTTGCTCTAGCAGAAGATATAACGGAATATGTTGGCGACTTATGGAAAGACTTCGACAATCGATTGACAGAATTGGAGCAGAACTTCAAGGCACATAGACATGATGCGGCAAAGGCGTACACGGAGAAGCCAGCGTGGTAAGTCAACCAGTTCCCTTCTTTTTTCAGTGAAGGATAATAAAGGTGGCATAGATGAGTGCGACTGAAACCGTCCAACCCTTTTTACCGCAAAAAGCGTTGACGGAAAGAGTGTTAAAAGAAAGTCCTTGAGGGGAAAGAATGACCAAATTAAGACATAAGAGAAAACCGTTTTGCAGACGCGACCTAATAATATTAAATCAGAAAGATATAGATCTTCATGGATGCGAGCATAAATCTCCTACGAGGCAGAGAGTTCTTGGAAAAAGCGGTAAATACTACTTCAGAATAGTTGGCGAACTTTGCAATAATTTAGTCTATCTACCAGCGGAAGGGAAAGAATAATGACCAAAAACGGCAAATGTCCGAATGGACATAAGTTTCATCTTATTGATTCAAAAACGAAGGTAAATGGTTTTTGGTGTCCAATCTGCGAAAGATGGTGGTATTTAGAAAAAGATGGAAATTGGAGTTCCCACAAATATTAAAGTAGGTGTGGTTTGAATGAGTCTCACCCAAACCGTGAAACTTCCCACATGGAAACCCCAGCTAATCCCGTTGAGTGAGGAGGAACGCGAATGGATGCGCGGGGTCGTGACACGGGCGGTGTTCTCAGTGTGGAACCGTTATGGGCGGCCTACGGACTTGGCTGAAATCTACCAGTATTATTTGAAGCAGGCTTCAGAGGGATGGCACTTCGATCAAGAACGCAATTACTTCCGGTTGCAACCCTCGTTCCCCCAGCGGGGCAAAAGGACTGTGGACAGGCGCGTAAATGAGGCTGCTTCAAAACAGTTCGGAGCTAAAGTCGTGGCTGTGACCAGTGGGATTTACCAGCCGAGTCCGAGGCTGTTCCTGAATGAGGAGAAAGCTGAGAAATGAGAGTCTGTGAAATATGTCGGAAAGAACTGAAAGATGACCTGGTGTATATTTCAATAAATGTGTATGGAAAGCTCAGAACTGCCTCTAACGATATTTCAGGGCTTGGAAATGCCGACAGAGAATTTGACTACTGCATCGAACATGGCATGAGGGTGATTGATGGAATAATGAGGATGAATGAGGAGAAACCGACATGATTGTTTGGAGAAAGGCTAGAAAGAAACCGATAGTGGTAGAGTTTCGTGAAGTTGAACGAAAGATACCCATAGCCTCTGATCTCGTTGTCAATGATATTTGGGGAGAGGAAATAAAAACAATAGAGGGCAATACTCTCTTTGTTGAGGCAAAAAAGAACTTCATTATTCGTGGTATTGAAGGCGAAATCTATCCTTGCATGAAGGATATCTTTGCCAAAACCTACGACATTGTAGAAGAGGAGAGCGCTGAGAGAAACCAACATGATTCAAGCCTTTCTTGTAAGAAAGCCTTGAGGGAAAGAACATGGAATGTAGCGAAGGGCGGCATTGTGTGATTTGTTGCAGTACTTGTATCTTCTGCTATCCTGATAGAGATACGGAGGATTGGATATTGCAGAGGGCGGTTGATCATCTTAGATACCCATAGGAAATTGGAGGAATCGATATGACTAAGATCAGGGTAAGCCTCATCGGAGACAACCGGATCAAAGAGGACTTGGGCGACTGCCTGCCCTGCCACTACCACAACTCATGCTGCGTGGACTGTCTCAAATGCTACTGGATCAAGCAGAGGACGAAGGAGAAACAGACATGAGCCAAAAGAACGACTACTTCCCGTGCTACGATGAGGATGACCCGCCGGAGCAGGAGTGCTGCGATTATACGGGTGAGGAATGCGTCGGAGACAAGCTGTTCTGTGAGGAATGCTGGCTCTTCCAAGAGTTAGATCAAGATGTCACGGCTAAAGTGCTCCATACCCCAAACTGGGATGTCAGGTATCTATCGGCTCTATTTGAGGAGAGGGCGGGGAAGGGCTGAGAGGCGGAAACCATGAACCCATATAACTGGATGGCCTATCGCTACCAAGAGAGAAGGACTGGACACCAAAAAGCTTAAGCCGAGTTAGGAGAACAAAAAGAGGGCGTCAATTTTGTTAATTTCCCCCATCGAAAGAGACCAATTGAATCTGCTTACTCTGTTGGAAAAAGAACAACCAATCAGCGACGAATACCGGTTTTTCGCGATCGTGGAGACGTCCGGTTTGAAGTTTAGGTACGATGACATCGTCTCCACATCCAAAGGAAAGTTAAGCGCGAAGTTCCTGTCTGACCTGCTGGTTCTGAGAAATGTCTATCTAATCCTACGCACAGAAGGCCCGTCTTCGTTTCATTTGACCGAAAGAGGGGAATTTGTCCTCAAGGTAGGAAAGACTTCGCGGTAATCCGCTCAAGCTATCTCGTGACCCACATTTGAGTACGGAAATTATTAGGGACCCCATTTATGGGTACATCGTCCTGGATCCAGAGGAACGGGCGATAGTAAGTCTCCCAATATTCCAGAGGCTAAGATGGATACATCAACTTCAAACAGCTTACCTTGTCTATCCTGGAGCGGCGCACACAAGTATAGACAAATGGGCTATCGTTTGATGGTGCAAGGTTGTGTGATTGTGTGATCAAACCTGATCAAAGAGGCAGACTACGAAACCCCGGAACAAGATATGTCCTCTTCGAGTATCTAGCACTTAGAGATGGGCGTAAATGCCGCATCTGTGGTACTCCTGACTCTGAAGTGGAACTCATAATCGACCACATTGACCGAAATACCTTGAACTGGGCTCTCGTGAACCTGCGTCTGCTCTGTCGATCTTGTAATGTTCCTCAAGCCATCGACCCGATTGACCCGATAGGTGGCACTCCTCAGAGTGTGAGTGAGTGTGAACGCGTACTTGTGAGGGGGGAGAGGGGGTTGGAGTTGCGTGAGGCGTCTAGTGAGATTCGGTTGAACCGGGTTAGTGAGCCTTTGTTTCGGCGATGGTTGATGGGTCGTTTGTATGGTGAGGGTCGTGTATTGTTGGGGGATGTTATTAATGGTGGTGCTGAGGAATGCAATATTTCTCCGATGACGGCTAGGAGGTATCTGGCGAAGATGTTGAGCAGCGTGGGATCTCTATTCGTGTATGAGAAGAATTGGGTTATGATGAAGCCGGGGTATTTTGCTCATCTTGCGGAGCCTTCAGGAGTGGAGAAGAATGATGCAGAATGATAATCTCAAAGAAGCCCTAGTCCAGTTCAGCAGGCAGAACCATAGGCCTGTGACCTATGGGGAGCTCGGGGACTTGATCCGTCCTCTGCTCCGGAAGCGGCTGAACCACAATGCAGTCCCTACTTGGAAGGTCCTATGCCATTTGACGGTTGTGTTGGAGCGTGAGGGCCGGTTACGGGTGATCCGTGAGCGTCGTCATTTCAAGCCTAACCAGACTGTGACTTATATCAGATTGATGCCTATGGAGGTTGGTTGATGTTTCCTGTCGGTGCTGTCGCTGGGGCGGGAGCCTCCACATATCGGGTTCCCGCCCACTACCTCCATCTTTTAATAGAATGAAGGCTAATCTGTAGCTATGCGCCTTAAATTTCTCTTTCTCTTCGCTGTTATGTTTGTTTCTCTTCTGGTTTCAGTCCCCGCTTCTCTCGGGGCATCTGTGACTTCTGCTAGTCAGGTTGATGGGATCCATGTGAAACTGTCCTCGACAGAGGTGGCGATTGATGTCTGGCCTCATACCTCAAGCGGAGGTTGGGTCTATATCAACTTCACCGCTAAGAGCTGGAGTGCGGCTACTGACCTGTTATGGGGCTTCGACTCAGATATGTGCAAGGTCAGCAAGTTTCAGGTATGGAACCCACATAATGTAGTTACTCCCGGCAACTCTTCTATTGCCGAATACTATTATGCCCCGCTCGATAAGGTCTTCAAGTACCCCAGCCCCGAAGGGAATATGACGGTTAGGGCGTCTGACTACAAGTTTATTCTCCAGATCCCGCGTGGGAAGACTGAGACTCAACTTGATGGCCGTAGTAAGGAAGCTCAAAGGTTCTATGCGAACGAGGGCGCAGTCCTCTTCTATCATCTGGTGAATGGGAGTTGGGTTCTGACTGAGAACAGGGACTTTGATACCTGCAATAACCGGGGCGAGAATAGGTGGTATACTTGGCATACGACGGCGCTCGTTGAATGGGATGCTTGGAAAGAGTCGGCGTTTCAGAAATCGAAGTTCCGTTTCAATGGGATGACGGATTGGGCTACTGTTCCCGTCCAGCTGAATGGCCAGAAGAGTTACTATGCCCGTTTCTGGTTGGATGTCTTGCCTCGGTTGCCTGAAGAGAGTGGGGGGCTTGGCGAGTATTTTGTTGGTCTGAAGCAGTCGGCGGATTCTGTTGTTGATTCTCTGCGTTTCAAGAAGGCTCAACTACTCGATCCTTGGTGGAACTCGACTTGGACTTACAAAGTCAAGTTGACGATTGATGCGACCAAGATAGATGCCGATCTGACGGACTTTCCAGTTACCGTCTTCTTTGACTCGGGGAACATGAACTGGACTAATGTGCAAGATGACCTTGACGATTTCAGGTTTGTGGACTCTTCTGAGACAACTTTGCTGGATGCTGAGTTGGAGAGTTATACGGTGGATACTGATGCCGTGATCCATGTCCGGATCCCAAGCGTGGACGATACGACGGACACAGATTTCTACTGCTATTTTGGCAATCCAACAGCCTCTTCGGCTTGGGACGCCGAGGGAGTGTGGGACAGCAACTTCGTCATGATCCAACACATGACGGATAACCCCGACACCTCGCATATCAAGGATAGCACTAGCAATAACAATGATGGGACGAAGAAGGCGGCAAACGAGCCGATACTGACTTCGGCGGGGCAGATAGATGGGGCGCAGGACTTTGATGGAACTGATGACATTATAACCATAGCTGATGCAAATTCACTTGATTTAACGCAATTCTCACTCTCAATGTGGTTCATTTCACATGATGATCAAGTCGGGAACATTGTTCAGCCACTAATCAAACATGATGCTAACTATATGTTTTGCTGGGATCATGCTGCTTCCCAATATAAACAATCTTGGAACTTCATGGCTACCGATGCCTCTTTTCCCACCGCAAAATATACTACTGCTTTGGTTAAAAATACGTTGTATTTTTTGGAGGGAACATACAATGGAATTAGCCTAATAGCCTATTTAAACGGCATCCAAGATACATTGACGCTTACAAGTAAGACGCCTGCGGTTAGTCATCTCAACTTTGTGCTTGGACGAGTTGCTGGGGTTACACCTTTTGACGGTATTTTAGAGGAGGTGCGGATAAGTAATATTCCTCGTCCTCCCGCTTGGGTTAAGGCGGAGTATTATTCGGGGTTGGATGGGCTGCTCGGATACGGCTCCAGCTCCGAGTTAACTCCGCCAACTATCGGCGAGTTCCAAGCCCCCGCCATCGTCTACCCGAACAAGGCCACATACCTCAACGTCACCGCCTCCTACGACCTCGGGGCAACGAGCATCAAGAACCTGTCCTGGCTATTGTCTGGGGGTGTGAAGGTGAACTGGGATGAGGCAACTAAAGTCTTCTCAGAGGTCTCTGATCCGAGCAACTATGCGAGCCTTGATGCTACAGGTAGTGCCTATAGCCTCGTAAATGCCTCTGCCTACAAGGTGTGCTACAGACTCGTCTTCTCCTCAACCTATCCCGAAGGCTATAAAACTGGTGATGCAACCGTGAATACAGATGACGGCATAACTGCCTCTGAGACTCAAACAGATTGGTTTCTCTTCTCTCAGCCTCCTGTTTCCACAAGTATCTTCGGCTCTGCCTTCCTAATGGCTATGGTCGTCCTATCTGTTGGACTCGTCTATTTTGGTCGTCTTCGGCGAAGGCTTAAATACAGTCAATTCTAATGCTTTAGGTGACTTGTTTTGAGCGAACAGAAAGAAGTTAAAGAGAAGGAACCCCAGAAACCTGCCCCAGTTAAACCCTTTATGGTCAAGAAGAACCCTGAGAAACAGAAGCAACCACTAGGGCACTCCAAGAAGAAACAGAAGAAGAAAAAAGGAAAGAAACGTCCCTAGGAGAGTGACGAGTATGCCTTCGCCCATTATGTTTCCGAAGAAGAGGACTTTTTGGGGATCTGTGAAGTCGGGTGCGGAGAAGCTGCACAGCGCGGCTACGAGTCCTCAAGCCAAAAAACTTGCAAAGCGAGTTGTGGAGGCCGGTCATTCATTTGCTGACTACACTGGTACGGTTGCGGAGAAGATGGACAGGTTTGAAAAAGCCGAAGGCTATAGTTTTGGTGAGAGTGGTTCTTCAAGGTCTTCAACATCTAAGAAATCTCCGCGCAAGAAAACTCCCAGCAAGAAACGCAAGACTTCGCGAAAGGACATACATATTCACATCGGTTAACCTTAAATACTGACTGTCAACAGAGTAACTTCTGTTTGCTATGCCGTCTGTTCAGGTGCGGGTTAAACCACAGACTTGGACAGCTCTGAAACTCATCGGCAAATACGGCGACAGCATGGACGACATAATCTCCATGCTCATCAAGGAATACCGTAAAAACCACCCTGAACCCATCTGGCAGCCTTATGAAAATGTCTATGACCGTGACCTGGATTGAAGGTCAACATCATTGTCCCCGCCCACAACGAGGAACAGGTCATAGCTAACTGTCTCAACAGCATCATTGCTTTGGAGCGTCCTGCAGATGTTGAAGTTGAGGTGTTGGTGGTTGCTGACCGCTGCACAGATAGCACAGCTACGATTTGCAGGGCATTGGGTGTGAAAGTCCTTGAAAAGAATACGCCGCCCAAGTCAGTTGATCCCATAACAGAGTTATTTGACTTGGGGTGCATTGAGACTGAAGGAGAAATTGTTGGGAAAGTAGATGCTGACATTATCCTTCCCAAAGACTGGTTGTGGAGATTGCTTCTTATGATTCCTCCTTGGGGTAATACTACGGCATCTGTTTCTTCACGGATAAAAACCCGTACTAGGAATCGAACATCAGGTTGGAACATTAACTTCTTTATGCAATGTCGTGACTTGAATTATTGTCTTCAGTTGCATGAGGAGCCCCGTGGCGCTGCCCGCTTAATGAACCGTAGACTCCTCAACTATTCATTAGCTGGCTGTCTTTTCTATTATTGGCCTAGTTGGGACACATGCCTAGATGCAGAGATCAGGAAAACTGGTTATCTTTCGTTGGTCTGCCCTTATATCACTGCCCTTGAGTACCGCCCAGATATGACACTCCGGAAGCTATGGGCGAAGCAGGTCATTCAGGGGAGAGCTCGAAAAGATAGGGGGCAGTCTTTCACTAGGGTTTTGGGTCACAGCCTGTTTAGGCTGCGACTCGGCGTATTATGGGGATATTTTGAAGAGAGGAGAACTATATGAATTGGCAAATAGATATACCCCGAATGGTCTTGCAAGAACCGTCAGCATCTTTGAGGAGCATAGGTCTTCGAGTGAATAGGAAAACTGGCATCATGCAGAAAGCAAGAAGGACAGAAGAAGTCTCCTCATATCCTTGGTCGTCAAGATGGGAGGATGTTAAAACCGTTGAGGAATATAAAGCTCTACTTGAGGAGCAAACATTTTCTTATCAAAAGGATATTGAATATCTAAATCAGAAAAAGGAGCTTGAAACAAGTATTGCTAAAGCTCATTTAATTGAACAGGAAAAAGCTAAGAAAGAATTAATCAAAGGTTTTATGGGGATTCTGTAATGAGTGAAATCTTGATCACTGGAGGAGCTGGCCTGCAGGGAAGCAGGCTAGCCGCCCGACTCCTAGCGGAAGGACACAGCGTAACCCTTGCTGATAACTTCAGCAGGGGGTCGCAGGCCAACATAAATGAACTCCGGAACAATTACCCGAAGGGTTTGAAGGTTGTGAAGACTGATCTACGGCTCATTGGTGAATGTGTCTACTATACTAAGGGTGTGGAAGCAGTTTTCCACTTGGCGGCTCACCTCGGAGGCGTAGAATATGCCCATGGCTCCAAAGACATGCCTTCTCATGGCTCCGCTATGGCCTCAGATAACCTGCTGATGGATACCAACATGATTAAGGCGGCTGTCCAGAACAATGTTTCAAGTTACCTCTATCCTTCTACAGCCTGCATCTACCCAGTACAGCTCCAGAAGTCACCTGACAGCCCACCTCTCAGGGAAGATCAGGCAATTCCAGCGGAGCCTGAATCGCCGTATGGCTGGGCGAAGCTGATGGGTGAACGCCTCTCTATACAATATGCGAAGGAGTCAGGTATCCATGTGGCGATCTGCCGCCTCTTCAACATCTACGGGGAAGGCGAAGACAGTCAGCCAGGTAGCCATGTGGTCCCGGAACTGATGAGGAAGGCTTTGAACTATCCTCAAGAGCCGTTTGTGGTCTATGGTGATGGTTCTGCGACTCGGGCTTTCACCTATGTGGACGATGCGGTTGAGGGGTTGCTCCGTGCATTGAAGAGCTATGCATGTGCTGATCCCATTAATATCGGCAGCGACAAACCCGTATCGATCTGCCATCTTGCAGAGCTAATTATAGCGGAATCGGGGAAACCGATCCGCATAGAATATGATGAGTCGAAGCCTGTGGGTGTGATGGGGCGCTGCGCTGATATCTCGAAGGCTAGGGATAAGCTGGGCTGGGAGCCGAGGGTGCCGCTTGAGGAGGGGTTGAAGAGGACTTGGAGCTGGTATGTGAAGCATCATGCTTGATTGGTTCAAGCGTCGTTGGTGGGAGTTCCGCCAAGGCCACAATGTCTACCTCAGCTTCATTTTAGGTTTCATACAGTTCATCCTCATCTTCTATGCCTATCTCCCGCAGCTCCATGTCTATTTCACGCTTACATTATTCGCAATTGTCTTCTTGCCTAGTTATGGTTTGGCTGCGACTATTCTGGGTCACTGGCATGTGAAGAATATTGTCCCCACCGAGGCCATGATCACTGCTGAGACAACGCCTTACTGTGAGAAGATTCTGGACGGAAAGGAGCAGATGTCTAACGACTATTCCATTGAGAACATTGGGTACTTCAAGTTCCAAGGTGAACTGGTTAAGAAGAATATGACTGTTCTCAATTGGCTGATGGAACGCTTGGATGCTCCGAAGGAGCTTTTCTTCTCGAATGATGATTTTGGGAAGGAGGACGAATGGCTGGCAAGATTTGAGGCTTGGCGGCAGCGCTTTATCCGCTACAGCAATGGAGAGAAAGCATCAAATTTGAGAGGAGACAGTTCTTGAAGAAGAGGGCTCTGAAACGGATTCTACGAAGGGGTAAGCGTCTGCTTGGGTTCTGGGTTGGCTTCAGCCATGCCATTGACAGACAAAAACTCCTCGTCAGGGGTCGGAATGGTCGCGTAGGTAACCTAACTTCAATTCCTGTGAATTACGATGATATTGACTTCGTGGTGGTAACAAAGAACTCAGGTAGGACTCTTCAGGCAACTATTGACAATGTACGGACTCTCTACCCTGAGTCCTGTATCATTATTATTGATGGAGGATCACGGGATGACACGATTAAGATTGCTCGGGAATCTGGTTGTCGCGTTCTTACTGGTAGTTGGAATGTTGGAGCTGCCCGTGATCTGAGTCTGAGGGTTACCGAGAAACGTTTTCTCGCTCACCTAGACAGTGACGTACAACTGTGTTCAGGTTGGCTTCAACTCGTGAAACCTTATTTTGAGTCTCCAGATGTAGCCGCTGTCTCGGGCATCACACTCTACGGAGTCCAAAGTGACGAGGCGCTGTTGAGTTACTGTCTTGAATCAGGACTGATCGGGGTTGCCGCTTTCACGAATACGCTGCTTGACCGTGAGAAAATTCTGAAAGTCGGTGGCATAGGACATGTGCAATGGGGCGAGGACTGGGAAGTCTACTGCAAAGTGATAAGGAATGGGTATCGTTGGAATCTTGCTTGCGACGCTTATGCCTATCATCGACGGTACTTCATTCAACAGTTCCGAGCCTACTACAACTGGAGCAAGTGGTGGAGGAGAACAAGGGTCACATCGCTCCACATGATGTGCGGTGAGTTAGCTAAGAGTCCCTTTGTTGGGCTTCTTCTCGGCGTCAAACTGCATTGGAAGCTCACGTTCTATCACCCGCTGCTGAGACTGGCTGCTTTGATAGGTTGGATGGAAGGATGAGTGGTCTTGTCTCAATTCTTCTCTTCAGCCCTGATGTCTCTCGGCCTGTAACTCAGAGAGCCCTCCGTAGCATCGAAAAATATGCAGATGTTCCGTACGAGTTAATCATTGATGACGATAAAAGCCCAACTTGGACAATTACCAGGGCAATCAACCGCAGCGTAGCCAAGAGCAAAGGCGAGCACATCCTGATCTTCAACGATGACTGTGAGGCCACTCCTCACTTCTTGAGTGAGATGTTGAAGGTCATGGAAAGCGACCAGCGAATAGGAATCGTAGGCTGCAAAATCCTCTTCCTCGGAGGCGTAGACCACGGCTTAATCCAGAGCCCCGGTATTCAACTGTACAGTGATGGTTCAGCGGAGCCTTGGCTCCGATGCCCAGAAGATGACATACGTTTTAACCATGTGCGGGAGATCATGGGCGGCTATGTCCAGGGCTCATGTTACCTGATCAGGCGAGAAGCATTCGCTGATGTCGGAGGCATAGACGAGGTCTACGGGCGAGGAATGTTCGATGAAACCGACTTGCAGTTAAGGATGATGATGCGACATGAAGCATGGCGCTGGCGCGTCATGTATGCTCCAGTCCCGGTCTATCATGGTATTGGCGGCGAGAACACGGTTACGAACTCGCCAAGCCGCTTGCTCTATGAGGGAAACCGCAGGATCTTCGCCAAGAGATACGGGAAATACCTAGCGCATCATAAGATCCAAAATAGTCAAAGAGAACATCTGCGCTCGATGTGGCGTCGGACGCTTCGACTTAGAGCTCACATGCCTATTCAGGTTCGAGCCTTAATCCGCAAAGTCTTTCCTCGACAGGTCATTGCTCAGCAGGGTTCTGTTCTTCAATTTGTATTGGAAGACCCGATCTGGAAGAAGGAAGTAGCCTTCGCAACCAGCTTCCTATCTTGGGAAGATACGGTCCTTGACTTGGGCTGTGGGAAACGGATAACGCAGCCCAATGCGATAGGCGTGGATATGACTTTGAACCCGCAAAGCGTTGATATTCAGGGCACTCAGCGGCCTACGATTCTCTGTGATGTCCATTCTCTCCCTTTCAGAGAGGGTTCAATTGGATATGTGACTTCGATCCACAGCTTCGAGCACTTCAAAGAGCCTTCACAGGTACTTAGAGAGATCAGGTGTATCCTCAAGGCGGGCAGATATGCGGGCATTGTGATCCCGCGCCCCGATTTGACCCCTGACCGCCCAGACCACATCTACAAATATATGCCTTCTACATTCGCAGCTTTGGCTTCCATGGGGTTTGATGTGGTTGCTAGGGACGACTGCATTATGAACTGGAGCTTCGGAGTGATCTTGAGGAATGGGTAAACATAAGAACTGTCGAGGATGCCCCGACTACGGGCCACGCGCTAAACCCTGCCGCCACATAAGACTTGATAGCCGAGGAAACGACTGCGGCTGCCGGCTTGGATATTGGCAGCGTCCCCAACACATGAAAGGATACAAGCCAAATGGCAATAGGAGGGGCATCGCTTGGAAGAAGATCCAAGAAGTAATACGGAACCGGTTCTTTGAGTTGAGGTTAATGGAGCCACTGATGCGGAGGTGATGCTGTTTGTTCAGAGAAATCCTGTTGCTGTTCCTTCTCGCCTTCGTAGCTGTCGTCTTTTTCATCGTCCAACTCCCCTATGTAATGGCTAAAGGAATTGTCTGTAGAGCCCATAGACATGAATGTGGCAGATGCGGGTTTGAAAGGGGATGCTGGGAAAACGGCGGCTAAGCAAATCAAAGGGAAAGACCCTAGCTTCTGGGCTTTAGTTTCCATCATGCTCGTTGAGACTGCTTTCACCCTTTCGCTGTGTGCATCTGTGGTTTCGGGGGCGCCTATTGGAGTTGACTACCGTTTCCATCTGGCTGTTGCGGAGGCGTGGGCGAAGGGTTTGAATGGCATGTTCTCAGAGGTAGTCATGCGGGTGAACCACTACCCCTACTTCTCAGTCCTGCATTTGCTCCTTGTCCCAAATGTCTGGCTTGGATGCAGCGACTTATTTGCCATGTTCCTGCAGGTCTTCTTCTACACCGCCATCTTTGGGACGGTATTGCTTATGGCGCTTGGGCATGACGGAGCGAACGGTGCAATGTGGAGTGGCCTTCTTCTCTTCGGCTGCATGGCTTTCACGGACTCGGCGATACAGGTACGCCCTCAGACCTTGGATATGCTTCTGCTGCCGATAGCGTTAGGCTTCTATCTTTCAGGGAAGAAAACCAGTTTCCTAGCGTCTACTTTGGCACTGGCCTATAACCACGGCTTCGCCTCACTCGTCCTCATCTGGGTCTTATACCTAGTGAAGCTGCGTGACCGCCAATGGCTCAAGACCACCATCCTCTTCGGAGTCCTGATCCTACCGATAATGATACCGTCACTCCTGTACTTGCCCGGAGCCTTCTCAAAGTGGGGCGGCACAGATGCAAGCAGCCAAGAAACATTGTTCTGGCAATCACCCCTACTCTACAGCCTCTTCTATCTGGGGGCGCTCTCACTTGGCTTTCCTGTCTTCCTGAATGCTTTGGCGAAGTGGAGGAGTCAGGACGGATATGCTCGGGCTCTCTGCTTGGTCGTGGCGGGCAGTTTGATTATGCTTCCGCTGTGGCCTGACCGTTGGCTCCAATACCAGGCAATCCCCTTCGCCCTGCTGACTGCAAACTGGCTAACTAAGAGAACACGGAGGGAAACGGTGCTGTTAGCGGTTCCTCTAGTGGCCTGTTTTCTGCTGTATCATGCTAACTATTGGTGGGTCACGGCAACGGGGAACTGGGACGTTCCCCTCAATTTGGTCTGGTAAGACTCATTTCTTCTGTTTGTTATTGTCATTATCAAATAGGATGGCGTAGGAGTGACCGCTTAATGCTTCTACGGCTTGAAGCATTTTGTAAACAACGATAAGGCCAACAAGAATGGCAATCATTACTTTTAGTTTCTGTGTGAAATATTCTTTGATTTTCATATTCTCACCTTCCCTTTAGTTTTTGGGGGGTGCTTGCGGCATAGGCGGATCAATGTGTCGCAAGGGGTTGGCGCCGCATATGTGCGTGTCCGGGGTTGGCGCCGCATATGTGCGTGTCCGTCACCGACTTCACCCTTTCCCAATTCTTTGATTGCTTTCGCAAACTCTTCTAAAGTTCTGGATTGGACTTGGCTCTGCCTCAGTTGGAGACGCATCGCTAGTTCAAGAAGTTGCCTTGAAGTCATTGCTCTTCTCCTTAACGTAGATTTGGAGCCAATATTCTTGGATGTATTCGCCTTCGCAGGATTCCATGATTACGGTTCTCATGTTTTGCTAAGTCTCTCCTCTACTTCCAGTGGGCGTATGTAGCCAAGTGTGCTTTCAAACTGTTTGTGAAAAGTCAAGGAGTGCATAGCAACAGGATTATCTCGATAGACGCGTGCCAGACTTGTAAAACGTAGATGCCGGAGAGCGTGAAGCCAAAGCCTTTCGTCTAGTTCTCTGAGGATTTGGTAAGCTCTGAATCTGTTGATATTGGTTCTGTTGTTTCGTACGCGTAGGGGTGCGAAGAGGTATTCTGTTAAGTCTAGTTGTTCTAAGTGGGCTGTGATGAAGGGGCTTAATCTGCTTCCGCTTGGGCCTTCAAGAGAGAACTTGGGTTCTATCTGTTCGTAGTATTTGCCGCGCATTGGGATGTTGTATTCGCCTGTGGATTTTTGTCGGTATGACTTCTCGTTGAAGGTTGTGAAAGATAGCATCTGTGGCGTATTGAAATTGAAGTCTTGTTTGCGTAGGCTCAAGACTTCTTGGATTCTTCTGCCGCTTAAGAAGAGGAGTGCGATGAGACATTTATCTCTCTGCCTCTTGGCTTTTTCAATTATCTTTAGGATGTCTTCTGAGTCTAGGCGGGGTATTTCCGATTTCTTTCTTCTCTTCGCTGGGCTCATTTCTATCACCGTGTGTATCTATAGCCTATTTTCAAGTCGGGGCTGAAAGTATAGAGGACTATTGAATACAGCTTGGTCTGTTGTTCTTCTTTCGCTATGCGAACAAATATAGTATTGGGGAATGGGCTTTCATTGACTCGGGTAAGGAATATGTCTAAATCGTTGAGTTCGATGGTGAATACAGGACTATTAATGGTGACAACTTGAAATGTGTAACCTTTTGCCTCAAGGGATGCAAAGAACTGCGTTCTTTCTTTGGTAGCTGTTGGTATTTGCATTAATACAACACAAGCAAGAAAACTAATCATAACAAAGCAAAGACCAACAAGGGAGATTGACGAACGGTTCATCTTTTTAATTCCACTCTCCTCAGAGTAAACGCCTTCAAGTAGCAGGCGGCGGCACCAATGAGGTCTAGGGCGATTATGGCTAGTCTCTCTGTTCCTCCCAAAGTGAGCCCGCAGACTGCGGCTCCAAGCTCTAGGAGTCCAAGTCCCAACCATGTCCTGATTCTCAATGTCTTAATTTTCATATTCTTTTCGCCAAGTCCCTAGACAATCTTATTCTTATTAAACCTTTCTATATAAAGGTTCAATAGTGGCAATCGGAGCCCGATTCAAGCCTCTTTTGGTGGCGGTGCGGGGGGCATCTATATAAATATGAAAAGAGAGGAAGGGTGGTGGTGCGTTATTTCTGTACTGCGATGCAGGCTTGATACAGTTCTCTTATCTTGTGGTCATCACCTTTGAGTCCTGTCTCTCTATAGAGTCGGGAAAAGTCGTCCATTGATATTGTTATCTTCTTCTGTGGCTTCACTGCATCATACATTTCCTCTGCCTGTCGTACGAGTTCATTCAGTCTGTGGCGATACTCTGATGTCTTAGTCAACTGTTTCTCACTTGCTCTCCAACGTTCATATCGTGCCTCAACTTCAACAGGTAATTGAGGGAAGTCTCCTGATTCTACATACTCTAGTTTGCCAGCGTCAATCTCAGGATTATCATAGACCTTTTTATGGATCGTGCGTTGAACTTCAAACCATCCGCGTCTTGAGATAATGACTTCAAAGCTTGGGAAGCTGCGTAATGGTGCGGCTATGTCCATGCGGTTAGGTGCAGTCATCCCTAGTATTGAGATTTCGGGGCGGGCCTCTGAGAGTTCACCCTTTAGTTTTACTAGAAAGCGTGGTACGCCTTTGACGCGTGGACAGGTGAAGGCCACGCCATCCCAGCCGAGAAACCTAATTCGGGGTTTTCCGGGTTGCATGGCTTCCCAGACTTGTACGGGGTTGTAGGCCATGTTATCGAAGACTGTATCCCAATCGCTTCTTGTGGGTGTCCATTCTCCGATTTCCTTTTTGTCTTTCGTTATTAGATTCTCGTAGTCCGCGCTATTGAGTTTACAGCTCAGTTGCATCATGTATGTTGTTTTTCCTGCTCCATATGGTAGTTGGTCGCTTGGGTGTAAGGCCTGCGTGTGGCTTGTGATTATGACTCCGTAGAAATAGTTTCGTTGTATGGCTTTGAGAAGGTAGGCTGCGAAGTCGCTTGTCTCTCGTTCCTCTTCCATATGTATCACTAGAAGATTGTGCTTTTACGGGGGGTTATTCCATGCCCTACTTCCATGTAGTGCAAT
>Ga0315281_10002047_pt1 | contig 29994 bp, 25 predicted proteins | sample YL17G07_0_MG_FD_204540 | JGI IMG/M metagenome (GOLD analysis project Ga0315281, IMG submission 204540) | Sediment microbial communities from Yellowstone Lake, YNP, Wyoming, USA - YL17G07_0 | ecosystem: Environmental > Aquatic > Freshwater > Lake > Sediment | place: USA: Wyoming | collected...
GCCCGCCACCGGTGCGCCGCTGATCACCGCCGTCGGCGGCGTCGAGAGCGACGAGTTCAAGCGCCAGAACGAACTCATCGGCAGGCGCTGGCATGCGTGCTTTCGCGGCGACATCGCGATGCCGGGCTTCAATCATCTGACGGTGGTCGAGGAACTCGCGAATCCCGCGAGCCCGCTGTTCACCGGCGCGATTGACCTCATCGATGCCGGCTGAACCGGATTCGAGCCCTGAAGGCAGCTATGCTCGCCATCTTCAACAACAGGCTTCACCAACTCTCCGGCGACGGTCAGCAACCCGGGGCAGGCGCGATGCGGGCGATGAAGGCCGTGGCGCGGACCGGCTGAAAGTAACGCAGGATTGACGCGGATCAACCGCGCCGACCGTTCCGGGCCCGCAATGCGCGCCGGAAGCGGGACCAACGGGGAGCGGATTTGCGATAATGTGACCTGCTCACGCCCGATGTATCACAGCCTGGCGGCCCGCCGGTGGCCGCGCAGGCGGCCCATGTGGTGACCGGATTCGCCCGCGCCGGCAACAATGCTTCCACGCACGCTCAAGTTCAAAGTCAGCCTCTATGTCGCGATCACGCTGACGGTTGCGATGGTTCTGTTTACCTTCGTTGCGATCAACAACCAGCGGGATCAGCTGCTGCAGGATGCGGTGAATCACGTGACGCAGATTTCCGAGGTGATCACCAAGAGCACCCGCTACGCAATGTTGCAGAATCAACCCGATTACGTGCTCCGCATCATCCAGGACGTGGGGAACCAGGAGAACATCGCCAAGGTCCGGATCCTGAGCAAGGAAGGGAAGATCATCCATTCCACTTACGCACCGGAAATCGGGCAGAAAGTCGACCGCAAAGCCGATGCCTGCATCCTCTGCCATCAGGGCGAACAACCCCTGGAACAGGTGCCGCAAAGCGAACGCTCGCGGACCTATGTCACGCCGGAGGGGCGGCGGATGCTGGGCAGCATGGAGGTGATCCGCAACGGTCCGTCGTGCTACAACGCGGCCTGCCACCAGCACAAAAAGGCGCAGACGGTGCTCGGCGTGCTCGATATCGTCTATTCGCTCGATGAAATGGAGCATACCCTCCAGCAGAACGCCATCGCCATCGCCGCCTCGTCCGTCGCATTCGTCCTGTGCGTGTCGTTTTTCGTCATGCTGTTCGTGCACCGCCTGGTGTACGTGCCGCTCCGCGACCTGGAATCCGGCGCCAAGCGCCTGTCATCGGGAGACCTCGAGCAGTTGATCCCGGTGCGCAGCGCGGACGAGTTCGGCGAGCTCGCGTCGTCATTCAACGCGATGACGACGGCGCTCAGGAATTCCCACCAGGAGTTGCGCGAGTGGGGGCGCACCCTCGAGGAAAAAGTGGCGAAGCGGACGCAGGAACTGCGGGTGGCCGAGGCCGAGGCGGCGCGCGGCGAAAAGCTGGCTTCAGTCGGCTTGCTGGCGGCCGGGATCGCGCATGAACTCAACAACCCGCTCACCGGCATCCTCACGTTTTCGTCGCTGATCCGGAAAAGCATGCCGGATGGAAGCGCGGATGCGGAAGACATGGACCTGGTGATCCGCGAGACCAAGCGCTGTGCCGCAATCATCAAGCGCCTGCTCGACTTCGCCCGCGAAAAGGCGCCGGAGAAGAAATTTGCCGATCTGAACCAGATCGTCCTCGGGACCGCGAGGATCATCGAGCGCCCCGCGCATTTGCGCGATATCGACATTGCAATGGACCTCGATCCCGGCCTGCCGCCGGTGTGGGCCGACGCCGACCAGCTGACGCAGGTGATCATGAACATGCTGGTCAACGCCCAGCACGCGATCGAGGAGGAAGGCAACATAACCGTGCGCACGCGCCGCACCGAGAAAGTGCTCTCCGGCGAGGCAGGCGCGCCGGCGGTGCCGGCGGTCGAACTGGCGATCGTCGATACCGGATGCGGGATCCCGGAGAAGAATCTCAAGCGGGTCTTCGATCCGTTCTTCACCTCCAAGGAGGTGGGCAAGGGCACCGGGCTCGGGCTGTCGGTCAGCCACGGCATCGTCAGCGCCCACGGCGGGACCATCGAAGTCGAAAGCACGGTCGGCGAGGGAACCACGTTCCGCGTTTACCTTCCATTGGAACGCCCGCCCCAGGATGCGCCGGGCGACGGCAGCGGGAGCCATGCATGAGCGCAAGAATTCTGATCGTCGACGACGAGGAGATCATCATCCGCAGTTGCCGCCGCATTCTGGGCGACGGCGATTACGAGGTGGACTCCTCGCAGGACGGGCTGGATGCGCTGCGAAAAGTCGACGATGGGCATTTCGACGTGATCATCCTCGACATCATGATGCCGGGGATGGACGGGCTCGAAGTGCTGCAGCGGGTGAAGGAGGCGCACCCGGACATCGCCGTGGTCATGGTCACCGGGCTGTCGCAGATCGACACCGCGGTCCGCGCCATGAAACTCGGCGCCTTCGACTACCTGCCGAAGCCTTTCGATCCCGATGAACTCAAGCTGGTGGTGGAGCGCGCGCTGGAAAGGCAGCGGCTGCTGCAGGAAAACCTGAATCTGAGAAGCGAAGTGAGCTCCAAGTACCGCTTCGAGAACATCATCGGGTCCAGTCCCGGGATGCAGGGCGTGTACCGGCTGATCGCGCAGGTGGCGCCGACCAACAGCACGGTCCTGCTGACCGGAGAGAGCGGGACCGGCAAGGAACTGTCAGCCCGCGCCATCCACTACAACAGCCTGCGCAAGGACGCGCCCTTCGTTGCGGTCGACTGCAACTCGCTGAGCGAAAATCTCCTCGAGAGCGAGTTGTTCGGACACGTCAAGGGGGCGTTCACCGGCGCGGTGTCGAACAAGAGGGGGATGTTCGAACTCGCGGACAAGGGCACGCTGTTCCTCGACGAAATCGGCAATCTATCGCTGTCGACCCAGGCGAAGCTGCTGCGGGTCCTGCAGGAACGGGAATTCAAGGCGGTGGGGGACACCCGGACGCAGGCCGTCAATATCCGGCTGATCACGGCGACCAACAAGGATCTCAAGGCGATGGCCGCGGCGGGGACCTTCCGCGAGGACCTGTACTATCGCATCAATATTTTTCCCATCCACATTCCGCCGCTGCGGGAGCGCCGCGACGATATCCCGCCCCTTGCATTTCGCTTCCTCAATGCCTTCAGCGGGGAATTGGGCAAGAAAGTGACCGAGATTTCGGAAGGGGCGATGAGCGCGCTGGTGAATTACGCCTGGCCGGGCAACGTGCGGGAACTCGAGAATGCAATGCACCGCGCGGTGATCCTGACCAGCGACAAGGCCATCCGGCAGGCGCACCTGGCGAACATCATGGAGGCGGCGCCGGCCGATTTCAGCGTGCCGAGAACCGGCGATGAACTGAAGCGTGTGAAGAAGGAGGCCCGCGAAAAATCGGTGGAGAACATCGAGAAGCAGTTCATTCTCGAAGCGCTCAAGCGCAATGCCTGGAACGTGACCGCCAGCGCCGGGGAAACCGGCATGCAGCGCACCAACTTTCAGGCGTTGATGAAAAAATACCGGATCCGGGTACGGGGAACCGAGCCCGATGCAGACGGCACGACCGAGACCTGACGCGGCCCGCGGCGGCCCGCCCGCGGCGAGTGCCGCTTGGGCCGGAGGCAGTTTCCCGCTACGCCGGAGGCGGTCTTCAGTTATGCCGGAGGCGATTTCCAGCGACGCCGGCGGCGATTTTCTGTCACCCCTTCGGCGTCTGCGCCGGCTCTTCCTCGATATCCTCGTACCCCGTGATCATTGCCCTGAAGTGGGCAGTCCGCGTGTGGCCGAGGCTCGCAAGGTAGGGATGGATGAAAATGAAGCCCACGAAGAAGATGAAAATCAGAACATGGGCCGTGTCCACCGCCCGGACTCCACCGAGCACGTCGATCATTCCGGAGAAGCGCTTGACGTCCCACAACAGCACGCCGGTGTAGAACTGCAGCGGCACCAGCAGCAGCATGATGACCTGGTAGGTCATGCTCTGCATCGAGTTGAACTTCTGGTAGATGCTGACGTGGTACGGATTGGGCTCGCCTTTGAAAATGCCGTAACCGTAATATCGCAGCTGGCGAAAACTTGCGCGAAAATGCCTGGCCGGGCTCAGATCCGGATGGTAGACCTTGATCTTGTCCGAAAACAGGTAGAACAGCAGCCAGATGAAGAAATTACCGATGAGCACGAAACCGATCCAGTTATGCAGCACGACCGCCGTCCGGAACGACAGCAGATCGATCAATCCGATGTAACGTATTTGCAGGCCGGTGACGATGATCGCGACGAATCCGAGTGCATTGATCCAGTGCCAGATGCGGACGGGGAGCGGGTGAACGTATATTCTTGGCATTGTGTTGTTCCTTTTGCTTTGCGGCATCGGCTTTGGCGGGACCACCGGAGAACTTGGGCCTGACCGGGGTCCGGCGCCTCAGGAGTCCTCTTTCCCGCCGAATTTCTTCGCGTATCTCCGAAATAGCCAGGCGACCGTCAAATGGCCGACCGGCACGCCGACGCCGCCGACCAGCGCGAGGACGAGGAGCATGTCCAGCAGCTTGATCCGGGTGCCGCCGATGGCGTAAAAGCCGCCTATCGAGTCCACCGATATGATTGAGTTCAGGACTTCCTGTTGCGCTCCATAGCGAACCGGCCTGCCGTCGGGGCCGACGATGGAAACCGTGACGCTTTGGAACGGGTCGGCACCTTGCCGGTGGCATTTGGCGCAGTCCCGGACCGCCTCGGTGCTGCGCGTGAGTTGGTGCGCCTCGACACCGGTGCTGACTTCGAGGCGGCCCCGCAACGTCGTCTTGTTGTCGATCCCCTCGCGGTTGAATTCCCGCAGCAGGCTTTGCAGAGCCATCGCGTCCAGACCGGCGCCCTTCGCGTCGGCTGAGCGGGCCCGGCTTTCGAACTGCGGCACGCCCTCTTTTTCGGCAATTCGCTCCTGTGTCACGACATCGTAAAGCCTGAGGTCGACCTTCCGCTTGGCTGCCGGCGAGTGGCAGGCGGGGCAGGATACCGCCTCAAAATGCAGTTTCGCATTCGGCAGCCACGACTGGTGCGCCGCCGGCGCATCCTGATGACAGCCGAGGCAGGCGCTTTTCACCTGGTCTCCCGCGGTGGCCGCGCTCACATCATGGGCGCGGTGGCAGTTGGAGCAGGCGAGGGAGGCCTGACCATGCACGCTCCCGGCGTACGCGCTGAAAATGGGATCGTGGCACTTGCTGCATGGATCTCCGGTGGCTGCGTCGTAGGCGGCTTTGGGCATCACCGCATGGGGACTGTGGCAGTCCGTGCAGATGGGCGCGACCGGGTTGCCCTCACGCACCCGGTGGGCATGAATGCTGCCCTCGTAGAGCTTGAATACGGCGGCGTGACAGGAATTGCAGACCATTGCCAGTGCGAGCGAGTTCTCGCGCGTGCTGGCGATCTTCTTCTTGAGCGGAGGATGGGGCTCAAGCGCAATGTTGCGATGGCAGACGGCGCAACCGATCGGGCTATGGACCGATTTCGCAAACGCCGGTCCGTCCACGTGCAAGGAAAGTTTTTCTCCGTTCGCCAACTTCTTCTCGAGTCCCTTGACGGAATGGCAGCCGAGACATTCCTGGTCCGCTTTTGAAAGAGCGCCGCCTGCGGCGCGCGCAGTCACGCTCGATACGACGAGCATTACCGCCACCAATGCCAGCCTGGCGGCAATGCCCAGGTCCGCATGCAGCCTTGTTCCGGTCATTTTGCGCGTGCCCCCGCAAATCGCCCTGTCTGAACGCCGAACACTGCCGACCGCATCAGGCTCGCCTGTCGATCCCCAACCGCGACCATCGTTCGATTCCCTGCCATCATTGCAATTGCGTCCGCAACGGAAGATGAATGGTAAACCTTGTTCCCTTTCCGGGTTCACTTTCCACGTTGATCGTCCCCTCATGGTTGTCGATTATTCTCCAGATGACCGCAAGTCCCAGTCCGGTGCCGTGCTTCCCCTTTGTGGTGTAGAACGGCTCGAACAGTCTGGACAGGTTTTCCGCGGGAATTCCCTGCCCAGTATCCGCTACCGTGACTTCGATGTACCCCTTTTTCCCGGCTTCATCCATTGCGCGCCACCTTTGCCAGGTGCATTCCGGATTGGTGCAGCCCTCGAACATTCCCTGCGGCGGCACTTCGAAGGCGTAGACTGCCGACCCGCACTCGGGACATTTGACGTCCTCCTCGACCAATGAAACCCTGCACTGGGGACACGACACGCGCAAATCCTTTCCGCGCTTGATTTCGAGGCCGTACTGGTGCCGGTGTTTTCCGTACACTGGGTCCAGGTTGATCACGCCTTCATTGCCCTTTGAAACCGCTCTCACCTTGATCGTCGGCAAGCCGCCGATCTTGACTTCGTCGTCCATCAGGCCATGTCCTTTCGGACACACCGCGGTTTTCACCTGTGCCAGTCCATACGGTGCAAGACAAATCACCGATGGCTCGACCGTGAGCTTGCCTCCGCTGTCCCCTATTGCATCGGCGGCATTCACGAACAGGTTGATGAACACCTGCTGAATCTGGTTCGGATCCACCGTCACTTCGGGCAACGACGTATCGAGATGCGCGTCGAGCTCAATTCGCTTGAGCAACAGCTGACTGGCAACCACTTCAATCGCGCTCCTGATGATCTTGCAGATATCCGCCTGCTCCATCCTGGGAACGGATGGCCTGGCAAAATCGAGCAGGTTCTTGACGATTTCCCTGCAGCGTATCGTCTCTCTGACGATGACCCCGAGATCTTCCTGCACCTCGGGGCTATCCTTTGTCCTCTTAAGAAGGAAGCTGCTGTAGGTCAATACGGCGGTCAGGGGATTGTTTATCTCGTGGGCCACCCCTGCCGCGAGCCTTCCCAGCGAGGCCAATTTGTCCGACTGGAAAATCTGTTGTCTCGCTTCCGCCAGATTCCTCGTCATCTTGTTGAACGACCTTGCAAGCAGTCCGAGTTCGTCCCTGCCGAGATCGGCGATGCTGTAATTGAAATTGCCCGCACTGACCTCCTTGGTTGCTCTGACCAATTCCTTGACGGGCTTGCCGACCCACCTTCTGACGCAATAGGCGATGAAGAGGCTCAACGCGACAATCGCAATCACTGCCAGCCCGACCAGCCTGATCTTGCTGTCCTCGATCTGCTGGTCCACGTTTGCCAGGTCGAGCTTGATGTCGAGTACTCCCAGCACCGTCTGGTCCCTTGTGTGCGCATGGCAGGCCGCTTCGTAGCAGGACGGGCTGTTGTAAATGGGATTGATCACTGCAAGGATCCTAGGCGAATCCGGTCCGATCCTGTAAATGCGCATTCTTTCGTCGATGGGAAGTCTTTGCAGCGGCGCGTTTTCGGTATGGCACGCGTAGCAGCTTTCGGCACGCTTATCCACCATTCTGCCGATCAGCTCGCTGCGGGAAGAAAACCTGACCACCCCTTCCTTGTTGAGTATGCGGATTTCGGTAATGCTCGGTTCATGCGAGACCGTATTGATGATCGCGTGCACCTCTTCCCTCTTGTTTTCCAGCATGCTCGTGAGCGTGCTGTTCTTGATCGCCTCGCTGAGCTGGTTGGCGTGTATTCCTGCCTGCGACATCAGGGCATTGGATTGCGCGCTGATGCTGAAATAGGAAAACGCGCCGATGATGACAATGGTAATTACGCCAACCGCGACGATCAGCCTCAGGCCTATCTTGGTAACCATGTTTTCTCGTTCAAGTTGGCTGTTTGCAAAACCAGGGGGGCCGAACCGTATTCACGCCGCCAGCTTCGGCGGCGCATCCGAATCATCCGCCGCCGGCCCCGGCAACCGCCGGTCGTCAGCTGGTCTTGGTCGAAACCTTTTCCTCGGCACCCGGGCCTCCCTTTTCGGGGGCAGACAGGTACCTGACCAACAATATGAACAGGACCAGGAACGACAGCAGCAGCAGGTACTCCAGCCCCTTGGTCTCAAATATATTCAGGTAAGTATAGAATTCCATCGTCGGTCCCTGTCCACATCATGATTTGCGGAACACCGGCATCCGCGTAACGATCCATCGGAAGACCCATATTTCGGTGAACACCACCATCAGCGTTACCACGAACTCCTCCCATGACGGGTAGTACTTGTTGGTTGCGTACCAGCGGAATGCGATCACGGATACATTCAGGCGATTGAGAACGATGCCCAGCAGCGCCATCACCGACGCCACCTTGATGACTCCCAGGTTTCTGTTCCGTACCGCATAGGCAAACATGAAACACGGTATCAGCACAAAACCGATGACTTCAACCAGATACCAGTAACCCCAGAAGTCGGTGATCAGCTGCCAGCGTTCTTCATGGATGAAGATCAGCGCCTGGAAGAAATAGTAGACAAACATCGTGATCGCCGCACCTTTGCCCAGCCCCAGGACGATTTCCTCGTACTGATGGTGGTCGCGCCCGCCGATCAGGTCCTTGAACACGCTGTGGCTGATCGTCCCTTCGAATATGATCATCGACAAGCCCGCATAGATGCTCGATACAAAGAACATGATCGGTATGAACTCCGAGTACCAGAGCGGATGTATCTTCGGCTTGGCCATCAGGAACAGGGCGCCGAGCCCGGACTGATGGAGGATGGAAAGCGTGATGCCGAATATCACCGCCCCAAGCGTCAGGCCCGCGAGAAACTTCCGGACTTTTTCCAGTTGCGCCCATTCGGCGACCACCGGCGAAAACTCCACGGCCATGGCGATCATGTACAGCAGAAAATGCCAGGACACCAGAAACAGGACGGAGTTGTATCCGAATGAATTGCCGATGATCGGATTGATGATGTGCCAGGGCCTGCCCAGGTCCAGCACCAGGGCTCCGGCGTAGAAGATGTACGCCAGCAGGCCGTTCAATACGGTCACTCTGACAATGGAGTGATACTTGTCGATTCGCATCACATAAACGACAAAAGTGATGACGTAGGAACCCCCGGCAAAGGCCACGCCGGTAACCACGTCGAAGCCGATCCAGAGCCCCCACGGGAAGTCCTGGGACAGATTGGTGACCGACCCGATTCCGTATACGAACCGGAAATACAGGATGATCAGGCCGACGATGATGGTCGGGATTGAAATGACATTGAACGGCGTGAGCCATCTCCCCCTGGGTTTCAATTCCTCCAGGAAGAACCTGCCCAGTCTGACGAATTCGCTGCTTAGCACTGCAGTACGGTTCATTTGTCGTCCCCCGGCCTGGTCCAGCCGTCGTGCGCGTGTACCTCATTCTTCCTGTCCGTCAGCTCGCTCAGGCCCAGCAGCAGCGCAGGCACACTGAACAACACAAGCGGAACGGAGACCAGAAACTGTTTGGTGTATTCAGGGTAGGGGGTCGTGCCGAGGTCGGTCCTGAACCCGATCTGATCGAACGGCACGGCGGAGAGGTAGAGCCAGCCGGTTCCGCCGGCTTCGTGTTCCCCATAAATCTGGTGCACGTACTTGTCCGGATGGCTGTAGACACGATGTCGCGCCACTTCCATCAGCTCTCTTTTCGAGCCGAACATCAGCGTATCCGTCGGGCAGGCCTCGACGCACGCGGGCTTCTTTCCCTGCCGCAATCTCTCGTAGCACATGTTGCACTTCATGATTCTTGGATTCCAGGAGTGATACTCCGCCTTTGGAATATCAAACGGACAGGAAACCATGCAGAACCGGCATCCCATGCATTTGTCGCCATCCCAGGTAACAGGCCCCTCCTTGGTCTTGTACATCGCGTTTACCAGGCAGGCCGCTACGCAGGCCGGCTGCCAGCAATGCATGCACTGCCGCTTGACGAACACCTCGCCTTTCCTGGTATCGAAGCGGTTTACCACCGTCCACTGCTTGTCGCTTGTATCGCGGATTTTCTCGAGCGCATTGTCGCTCTTTGGATCCGGAACGAAATTGCCGTTTGCCACCGAACACGCCACTTCGCACGACCTGCACCCGATGCACCTGGTGGTATCGACCAGCACGCCAACGAATTCCTGGTTTTCCTTTTTACCGCCGGCTGCCGAACTACCGGTCGGCAGAACGGCCCCGCCGGTCGCTGCGGTTTTCAAGAAAAGTCTTCTGTCCATGACATCTCCTGTTGCAATAGCACCCGCTCAAGCGCATCCAGCCGGCCGGCGACAGCGGGCATTGCCGGGGGCACCAGATCCGGCCTGCGCTGCGCGGCCCTGAGAACCATCAACAGCCGCCGGGCCAGAGGCTTCTGTCGCGACGCAAGATCCGCCGGTTCCCCAGCCATCACCGGTCACAGCGTTTTCTTTCCAGAATGGCACTGCGCGCAACCCAGGCTTGCTTCCTTGCCGGTACCCACCTGGTGGCACTTCCAGCACTGCTTGTGAATCACCACCTTCGCGCTGAGTGTTTCATCTGCAATCGTTGCCGGAGTCGTGGGATGGCAACCCGAGCAGGCATAGACACTCTGCTTGACCCTTCCCGGCTCGTCATGGCAGACCGTGCAGTTGATCCAGGACGAGCGGAAATAGTCCGGATGCGGCGTATTCAGCTTCTTGGCATTGATCTGGTGGTGGCACTCGACACATCCGATCGCGCGATCCTTGATGTGCGCTTGATGGAGGAATTTGACTTCACCCACCGCGGACGGAATATTGAATTCCGCGGGAATCTCCGCAGTGTCCGACTTGGGAGACGTGGTTTTTGGCATGGCGCGTGATGCAGGGGCAACGGCGGCGGATGCCGTCCTCCCGCCATCATCGGTGTTGGAGGGTGTGCTGAACCCCAGGAGGCAGGCTGTGGCAGCCGCCGCAACAACGAATTTGATCATGACCATCCCTTTTCCGGATATTCGATCAAGGTCCAGGCGCAGTCATCTGAGGAGAAAAGTCCTGGCGAACTCCTCCAGAAACTTTTCGTCCGACTTCTGTTTCCCGGCCTTGTCGCTGTTTCTGGCCGGCGGCTCCATTTGCAATCTTTCCTTCTCCAGTCCTTTTACGATCGCGTTGTAATTGTCGATCTCCTCGCGATACCAGTTGATGGTGTCCATGCCGATCTTCAGCGAACGCAGTTCCTCGGCGAGATTTGACGGATCGATACAGCACATCCAGCTGAGTTCGAAGGGTTTTGATGCGATCCACTCCGGATGCTCGACGTGTTCCGTATTCAGCAAAATTACTTTTCCGCTGATCGGGGACGTAATGTCGATGGTCTGGGAATCATGCCTGACCGAAAACAGCAATTCGCCCTTCCTGACGTCCATGTTCAATCTGGGCAACACCACTGCGTCGATGTTTTTGATGATTTTCCGGACGAAGTCGTCCAGTCCGACACGCGCCGTCCCGTTCATCTCTATGTTCACCCAGGTATGATTCGGGGAAACAAAGATTCCTGCGGGTACGTTGAACTCGGTTTGCGAGCCGGATTCCTTGCTGGATGGCGTAATCAGCCGGACCGTTGGCTTCATCTGCCTTTCAATTCTGTCCTTGCGCCTGATCAGGCACTTGTTGAAGAAGTCGATCAATTCATCTTCGGTAAACGGTTTTTGCACATAATCCATTGCGCCGTACTTCATGGTTTCGACGGCAGTCTCGATTGATGCGTAACCGGTGATGACGATGACGTCGATGTCGGGGCGCAGGTGCCTGACTGCCTTGGTCACTTCCAGTCCGTCCATTTCCGGCATTTTCAGATCCGTGAAAACGAAATCGTAGTCGTGCTTTCTGATCAAGCCGATCGCTTCCCGTCCCTTCTCGACGGTGTCGATGCTGTACCCGGCGACAACAAGGATTTTCCGGAAGCTGTCAAGGATAATGGCTTCGTCGTCGACCGCCAGGATTCTTGCTTTCGGTTCCTTTACTTCCACCCGTTTCAATGTCGTCGCTTCGTCGGAGAAATCCAGCTTCAATCCGGTGTCGAGCGCGGCTTCCCGTTCTTTCCTGAGTTTCAGTTCGTGCTGTCTCTGGAAATAGACGCGCAGCGCAAAATCGACCAGTACAAAGACGATGACCGTTACGACTACGATTAGCAGGACCATCTCATGCCTCCGTAATGTGCTTGGCTTCCAGTGAACCGCATGACCGAATGGGGTTTTGGGAAGTCGTGCCGGTAAATGAGGGGTGCATACATGGCTGGACGTCGCCTGGATATTTGCGTTCAGGCATTTCGCACGGTGCTTCCATCCAGTATCGGGATTGACTGGCCGGTATGCCGCAGGGGCGGCGCCATTGGCCGGCGCCCGTGTACCCTGGTCTTCGGCCGCATCTCACGGCGCGCGGTGTCCGCGGCGATGCGAGGGCTTCCGCCATCACACCTATTCGACATCAGCGGCAAATCGGCGGGAATACAAATGTCCATCATCGTTGCACGAGCCTGATTGCTGCCAAAGAGTAACGGTGTCGTGAATTTCCGGCGCTGACCCAGATCAACCCAGCTGCATTCATGACGGAAGCTCGCGTAGCGGGAATGAGCGCGCGGAGCCATGGATGAAGGGCGCCGCAACCAGGAGGCAATGTTCTGCAACGTGCTTGCCGCAGCTGCCACCGTGGACTCCGAGGCTGAAACCGACGCAACCGATCGCAGCTGGGACGGGTCCGCGAAGGCCGCGCCTGAGCCTTGCTGTAAAAGCCATTCGTCGCTTTGCATTCTTCGACGGTCTGCTTGACGCCTTCCATTCTTCGAATTTCGCAGAGCCGAAAATCAGCGGGGGGGCGATTGCCCCCCGCTTGTCGCCGCCGCTCGCCTTGGCAGCCGGCGAGCATCCCTTCCATGCCGTTCGGCTGTCGCGTCGTCGCGCTACCGCCCGAGCTTGAACAGCGCGCGGCCACCGATCCAGGCGAGCATCGCCAGGCCGACGAAGGGGAGCGCCACCGCATAGACGAGCCCGATGAAGGGTGCCGCCGCGAACAGGCCGATGGTTTTCAGCACGCCTGCGGTTTTCCTGACTGCGCCGTATTTCATCAGCGCCTTGCCGCCCATCCAGGCCAGCATCCCGACGCCGATGAACGGGAAGGCGATCAGGTACGCGAGCCCGACGAACGGTGCGGCGATGAACAGCGCGACGTTCTTGGTGAAGGTCGCCGCCGTTGCCGGTGCCGCAGCTTCGGCCGCCTCCGGAAGCGCCGGCGCGGCTGCGACTGCCTTCGGCACCAGAGCCTCGCGGGTGCTGCCTTCGATCATTTCTGGTGAGAGGGGCTTGTGCAGGAAGCCTGCGACGCCGGCCGCTCTTGCCCGGGCTTCGTTGGCTTCGGTGCCATAACCCGTGATGATCACCACCGGCAGCCAGGGTTGGCTGGCTTTCACCCGCTCGGCCACTTCGAGACCGGTCATCCCGGGCATCTTGATGTCGGTGAACACGAGATCGTAATTTTCGGCGTGGAGCTTGTTCAGCGCTTCGTCGCCATTTTCCGCGGTGATCACCGCGTAACCTTTGCCGGACAGGACTCTTGCGAAGCTCTTGCCGACTACCGGGTCGTCATCCACCACCAGCACTTTTCTGATTGCATCCATGATCATTCTCCTTCGTTGCTTTCTGGGTTTAGGTTGATCTGCTCTTGCCCTTAGCTACGCAACTGCCGTGCCAGCACTGGAAATAACACGAAAAACACCGTTATTTCAATTACATAAAATACCTCTGGCGACCCATCCCTGGTGCCCGACAACCCGTTGAAGTATATTTTTTTCAGGCGGCATGACTGAGGCGCAAAAAATTCCCGTTTCATATCAGGTCATTGACAGGAATCCGGGTTGCTGTTTCTTTTGTACATCCCGGCCGCGACTGGCATTGCGCGGATTTCTTGCGATCATGCCGAAAGAGGTGCGGGCGAATCCGGCCGGCAAACCGGGTCTAGGTTGCTAGTCCGGGAAAGGTAGCAGGCAGGACGCCAAACGCCGCAGCAACTGGGCGTCAAGCCCCGCCGGCTGTTTTGTTGCTACATCAATCGCTTGATAGCGTTCAGGAGGTCAGGGCGCAGGCTAAGTTCGGTTCGCACCTGGTACGCCGACAAATCGAAAAAGCGAGCACCTACTTCACCGGGATTCCCGAGCTTCGGCGACCGCGGCGGGAATCGCGCGATCCTGGTCCTTACGCAGCGCCCATTTCTTCTGGGTGATTGCGCCCTGAGCGGCATTGATGATGTCGTCCGGGCCGACCGGCTTGGCGAGATAGCCGAAGGCCCCGAGCCGGATCGCTTCCTTCGCGGACTCGATTGTCGGGTAGCCGGTGATCACGACCACTTCGCTGTCCGGCCATTTCTCCTTGATGGTCTTGAGCACGGTCATGCCGTCGAGGCCGGGCATGCGCAAATCGAGGAGGACAACGTCGTAGGAATCCAGCTCCATCGCGGCCAGCGCATCCGCCCCGCTCGGCGCGACGGCGACGCTACAGTCTGCACCCGACAGCGAACGCCGGTGGCTCAGCCGCACGACCTCGTCATCGTCGACTACCAGCACCTTGCTTTTCTGGTCCATGGCATTTCCCCCGCCTCTTGTTTGGTTTGCTCCTGCCATTGGCTACGCAACCTCCATGCCATCTGCCAATCCAATGCGATAAAGCGCCATTGCATCAATTGGATGAGCGTTTTCTGGCGGTGACTTTATTTCATCCAGCGGTGCACCGAAGTACAAATTTCTCAGGCACCCTGGCAGAAGTGAACGAACAATTCTTTTTTGATTCAACCGGTTCGGGAATTCTCAGCCTGCATTTTTTAGGTACACCTGGGCAAAGGCAAGGATTTCGCCAGGCATCGTCGGCTTCACGAGCCTTGTCGCTGTGAAGCCGGGAAGCGGCGACCCGGATTGGCCATGGTGCCGGCAGGAATGCCGACACAGGCGGTGAAGATGAATCCGTGTTGTCAGGGTTCCGGCGTCGACAGCATCAGCGTGGCGAAGCTTGCGAGCCAATGCTCGCCGCCGTAATGCCCGCTTTGGATATTCCCAAGCCCCGCAATCGCGTGCCGCTGCGCGGCCCGCATGAGCACCGCGCGCTCGGGGTCGCCCTCGGTCAGCGCGCCGGCGATCGAGCGCATGCACCATGCGCGCGACAGATTGAGGCCGTCGAGATGTACAAGCTGTGGATCCGAGCGGTCGCCCACGATCGCCGGCGTCAAAAGGGTCCTCGGCCGCCCTTCCGCAAGTCCCGGCAGAAACTTTCTCAGCCAGCGGCGAAACACCGCGGGCTCCAGCACGCGCCGCATCAGGTCCGCCTCGATCAGCGCAGGCGACAGAAAGTCCGAGCCGCCCGGCTCGAGTCCAGCCGGATAGTCGCGGTCCCCGAGATAGTAGTCGCGCGCGCGCGCGGCAATCAGCGATTTGAGCTTCGATTTCCGCGCCGCATCGGCGTAGTCCCACGCGAACACCAGGCCGAACGCCGTGCTGTTGTGCAGCCCGGTGCGCACCGGATAAGTCTGCCTCGGCAGAAAATCGAGATACAGCGCGACAATCGTCGCTGCCAGCGGCTCGAGGTTGCGCGACCATTGCCGCATGTCGGCGTCGTCCGTCGTCGCAAGCTCATGGGCGAGTTTCAGAAGCCACGCCCACCCATAAGTGCGCTCAAAGGATTTCCCCTCAGGGCGGCCGAACGACACGGCTTCCGCAAGCAGCTTTGCAGGCGTGAGGTTGTGGCCCACCCTGCGGCGAATTTCCTTCGCCTCGGGCAGATCGGAAAAACGCTTCAGCAACCGGACCAGCATCCAGTGGCCATGCACCGAAGAATGCCAATCGAAACAGCCGAAGAACGCCGGGTGCGATTTCCTCGGGCGCACTACATCGCGCGGCGACAGCAGGACGTCGCCGGGTTTGTTCGGAAACTCGCGCGATATGCCGGCAAGCGTCATGCGCGCGAGGCGCGAAGCATTCGCCGCAGTGAATTCCAGTGGCCGGTTGGGTGCCGCCCTCATCTGCATGCCTTCAGGTGTGCGGGCGCCGGCGGAACAAGCTCAAGCCGCCGCGACCCCTGACCGCAAACTAACAAGGATTCCCGGAATCCACAACCACGGCCAGCAGGGTTTTGCGCGCCCCTTCGGCTCGCGGTAAACTGGGCCGTCAAGAGTGTGATCCAGATAGTCTTCCCCGAAAGCACGACGCGCAGATGCCTTCAGACAAGAGACCGCCCGACCCTTCCAGGCTCGACCGCATTGTCGCCGAGGCGCGGCGCGCCGGCGAGCAGCGCGAAAAAACCTATCGCGACCGCGCGCTCAAGATCTACCCCTGGATCTGCGGGCGCTGCGCGCGCGAATTCGACCGGGCCAATCTGCAGATGCTCACGGTGCACCACAGGGACCACAACCATGACAACAATCCGCCGGACGGCAGCAACTGGGAACTGCTCTGCCTTTACTGCCACGACAACGAGCATTCGCGGCATTCCGAGCAGGCCGCGCACGGCGGGCCGGCGACGCCTGGCGCCAAGGACACGTCACCCGATACATTCAGGCCGTTCGCCGGACTGGACGCCCTGCTGAAAGGCAAGAAGTAGCGCCGGACGCCGGCCGGTGGACCTGGCGATCGCGTGCGGCTCCACCAAGAATCCCGGGCAGTCGAACTCGCACGTTGCGGGATTCGCTCGACGCATTCTGTTGCGCGAATGCCACGCCTGGCGGAAAACCGTGCCGATTTACTCTGGGGGTGAAGAACCTGGGGCGCCGGCCTGCTGGTCCGCCGGCGCATGTCTGGGCAGTTCCCTGGACGGGAACTGCCGGTGAATTATTCCTGTGCGGCGTACACCCGGCTCAGGAACGCCTCGATCTCGGCGAATGCCAGATCGACGGGCATGCCGCCAGCCTTGGCGACCTGCTGCCGCTCGAACGCCTGCGCCACGCGTGCGAACTCGACCATCTGCGGGGTAAGGTTTGCGCACAACACCTCGTCCCCGTATGCCTGGTCGGCCGCCGCTGCCTGCTCCTCTGCCACGTCACACTCCCCGTCTATGTTGCGCACGATGATCATGATCATCTCCCGGTCTGTGCCGCCGAATTCACGGCGACACAATCACTATAACGGCCAGACCCGCAATTGGTTGATTGGTTCCGCGCATTTTTTTGGTTCAGGCGACGGACGGCCGGAATTGCGGGGCCGGCGGATGGCCGGCAGGTGTCACAGCGGACGCCGGGCGAGAAAAAAATCACGCGTTTCGAAGACGGACGACGCGAGCCGCCTCCCGCCGGAACTCAGGTGGCGCTTCAGGACGAAGTCGAACAACAACGGGTTGTGGCGGCGAATCGCGGTCAGCGGCGCCGCGGCGGCAGGGGGAATGTAGCCCAGGCTCACCATGTAGTCGACCGAATAGAGCGGCATCACTCCGGGCAGCGGATAGTCCGAGCCGTTCAGCAGGCGGTGGTGCCAGTCGGTGCGTTCGATCACGCGGGCGAGCGCGGCGCCGGCGCGGTTCTGCTGGGTCATCGCCGAGATGTCGCCGAACAGGCGGCCCTCGAAGCGCCGCTCCTCCATCAGCCGCGCAAACAGTGCAAAGCTCTCCACCATGGGGCCGCTGCCGCCGCGATCCAGATCCTGGTCCTCGCCCATCGACGCGCAATGCGCGATCACCACGCGCACTCGGTGCTCGAGAGCGCGCCTGAGGCGCAGCGGGTTGCCCAGTTCCTGCCGGTTCGCACCATGCACCGCACGCTCCTCGCCGGCGTGGCAGATCAGCGGCAGCCCGTGGCGGGCGAGCGCCTCGTAGAACCGGTCGCAGAGCGGGGAGGCCGGGTCCATTCCCTGCGCCGACGGCAGCCATTTCACGGCGCGCGCACCCAACTTCACCGCAGCGTCGAGTACGCTTACGCAGTCCGGATTGTAGGGATGGATCGAGGCCGCCCATTCGAAATAATCGGGATAGCGGCGGGCGACCCTGGCTGCGTGGTCGTTGGTGACATGAAATGCGGTCCGCTCCCAGTCGATGCGGCCGGACTCCGAGTAATGCGCGTCGAAGGCGTAGAGGAGCAGCTTGTGGCCAGGGCGCATGCCGTCAACGAGATTGTGCATGCGCTCGAGGTAACTCTGGTCGGCTTCGCCCTTTGCCTCATGCATGCAACCGGCGTTGAGGAAAAACACTCGTTGCGCGAATTGCAGCGGATGCAGCGGGCTCTCCATGTCCGGGTTGACCCAGATGCCGCCGTCCGAGTCCCCGGTGCCGACCAGGTGGGCGTGGCAGTCCCAGGTCTTCGCCGGGTCGACGCCGTCCCAGGCCGCCGCGACCAACTCGTGGTTCGCCAGGTCGGCAGGCAACGACGCCTGGCAGGGATTGATCAGGCCCTGTTCGGGCCAGTAGCGCCATGCCGCGAGTCCCCCGGCGGCGGCGGCGACAACGCCGCCGATGCTCAGGAAACGGCGGCGGTCCATCGGCGGCAAGGGGGGCGCCCGCAGGCGAGGTGCGAATCCATGCTGTTATGATAAGCGGAATCCAGGGCAAACCAGGGGGCCGTTTGACCCAGACCGTCAGCATTCCAGTTTGGCTGTTTGCGATCCTGCTGCTGCTCGCGCTTTGGGCGGCGACGGTGCTGTTGCTTGCGCCGGGCATGCGCTGGTTTTTCCGGCGACGCGTCAACCTCGTCATTCACGAGATCAATTCGCGGCTCAATATCGATTTTCCATCGTTCAAGGTCACGCGCAGACAGGTATTGATCGACCGCCTGTTCCACGACCCGAAGGTGCAGGCGGCGGTGGATGCCCAGTGTGTTGAGCAGAATCTGAAGCGCGGCGAAGTCATGCGCAAGGTGGACCGGTACGCCCGCGAGATCGTGCCGTCCTTCAACGCATATGTCTATTTTCGCATTGGCTACCGCATCGCACGCGCAGTGGCGAGGTCGATGTACCGGGTGCGGGTGGGCTTTGCCGACGAGCCGGGGATGCGCAGGATCAGTCCGAAATCGACCATCGTGTTCGTGATGAACCACCGCAGCAACATGGACTACGTCCTGGTCGCGTTCCTCGCCGCGGAGCAGGCGGCATTGTCCTATGCGGTCGGCGAATGGGCGAGGGTGTGGCCGCTGCAGCAGCTGATCCGCTCGATGGGGGCCTACTTCGTGCGCCGCAATTCCGGCGACCCGCTGTACCGGCTGGTGTTGCAGCGCTATGTGCAGATGGCGACGGAGGCCGGGGTGTGCCAGGCCGTGTTTCCCGAAGGCGGACTCACCATCGACGGCAAATTGCGCGCGCCGAAACTGGGACTTCTGGATTACATGCTCAAGAACTTCAATCCGGGAGCGGAGCGCGATCTGGTATTCATCCCGGTCGGCATCAATTACGACCGTGTGCTGGAAGATCGCTCACAACTGAGAAAGCTCGACCGGGCGGCGCCGCGGCGCAGCGTTGGCTTTGCGCTGGCAGTTTCCGCGGCATTCAATGCCAAGAACCTCTGGCTGGCGGTAACCGGACGCTGGTACCGGTTTGGCTACGCCTGCGTCAATTTCGGCTCGCCGCTTTCGATGCGCGAGTATTTGCGGGGGACGGGCGAGGACCTTGCACAGCTCCCCGACGCTGAACGGCACGCGGCGGTATCTCGCGTCGGTGAGGTCCTGATGCGGAGAATCGGCGAGGTGATCCCGGCATTGCCGGTGGCGGTGGTCGCGAATGTCATGGAACGCTCGGCCGCCGAGGGTGACGGCAGCGGACTGAGCGAACTGGAACTCAAATCGCGCGCGCTGGAATTGATGAATGCGCTCGAGCATCGGGGCGCGCGCGTCTACATTCCCCGCCAGGATCAGGATTACGCGATCGGCGTCGGCTTGCGCATGCTGACGCTGCGCCGCCTCGTCATCGAGCAGGAAGGCCTGTTCGCACCGGCGCCCGAGAATCGGGCTGTGCTCGCGTACTACGCAAACTCGATCTGTCACCTGACTGGCGATACTGCGGCGCCTGCCCCGGAGCCGGCGCCGGGCGGAAAGGCAGGCGTACAGGCCGCCACGCCCGCCTTCGCCGCGGGGCGCGCGTGACTACTTGGACGGCCGCATCGACGGCTCTTTGACGTTCCCGCCGAAGGCAACGGTATCTTTCACCGGATTGCCCTCCGCGCCCAATTCAAGGTTGGCCTTGCCGGTGAGGGCGCTGTTTGCGGCGACTTCCACGTTGCCGGCCGCAGTCAGCGACCCTGACACCATGGACAACTGCTTCCACTGATAGCGCTGGTCGGCAACCAGCACGGTGCCGGCGAATTTCTTGAAGAATGTCTGTCCGCCGCGGGCCTTATCGTAGTTCGGCGATTCGATGATCGCTTTCATCAGGTCGATATTGCCGAGCGACCCGTTGGCGAGCGAAAATTCGCCCTCGATGCGCGGCGCGGCAAACAGCATCTCCATTGTGTCGCCCTGCGCGGCGACCGCAAGCTTGGCGTCGAGGCGGCCGGTAATCGGGATCTGCTGGGTGAAGCGCGGCGCGATCGAATCGATCTCCATGCCGGCAAATTCGAGGTTGGCGGAGAATTTCCAGCGCTCGCCCCAATCGATTCGGCCCTTGCCCGTTACGCTGCCATCGGCGATGACACCGTCGAATTCGGTGACGTCGAGGCCCTCGGCATTTGCGGTTCCCTTGAAACGGAGTTGGCCCAGCACCAAGGCGTCGGCCAGCGGGGCACGCCACTTTTTGGCGGAAAAACTGATCGCGAGCGCGCCGTCGCGGGCGACGATTTCTGCCTTGAACCGTTCCAGGTCAGCATGGAACAGGCTTGCTTTGACGAAGGAGCCATCGGATGAAAGAGTGACCTCGCCGTCGAACGCGTCAAGCGTAACGTCGTTGAGCGTCAACCTGACATTCTTGAAAGCGAGACCACCCACGACGAGGCGGGCATTTCCATCCTCGATCCGGGTCCACCCGGGAATGCGGACCAGGGCCGTCTGCTTGATCGCAACGGCATCGAGTTCTATCCGCTTGTAGGATTTCTTCTCCGGGTCACCGCCAAATACCTCCCAGGGAACAGTAACGGTGTCGACCTTGATATCGCCGGCCTCGCCGAACACCACTTCGCTCAGCATGACGTGCGGCAGCGGAAACAATCCGACGTGTATCCCGCCAATCGTCACTTTTTCCCGCGTTCGCTCCGCAACCAGTTTTTCGATTGCCGCCTTGTCGCCGTTGAACGGGATGAACGGCAGCAGCGCGGCGCCCGCAAGCAGCAGCGCGGCAATGCCGCCCGCGACTGCGTGCACCAGGAACCTGGGCGGCGGCGCCCGCGTTTCGCGCTCCTGAATCTTCTGCCGCGTCTTGCTTTCCTTGCCGGCCTTGGCGGCGGCGCGCTTCCTGGCTTCGGCCTCCGCGTGCGCACGGCGTTTCGACTCGGCTTCCTCGCGAGCCTTGCCCTCCTGGTCGGTTTTGGCCTTGGCGAGCAGCTCGGCCACCACGCGCTGCCGCTCTTCCTCGACCTCGGCGACATGCTCGGAACGCGCCCGCTTCTTTTCCTCCGCTTCCTGCCGCTTGCGGTCCTCCGCGATATCGCGCTGCGGCGTTTCATCCTTTGCCAGCAGTGCCGCCTCGCGCTGTTCAACGGCCGCAGCTTCGGCACGCATCTGCGCCTCGAGTTGCGCGCGCTGTTGCTGTTCCCAGCGCGTTTTCTCCTCCGCGGCCTTTCTATCGCGCTCCTCGGCATCCTGCCGCTCGAGGTCCCGCTGGGCGCGCAGCCGCTCCTCGGCCTCGACGCGCGCGCGGTCCGCCGCTTCCCAGCGGCGGCGTTCTTCTTCCTCGCGGGTTTTTTGCGCCTTCGCATCGGCGGCGGAACCCTCCACCGTCGAAGCTTTCGGAGCACCGCCTTCCTCGGCTTCATCCGGCTCGTCATCGAGAAAGCGCTCGACCGTGGTCGCGGTAAGCGCCTCGTCGTCCTCAGGCCCGGCGGAGCCTCCATCGGCGGCGTCTGCTTCACGGATGAAACCTTCGCTGAGCAGTTTCTCGAAGGCCTCGCGCCGCTTGCCCTCGGAAAGATTGCTGATCTTGGAGGCGATCTCGGTCGCGCTGCTGCGACCGTCAACGAGGATCAGGATGCGGCGAACCTTCCCGGGCAGGCGATTGGTCTTGCTCTTGATCTCACCAATGCCCTTGGCGGTCTTTAGGTAGATCGTGCGTGGTTCCATAACCGCCTGGGGTCAAGCCGGAAACGCACCCCCTTCACGGAGGGGGATTCCGGTATTGCAGGTGAAAGTGCCGATCTTCCTCAAATGCCGCGTTGGAACGCGGCTGTCCGGTGGCTATTCTACAAAATGCCCGGCAAACAGGATAGGAGGATGTTTTTCGCCGGACCGGCCGCGGCGGCGCCCCGGCGGCGCAGGGAAACCATCGCCACGCGACGGCTGCCGTCAAATGCCGCCGCCATGCATTGTGGTCACTTCGGCGCCATGCGGATTGCACCGTCGAGCCGGATGGTTTCTCCGTTCAGCATTTCATTTTCGACGATGTGCTTCGCCAGCGCTGCATATTCCGAAGGCCGGCCCAGGCGCTGCGGGAACGGCACCATCTTGCCGAGCGAATCCTGCACCTCCTGTGGCATTCCCTTCAACATGGGTGTCTCGAAAATGCCCGGGGCAATGGTGACGACACGGATGCCGTAGCGCGCGAGTTCGCGCGCAATCGGCAGCGTCATCCCAACCACTGCGCCCTTCGAAGCCGAGTAGGCGGCCTGTCCGATCTGCCCATCGAAGGCCGCGACCGACGCGGTATTGACGATCACGCCACGCTCCCCTGACGCACTCGCCTGCGCCTTGGACATTGCCTCGGCAGCAATGCGGATCATGTTGAAGGTGCCGACCACGTTGATGGTGAGCACGCGCTGGAAGGAGTCGAGCCGGTGCGGCGCTTCCCTGCCGATCACCTTTTCGCCGATCGCGATGCCTGCGCAATTGACGAGCCCGTGCAGGCCGCCGAATTCCTTCAGTGCGAGCGCGACCGCTGCCTTGGCCTGCTCTTCGATGGTGACGTCGGTCCTGATGTAGCGCGCGCACGTTCCGAGCTCGGCGGCAAGCGCGCTGCCGTCGCCGACGTCGGCAATGACAACGTTGCCGCCCGCCTGGGCCAATGCACGAACGGTTCCTGCGCCGAGGCCGGACGCCCCTCCGGTGACGATAAAGGTGCTGCCTTCAATTTTCATGATATTTCCCTCGAAAAATCGCCGCGCGCAGACGCAGCAGACGTTTAAAAATCAGGCTCCGGCAACGGCGGTATTTCGCCGGCGCGCAGCGGCGCGAAGAGCACGGAAGGACACGGTCGATCGGGAGGGACGCATATGCCGGGAATCCGGACGCCGGGAGCGGTCATTTTACCCGCAGCGGCGGTTTCGGGGCCAATTTCGCCTCAGCCCCGGTGCTAACGCATGGCAGCAGACGGCACCGGCGTCGCATCGAGAAACGCCATCACTTCATCACGCCGGTCCATCGTATCCTTGTAGCCGAGGTCCATCAGTTCGCGGGTGTAGGACGGCTCGAACAAAAGGTAGGACAGCAGCGCACCGCCCCGGTAACTGGTCGCGCCGATGCCTCGCAACAGGTAGCGGATGGTCCATGGCAGGCTGCCCGCGTGTTTCGCTGCAATGTGGTCGAGCCGTTCCGACGGGGAGATTACCAGGACGTCGACCTGCCGCAGCGAGACAACGCCCGGTTCGCGCCTGTCGGACGGGATCAGGCTGATGGTCTTGTTAATGCGCTTGATACGCTCGATGTCGGCAGCCATGCTGTCGAGAAAGATGCTGGACAGGGCGTGGCCGGCGATCTGCGCCAGCGTCGGATAGCTGGCACTCGTGGCCCGCTCCCGCGGTTCATTCATGCGGCCAACCCCGACCACCAGAACCCGGTCAGCTCCCAGGTGGATCGCCGGGCTGATCGGCGCGCTCTGGCGCATCGACCCGTCGCCGAAATACTCGCGATGGATATGCGCGGCCGGGAAGAAAAACGGGATCGCGGAGGATGCCATCAGGTGTTCAAGACCGATCGTCGTCTGGCAGCCGTTGCGCTGCGTGCGCTGCCAGCCCTCGGTGGACCCGCCTTGGTAGAAACTGACACTCTGCCCTGAAGCGTAACCCGACGCCGTGATCGACAGCGCATACAGGGAACCGGCGTTGATCGCGTTGTCGATCCTGGAGAAATCGACAGTCCGGGTCAGGAAGCCGGCAAGCGGCGAATTGTCGAGGAGCGAGCGCGGGTTGGTCCGAACCAGCCAGCCGAAGATCAACGCGGCCAGCCAGTGCGCACCCTTCGCCACCACGCCGGGCAAATCCGAGCGGTACACGTGGTGCACATGTATATTTTTCCAGACTTGCACCAGGTTGTTCACCGCATGATGGAAGTTGCGAGACTGCACCGCAAGCGTCGTGGCGTTGAGCGCGCCCGCCGAGGTTCCGCAAAGGATGGGGAACGGGTTGCGCTCGGGTTCCGACAGCAGTTCGTCGATCGCCTTCAGCACGCCTACCTGATACGCCGCGCGCGCGCCGCCGCCGGACAGGATCAGCGCGGTTTTCGGACCGGACGAGACGACCTCGTTCATGCGCCGGAACGGGCTTTCGCCCCGGCGTTCGCGTCGACAACCGCGAGCGCCGTCATGTTGACGATGCGCCGGACCGTCGCGGTCGGCGTGAGGATGTGCACGGTGCGCGCCGCACCGAGCAAAATCGGGCCAATGGTGACGCCGTCGCCGGCCGCAGTCTTCAACAGATTGAACGCGATATTGGCCGCGTCGAGAGACGGCATGATGAGCAAATTCGCCTCGCCTTTCAGCGTGGAATTGGGAAAGGCTTGCATACGCAACTCTTCGGAAAGCGCGGCGTCGCCGTGCATTTCGCCCTCTACCTCGAGATCCGGGGCGCGCAGGTTGATGAGTTTGAGCGCCGCCTGCATTTTGCGCGCGGACGGCGTGTCCATGCTGCCGAAGCTGGAATGCGACAGCAGTGCGACCTTTGGGATGATCCCGAAACGCCGGATTGCCTCTGCTGCCAGAATCGTCATTTCTGCGATCGCCTCCGCATCGGGGTCGACGTTGACGTAGGTGTCGCAGATAAACACCGTATTTTTCGGCAGCATCAGCGCGTTCATCGCCGCGTAACGGTTGACTCCTGGCCGTTTGCCGATGACCTGATCGATGTACTCGAGATGGAGCTGATGCGTACCGAAGGTTCCGCACAGCATGCAGTCGGCATCGCCCTTGTGGATCATCATTGCGCCGATCAGCGTGAGCCGGCGGCGCATCTCGATCTTCGCGTATTGCGGCGAGACCCCCTTCCTTTCTGTAAGCTTGTGGTAGGTCGTCCAGTAGTCACGGTAGCGGGGATCGCTTTCCGGGTTGACCAGCTCGAACTCGACACCCGGACGGATCCTCAGCCCGAGTTTCTCCAGGCGGCGTGCCAGGATCGCCGGGCGCGCAATGACGATCGGCCTCGCCAGGCATTCATCAACGACCACCTGAACCGCGCGCAGCACCCGATCGTCCTCGCCCTCCGCAAAAACGAGGCGGCGCGGCGCCTCCTTCGCCGCCGCAAACAACGGCTTCATGATCAGTCCGGAGTGATACACGAACTGCCCGAGCTGGTCGCGATAGGCATCGAAATCTTCGATCGGCCGTGTCGCCACACCGCTGTCCATCGCCGCTTTCGCCACTGCCGGCGCGATCTTGGCGATGAGGCGCGGATCGAACGGGCGCGGTATCAGGTATTCCGGCCCGAACTTGAGGTTTTGCTCGCCATACGCCATCGCCACCACTTCCGACTGCTCGGCTTGCGCGAGATCCGCAATCGCGTGTACCGCCGCAAGTTCCATTTCCTGGGTGATTGTGGTGGCGCCGACGTCGAGTGCTCCGCGAAAGATGAACGGAAAGCACAGCACATTGTTGACCTGGTTGGGGTAATCGGAGCGGCCGGTCGCGATTACCGCATCGGGCTTCACCTGCTTGACGAGTTCGGGCAGGATTTCCGGTTCCGGATTGGCCAGAGCCAGGATCAGCGGTCGGGCCGCCATTTTCGCGACCATGCTCTGCTTCAGTACGCGGCCTGCTGACAACCCGAGAAATATGTCGGCACCGTCGATTACGTCATCGAGTTTGCGCCCGGCGACGTTCTTCGCGTAGCGCGCCTTGTTCGGATCCATTTCCTCCATGCGGCCCTGGTAGACGACGCCGACGATGTCGGTGACGACGATGTTTTCCATCGGCAGGCCGAGCTTCACCAGAAGATCGAGGCAGGAAAGCGCGGCCGCACCGGCCCCGGAGGTAACCAATCTCACTTTGCGGATGTCCTTGCCGACGACTTTGAGCCCGTTGACGATTGCCGCTCCGACGATGATTGCCGTGCCATGCTGGTCGTCGTGGAACACGGGAATCTTCATGCGCTCGCGCAGTTTGCGCTCGATCATGAAGCATTCCGGTGCTTTGATATCCTCCAGGTTGATGCCGCCGAAGGTCGGCTCGAGGGCCGCGATGATCTCGATCAGCTTGTCCGGGTCGCGCTCGTCGATTTCGATGTCGAATACGTCAATTCCGGCAAATTTCTTGAACAGGACTGCCTTTCCCTCCATCACCGGCTTGGAGGCGAGCGGTCCGATCGCGCCGAGGCCCAACACCGCGGTGCCATTGGTGATCACGCCAATCAGGTTGCCGCGCGAAGTGAGGTTGCGAGCTTCCGCAGGGTCGCGGACGATTTCCTCGCAGGCCGCGGCGACCCCCGGGGTATAGGCAAGCGCGAGATCGCGCTGGTTGGTGAGTTGCTTGGTCGGTGCAACCGAAATTTTTCCGGGCCCGGGAAGCCGATGGTACTCGAGCGCTGCCTTGCGCAACTGTTCGTCCATTTTGAGTTGAGCCGTGGCGTTATTTGTAATGCATTATAGCCCCCCGCGGACGCGTCTCGCCCGCCGGTGCGGTCGTCCTGCGGCTACAATATGCTTCTGCCGCGTTGGCTAAACGCGCCGAATCCCGGGGAAATTGATGCCAGCAGTTCGCGCCGCCGCACGCATGCGGGACATTTTGCCGTTTCAGGTGATGGAGATCCAGAAACGCGCTCGCCTGCACGAAGAGCAGGGCCGCGACATCGTGCATCTCGAGATCGGCGAACCCGATTTCCCGACACCTCAACCGATCATCGATGCGGCGCAACGCGCACTCGGTACCGGCCGGATCGCCTACACGCCGGCGTTGGGAATCCCCGGGCTCAGGCAGGCGATTGCGGGCTTCTACCGGGACCAATATGGCCTGGCGTTGCCATGGGAGCGGGTCATCGTCACGGCCGGCGCCTCCGCGGCGTTGCTGCTGGTGCTTGGAGCGGAGGTGAACCGCGACCAGGAAATCCTCATGCCCGATCCCTGTTATCCCTGCAACCGTCATTTCATCCGCCTGATCGAGGGACGCACGCGGATGATCGCGGTCGACGCGACGACGCGCTTTCAGCCAACCGCCAGGATGGTTCGGGAACACTGGGGAGAAAACACGGCTGGCGTGCTGCTCGCCTCTCCGGCAAATCCGACGGGCATGCTGGTTCCGGATTCGGAGTTGCGCCCGATACTCGCATTCGCGCGTCGGCAAGGCGGAATCGCGATCGTTGACGAGATCTATCATCGCCTGAGCTACGGTTCCCGCCCGCAGAGCGCACTGGCCTTCGACGACCAGGTATTTGTGGTGAGCAGCTTTTCGAAGTACTTCAATATGACCGGGTGGCGCCTCGGCTGGCTCATTGCGCCGGAATCGCGTGTCCGCGACCTCGAAAAGCTCGCGCAGAACCTTTTCATCTGTCCCTCGCACCCAGCGCAAATGGCGGCGCTCGCGGCATTTACGCCCGAAACCATTGCGATTGCCGAAGCACGGCGCGAGGAACTGCGCGCGCGCCGGGATTTTCTGGTGCCGGCGCTGCAACGCCTTGGATTTGGCGTCCCCATGGTTCCGGATGGGGCCTTCTATGTATATGCGGATTGTTCGGGGCTCGCGGCCGACAGCGCGGCGTTCGCGCTGCGGATATTGGACGAGGCGGGTGTCGCGGTGACGCCGGGGATCGACTTCGGGACGCACAGGGCAGAACGTTTCCTGCGCTTTGCCTATACACAGCCGATCGCGCGACTGGAGCAAGCGATCGAGCGCATCGGAAAGCTCATTTCGATCGGCTGACCGGCGACGCGCTCGCCGATTGCCTTGCCGTGCGGTCCACCTTCCAGCCGCTCCCGCGCCTCGACCCGCTTTACCAGCTAGGTGAAATCATGCCTCGCGACGGGCCTGCTTCAGCGCCTGCTCGAGCCGGCTGCGTTCGGCGAGAACCTTCGTCGAATACTGATTGGACGCGTCATCCTGGGCGCCCGCGTACCACTGCAGGCCAGTCTGAATGCTGCCGCTGCGCCGGATGTATTCCTTGAGAATCGCCGCGCCGACACGCAGATTTGTCGCCGGATGCAGATAGGATTGCCCGGGGCCAATGCCCTCGAACTTGTCGAGGTGGTATTTCGGGATGACCTGCATCAGCCCTTTCGCGCCAAACTCGCTCTCCGCGTAGGGATTGAAGCGGGATTCGACGGCAACAACAGCTAGAACCAGCAGTGGATCAATGCCGGCTTTCTGCGCGGCATCGATTGCGGTCACCACCAGATCCCTGCTCGCCTCGTTGGCGATCCTGAAGCGCCGCGATAAATACGCGGCGACGCCGTTCCACTCCGGCTTGGCGGCGACGAATTCCGATGGGACACCCGGCACCGCCTGCATGGCGCTGTAAGCAGTCTGAGGCGTCTCGGCGCGCGACACTGAAACCGCCGGCAGGAATGCCGCGCGACCGAGTATGAACACAGTTGCGATCACGCCAACCAGGGCGAGGGCATCGCGCACGATTCTGACGATCTGGACCGAGACTTGATGCGCCCAATTATTAATTCGCAAAGATTCCATCATGACACTGTCCTCCGTTCCCGCAACCCGCACCCGGCTTCCAGAATCGGAGCCAGGCTGGTTTTTGCGTTTGGTTGGATTCCTAGTAACCAGATTCGCTAGGCCGAACTGCCGTCGACTCTCGCCCGAACGACAGGAATTTGAACCCGCTCAATCCGCCAAGGTTTGGCCGAATGCCACGGTAGCTTGAAAAACTGCTGCGGCGGGCTTGCGCCAACCAGCTTAGATACGAAAAAGTCTCTCTGTTTATATTGCGACGCAACATTACTATTATATTGAATGTAATAGTATTTGTCAACGTTACCGCCAAATGTTACTGCTGTGCACCAAGAACAGCGGCACCAAAATCCCGGATTTTTCCTCGGTTTCGCCGAATACCTGCAACACAATCCAAGCAAGAGTAAAATACAACCTCAGGAAGCCGGATTGCATTCCGGTGGATTCCCGTTCTTGCTCCGAACACCAGACGGTCCGGTGGAAACAGACCGCGAAGCAACCGGAAGCCGAAAGTCCGGCCCCGTGTTGCTCGCGAGATCTGCCCCTTTTCTTACGGCCTGGAACCCGTAGGAAAAGGCCACGCTGCCGCCGGATTAAGAGCGGATTTCGCTCCGGGCGTTGCCGCAGTCGATGGAACCGACGCGGCAACAGGCTTGGGCATTGGCGCGGCGATGGCCTTTGCCATCGGCTTTGCTGCCGGCTTCTTGGCTGCTTTCTTCTTAGCTGCAGGTTTCTTTTTGGCTGCCTTCCTCGCGGGTTTCTTGGCGGCCTTTTTCTTTGCGGGTTTCTTCTTAGCAGCTTTTTTCTTTGCCGCCTTCTTTTTGGCGGCTTTTTTCTTTGCCGGTTTCTTTTTGGCGGCTTTTTTCTTTGCCGCTTTCTTTTTCGCCGCTTTCTTCTTGGCTGGCTTTCTCTTGGCTGGCTTTCTCTTTGCCGCGACCTTCTTCTTCGCGGCGGGTCTCCTCGCCGTTACCTTCTTCGCAGCCGGTCTCCGCGCTGCTTTTTTCGCTGCTTTTTTCTTTGTCGCCATTTCAAATCTCCTTCACAAAAGTTACACAGTACTACTGCCAAAAGCCCGGACTGAATTGCCCGGGCCATTCAACGACCCGCACCCGAGGGTGAAGCCCGGTTGAATGCCTTGCATGGTGGCCGGACCGCGGCGTTTCCGGATCAAATGCGCGCAAACCGCACAGCCTCCCTGCCAGCCAGTTTCTCTTTCATCCG
>Ga0315281_10002049_pt1 | contig 29982 bp, 24 predicted proteins | sample YL17G07_0_MG_FD_204540 | JGI IMG/M metagenome (GOLD analysis project Ga0315281, IMG submission 204540) | Sediment microbial communities from Yellowstone Lake, YNP, Wyoming, USA - YL17G07_0 | ecosystem: Environmental > Aquatic > Freshwater > Lake > Sediment | place: USA: Wyoming | collected...
TCGGTGTGCTGCACGGCAACCGCACCTACCTGATGGAAGACGCCGACGGTCAGATTATCGAGACCCATTCGATCTCGGCCGGTCTCGATTATCCGGGCGTCGGTCCCGAGCATGCCTGGCTCAAGGACTCGGGGCGCGCGCAGTACGTCGCGATCACCGACGACGAGGCGCTCGCGGCGTTTCACACGCTCACGCGCATCGAGGGCATCATGCCGGCGCTTGAGTCGAGTCATGCCATCGCCTACGCAAGAAAACTCGCGCCCAAACTCGGCAAAGACAAGTGCATGGTCATCAATCTGTCCGGGCGCGGTGACAAGGATGTGCACACCATCGCGGCGCGCGAAGGGATGCAATTCTGATGTCACGCCTTGCCGCCCGATTCGCGCACTTGAAGCAGCAGGGCCGCGTGGCCCTCATTCCTTATATAACTGCCGGCGATCCGCAGCCTGTGGTCACGGTGCCGTTGATGCACGCGCTGGTCGCGGCTGGCGCGGATGTGCTGGAGCTGGGCGTGCCATTCTCCGATCCCATGGCCGACGGCCCGGTGATTCAGCAGGCCGCCGAGCGCGCCCTGAAGCATCATGTCAGTTTGCACAAGGTACTCGACATGGTGCGTGAGTTCCGCAAGAAAGATTCCAGCACGCCGGTCGTGCTCATGGGTTATCTCAACCCGATCGAAGTTTTTGGCTATCCGGCCTTTGCCAAAGCCGCCGCCGCCGCTGGCGTGGACGGTGTGTTGACCGTAGACCTGCCCCCGGAAGAGGCCGAGGAGTTTATACCGGCCGTGCGTGCCCACGGCCTCGATCCGATTTTCCTGATCGCGCCGACCAGCGATGCCGGGCGGTTGCGCCGTATTCTCGCCAGCGCCAGCGGTTTTATCTATTATGTATCGCTGCGCGGCGTGACCGGCGCCGCGCATCTCGATCTGACCGAGGTACGCGCCAAGGTGAGTGGCATCAAAAAACAAACGGCGTTGCCGGTAGGTGTCGGCTTTGGCATCGGCACGCCGGATGATGCCGCGCGCGTGGCGGCGTTCGCCGATGCGGTCGTGGTGGGCAGCGCACTCGTCAAACGCATCGGCGCGCTGGCGCTGACGCCCGACAAGATACCCGCCGAGGCGGCCGCGTTTCTCGCCAGCCTGCGTGCCGCGATGGATAAATCCCCTCTGCCGAAAGTTTCCGGAGAAAAACGATGAGCTGGTTCGACAAACTTCTGCCCCCCAAGATCAAGGCCCGCCAGGACACGGACAAAAGCTCCGAGAAAAAAGCGGTGCCGGAAGGTCTGTGGCGCAAGTGTACCGGTTGCGGGGCGGTGTTGTACTCGGCCGAAATCGAAAGCAACAGCGACGTTTGTCCGAAGTGCGATTATCACATGCGTATTGGTGCGCGCCGTCGTCTCGATCTGTTTCTCGACAAGGAGCCGCGCACTGAGATCGGCACCAACCTGTCACCGGTGGATGCGCTCAAGTTCAAAGACACCAAGAAATACAAAGACCGTCTGCTGGAAGCACAACGCGTCACCGGCGAGAAGGATGCACTGGTGGTGATGCGCGGCGCGGTGGAAACCGTACCGCTGGTGGCCGCCGCCTTCGAGTTCGGCTTCATGGGCGGTTCGATGGGCTCGGTGGTCGGCGAGCGTTTTGTGCGCGGCGTGAATGTTTGTCTTGAAAACAAACTGCCCATGGTGTGTTTCGCGGCGAGCGGTGGGGCGCGCATGCAGGAGGCACTGCTGTCGCTCATGCAAATGGCCAAAACCGCCGCGGCGCTGACGCGCATGGGCGAGCAGGGTCTGCCGTTCATCTCGGTACTGACCGACCCGACCATGGGCGGCGTCTCAGCCAGCTTCGCCATGCTCGGTGACGTGATCGTGGCCGAGCCCAAGGCGCTGATCGGCTTTGCCGGCCCGCGCGTGATCGAGCAGACCGTGCGCGAAACACTGCCGGAAGGATTCCAGCGCTCCGAATTCCTGGTCGAGCATGGCGCGGTGGATATCATCGTCGACCGGCGCGAGTTGCGTGCGCGGATCGCCGCGCTGCTCGCGATCTTGATGAAGCACTCGGCGCCGGCAGCGGCCTGAATCAAGCGAAAACACCCGCCGCAAAGGTGGCCGCTCACGCGCATCCATGCGCTTCGCGGCATTGGCACATCCTGTGCGGCACATGAACGCAAAGTTCTTCTGGTTAAACCTGTTTAAGATTTTCTTTGCGTCTTTGCGGCAGATGTTGCCATTCGGAGGTTTGGTATAACAGCGGACAAGCGCACGCTCAAAGACTGGCTGGCGTGGATGGAGACTCTCCATCCACGCGAGATCGAGTTGGGTCTGACGCGTGTCGTGGCCGTGCGCGATCGCATGGGCCTTAAAGTCTTGCCGTTCGCGGTCATTACCGTGGCCGGCACGAACGGCAAGGGCTCGACGGCGGCGATTCTGGAGCACTGTCTGCACGCCGCCGGCTACCGTGTCGGTTGTTACAGCTCGCCGCATCTCATCGACTACAACGAACGTGTGCGCATCGCCACCGATATGGTGCGTGACGTTGAACTGTGTGAAGCCTTTGCGCGCGTCGAAGCGGCGCGCGCCGATACGTCACTGACCTATTTTGAATTCGGCACGCTGGCCGCGGTCGATCTCTTCCGGCAGCACAACGTCGATATCGCCATACTCGAAGTCGGTTTGGGCGGGCGGCTGGACGCGGTGAACGCCTGGGACGCGGATGTTTCCATTGTGAGCAGCGTCGGCATCGACCACACCGAATGGCTGGGGCCGGACCGCGAATCCATCGGGCGCGAGAAGGCCGGCATCTATCGCGCGCAACGCTGCGCTATCTGCGGCGATCCGGATCCGCCGCAGAGCTTGCTTCAGGTGGCTGAGGAAGTCGGTGCGCGCCTGTTGTGTGTACACCGGGATTTCGATTTTGAACGTTTGCCGGAGGGTTGGACCTGGCGCGCGCTCGATAAACTGCACGCCGGGCTACCGTATCCGGCGATGCGCGGTGACTATCAGCTGTACAACGCCGCCAGTGCGATCATGGCGCTCAGTTGTCTGGCCGCGCGTTTCCCGCTGAAGATGGCGGACATCCGCGCCGGGATGCTCAACGCCGTGTTGCCCGGCCGTTTTCAGACATTGCCGGGCCAGCCGCTGCGGGTGCTGGATGTGGCGCACAATGCGCAAGCCGCCAAGGCGCTGGCGCGCACGCTGCAAGCGCAGGTCGTGCCGGGCAAGACCATCGCGGTGTGCGGCATGTTGCACGACAAACCGATTGTCGATGTGCTGCGTATTCTTGCGCCGCTGGTAGCGCGCTGGCACCTCGCCGGTCTGCCCGGTGCGCGCGGTACCAGCACCGAGGACATGCGCGCGGCGCTGGCCGCGGCCGGTGTTTCCGGGGACGCGGGTTTGCACGAGGACATCGAACAGGCCTATGCGGCGGCGCTCGTCGAAGCCGGCGTCCACGATCGCGTCGTGGTGTTTGGCTCGTTCCACACCGTGGGTGCTATACTGCGCCAGCCAAAAAATCGAACCGCCGTTGTGGCCGAGCGCAAAGAAGCCGAAGACCATTTCAATCCCCGCCACCGTATCGTGGGCGCGGTGGTACTGGTCGCGCTCGCCGTCATTTTCCTGCCGATGTTGTTGAACGATCGTCCACCCGAGACCGGTCCCGGCGTGGGCGGAACGGCCGCGCCCAACACCAGGACCGTGATAATGCCGGTGACGCCGCCGGCCGTGTCCGGGAAGCCTACGGAGAAAACTGCAGGCGTCGCCAGGACGGTTGTTGTACCGGTAGAACCCCCAGAGGAAATTCCGGCGACGGTGCCAGCACCGCCCTTGCCGGAAGCGCCGCCAGCGCAGGCGAAACCCGCGGCGGAACCAAAACCGGTCAAGACCAAAACCGAAACAAAGACCAAGCCGCCGGCGGCCGAGAATGGCTGGGTGGTGCAGGCCGGCGCGTTCACGCAGGTCGAGAACGCCAAGCGCTTGCAGGCGCAACTAAAACAGAAAGGCTATTCCGCGCTGCTCGATCCGCCGAACCCGGCCAAGGGCAAGACCGTGCGTGTCGAGGTCGGGCCGTACAAGGATGCGGCGGCGGCCAAGGCTGCGCAGGTGCGCATCGATAACGAGTTTGGTATCCAGAGTGTGGTGCGTAAACAATAATGCCTGCATGACTGTTTTCGATCTCATCATTCTCATTCTGCTCGTGCTGTTTACCAGCATCGGTGCGCTACGCGGCATGCTGCGCGAATTTCTGTCGCTCTGTGTATGGATATTGGCGATCGGCAGCGGCTGGCTGTTCGCGGATGCCGTGGGTGGATGGTTTGAGATGCTGGCCGACCTCGATATGCGTCGTCTGCTCGGGTTTCTCGCAATCGTGCTGGCGATGCTGGGCGCGTTGTCGATTGTGGCCTTCGTGTTGCGCCAGTTGTTGCCGCGCCCCGTTCCGGGGGCGGTGGATCGGGGCGTGGGCGCGGTGCTCGGCGCGGCGCGCGGCGTGGCGGTGGTGGTGGTCATGGTGCTGCTCGCCGGTCTGACGTCGTTGCCGAAGAAAGACGACTGGCGCGACTCGCGTCTGGTAGGTGTATTCCTGCCGCTGGCCACTGGCGCGCTCGATTGGTTGCCGCTTTCGGTTGCCCGGCAGTTCCGCTACGGCTAGAATCGGTTTTTAAGGCCGGAGGATTTTCACATCATGTGCGGCATTCTCGGCATCCTGGCGAAAGGCCCGGTCAATCAATCCCTGTACGACGGTCTTCTGGTCCTGCAACACCGCGGCCAGGACGCGGCCGGAATCCTCACCAGCGACGCCAACCGCATTTATTTGCGCAAAGACAACGGTCTGGTGCGCGATGTGTTTCAGCATCACCATATGCTGGCGCTCAAGGGCAATATGGGCATCGGCCATGTGCGCTACCCGACCGCAGGCTGTAACTCTCCCGCCGAAGCCCAGCCGTTCTATGTGAACTCACCGTTCGGGCTGGCGCTCGCCCACAATGGCAACCTCACCAACGCCGCCCAGATCAAGGACGAATTGTCTCGCGAAGACCTGCGCCATATCAACACCGAGTCCGATTCCGAAATTCTGCTGAACGTGTTCGCGCACGAGCTGCAGGCGGTGGCCAAGTTGCGCCTTGCGCCAGATCAGTTGTTCCGCGCGGTCTCGGCCGTGCACCGCCGTTGCCGCGGCGCTTATGCAGTCACGATGCTCGTCGCCGGTGTCGGCATTCTCGCGTTCCGCGATTCCTACGGTATTCGCCCGCTGGTGTACGGCAAGCGTGAAACCGGGGATGGCACGGAACACATGTTTGCCTCCGAGTCGGTCGCGCTCGACGTGCTCGGCTTTACGCGGGTGCGCGATGTCGCTCCGGGCGAGGCGATGTTCGTGGACGTGAACGGCGAGCTGCACAGCCAGCAGTGCGCCGAGAAACCGGTGCTGGTGCCGTGCATCTTCGAGTTCGTGTACTTCGCGCGCCCGGATTCGATGATCGACGGCATCTACGTACACAAGACGCGCCTGCGCATGGGCGAGAAACTCGCCGCCAAGATCAAGCGCGTCTGGGCCGATCACGATATCGACGTGGTGATTCCGATTCCCGACACCTCGCGCACTGCGGCCCTGCAAATGGCCTATGCGCTCGACTTGCCGTACCGCGAAGGCTTCATCAAGAACCGTTACATCGGCCGTACCTTCATCATGCCCGGCCAGGCGGAGCGCAAGAAGTCGGTACGCCAGAAGCTCAACGCCATCGGTGTCGAGTTCAAGGGCAAGAACGTGCTGCTGGTGGACGACTCGATCGTGCGCGGCACCACCTCCAAGCAGATTATCCAGATGGCGCGCGACAGCGGCGCACGCAAGGTGTACTTCGCCTCGGCCGCGCCGCCGGTGCGCTTCCCGAATGTGTACGGTATCGACATGCCGTCAGTGCACGAACTGATCGGCAACGGCCGCAGTGAAGATGAGATCGCCGCCGTGATCGGCGCCGACCGGCTTATCTACCAGGACCTGGACGATCTCATCGACGCCGCGCGCGAGGGCAACCCGAAGATACAGAAGTTCGATGCCTCGTGTTTCGACGGCCAATACATCACCGGCGACGTGAGCCGCGCTTACCTCGACCGCATCGAGCAGGCGCGCTGTGACACCGCCAAGACCGGCTGCGGCATGGCGCAAAGTGGCAACGATCACGTCAGCGCCGAAGTGCTGACCTTCCCGCGTTAGGGTAGTGGACAGGCACCGCTGTTTAGTTTGCTCGCGCACGCGGTCAAGTACGGGCCGCGCAGCCGAGAAAGAAATATCCAGCAAGGAGCCCATCGGTCCATGAACCTGTCATTACCCATCGTATTCCTGATTGCTCTGGTGCAGGGTTTTCTGCTGCATGGCCTGCACCGGCTTGCCGAAGGAAACCACGGCGCCTGGTCCGAACTTTATTTTCTGCTTCCCGCCTACGCCGTGACCGTCGGTGTGCCGCTCACCTTCTATCTGCTGAGGGTGCATGTAGCCAGCACGGCGCTCGTGTTGAGACTGTGCATATTGGCATTGGTGCTTGGAACCGGCGCGGCCTATGTTGGCTGGGTGAACGGCCTCATCGGCGAGTTGCGCCCCGTTTCCGACGGGTCGGTCTTTCTGTATGTGTTTCTGACCTTGCTCGCATGGTTTGTGGTACTGCCATTCCTGCGTTTCAGACTGCGCGACACGCTGGCGGCAAGCGGCTACTCCGCGCTTTTTGACGAAGCCTGGCGGCTCGCCGTGACGCTTGCCTTTGCCATGCTGTTCGTTGGCTTGTTTTGGGGACTCCTCAGCCTCTTTGTGGCGCTGTTCAAGAGCATCGGCATTGACTGGCCGAAAGAGATTATCTACGAGCGATATTTTGTCTACCCGGCTACCTGTGTCGCGTCGAGTTTTGCAATCGGCTTCACGGATGTAAAGCCCGAAACTTTCCGAAGCCTGCGGCGGGTGCTGCTCACGTTGCTGCGCTGGCTTGCCCCACTCACCGCGCTCATCGTGCTCCTGTTTCTCGGTGCGTTGATCGTACAGGGCGTGGATGCCTTGTGGAAAACGCATTTTGCCGCCGGGGGACTCATCAGCCTGAGCCTCGCGCTCATCGTTTTCTACAATACCGTATACCAGGACGGTACCGAGACCGACCGGCTGCCGCGCGTGCTGGGCTGGCTGTTGCGCGCGGCCCTGCTCGCTGGACCGGCGCTCGCCGTGCTTGGCTTCTGGGCGCTGGGACTTCGAATACTTCAACACGGCTTGAGCGAAGACCGGCTGTATGCGCTTCTGGTGTTCGCAATCCTGGCAGGCTATCTGGTGGGCTACTGGATCGCCGCACTGCGCGGCGGGAAAGCGCCGTTCGCTGTTCGCCAGGTTAACGTGGTCATGGCGCTGGTGATTGTCACCACACTCGTGGCTGCACAGACGCCGCTTCTCGACCTCAAGCGTATTGCCGTGAACAGCCAGCTCGGTCGGCTGGATGTTTCCGGCGACAAGTTCGACTACGTCCATTTGCGCCACGATGCCGGCCGCCACGGCATTCAAGCATTGCAACAACTCGCGCTATCGGATAGCGCGACGGTATCGGGCCGGGCAAAACTCGCGCTTGCCGAAGCAGACCGGCGCGAATACGGCCCACTCGCGCGCGGCCAGGGTAAGCTCAGCGACAAGGCGCGCTTCGTGACGCGGATCGAGGTGTTTCCAAAGGGCAAGACGCTGTCTGAAGCGTTGTCGGACTTTCTGTTTACGGTCTACGAGAAAAACCGCTATCAGTTATCTTGTATCGATACCGGTTCGCCGTGCGCGGTTGTGCTCGTCGATCTGGACGGCGACGGAAGCGACGAGGCCGTTGTGGTGGATGATTATTCGAGCAATGTTTACGCTCGACAAGCAGGCCTGTGGACGAAAGCCGGGCAACTCCAGCCCTACACTCGACACAGGTCTTCCAGCGAGCTGCGCCAGGCCTTGATGGAGGGCCGTGTGCAAGTCATTCCGCTTCCGAAATTACGCGGGATCGAGATCGGCACGACCCGCTACACGTTCGTGCCGGCGTCGTGCGAACCGAAGCTGCCTGATTGCTGAGGACTGGGGCGGCGCCGACTTTCGTTTGCCCGGGTACCGGGGTTCTCGCCGCGGAAGGCAACCTGATTTTTGGCGTTGACAGCGTGCCACTCGCGCTATACATTTATTCACACAAGGCGCCGATTTGAAATCAGCTTGCGGGCGCATAACAAATGCCGCTAAAGCGAGGTGATTCCGCCTCCAGCCGCATTTGCGGCTTTTTTTGCGCCTGTAGCAAGGGCGCCACACCGGAAAGAAGGAGCAGCGGACATGACCGACGACCTTGACGACTGGGGTTTCGACACCCGTGCGATACGCGCGGGCCAGCATCGCACCAACGAGGGCGAGCATTCCGAGCCGATTTTCCCGACTTCGAGCTATGTGTTCGCCAGTGCCGCCGAGGCCGCCGCGCGGTTCTCCGGCGAAAAACCCGGCAACATCTATTCACGCTTCACCAATCCGACGGTGCGCGCCTTCGAGGAACGCCTGGCGACGCTCGAAGGCGGAGAGAAATGCGTGGCCACGGCCTCGGGCATGGCGGCGATTTTGTCCACCTGTCTGGCGCTGCTCAAAAGCGGCGACCACATCGTCTCTTCGCGCAATGTCTTCGGCCCCACGGTGTTGCTGTTCAACAATTACCTCGGGCGCTTCGGCGTGGAAACAAGCTATGTGTCGCTGACCGATTACGCCGCCTGGGAGAAGGCCATCAAGCCGAACACCAAACTGCTCTATCTGGAGACGCCATCGAATCCGCTGACGGAAATCGCCGATATTGCCCGGCTGGCCAAGCTTGCCCATGCCAAGGGCTGTCTATTGGTGGTGGACAATTGTTTCTGCACCCCCGCGCTGCAACGGCCACTCGAACTCGGTGCGGATATCGTGATTCATTCGGCGACAAAATATCTCGATGGCCAGGGCCGCTGCATCGGCGGCGCCGTGGTCGGCAACGCCGAGCTGGTGGGCAAGGAGGTGTATGGATTCCTGCGCACCGCCGGGCCTTCGCTGAGTCCGTTCAACGCCTGGGTGTTTCTCAAGGGCCTTGAAACGTTGAACCTGCGCATGAAGGCGCACAGCGCCGGCGCGCAGGCGTTGGCCGAGTGGTTGGAAAAACAAGCGCGTGTGCAGCGCGTGTACTACCCGGGCCTCGCCTCGCACCCGCAGCATGTGTTGGCGAAACAGCAGCAGACCGGATTCGGCGGCATCGTGTCGTTCGAACTCAAGGGCGGGAAAGCGGCGGCGTGGCGCTTGATCGATGCAACCAGGCTGATCTCGATCACCGCGAACCTGGGCGACACCAAGTCCACGATCACGCATCCGGCCACGACCACGCACGGGCGGCTCACGCCCGAGCAGCGCGCCGAGGCGGGTATCGGCGATAGCTTGATCCGCATTTCGGTGGGACTAGAGGATGTCGCTGATCTCAAGACCGATCTCAAACGCGGGCTTTCCTGAACCCTAAGGAGAAATCCATGGACATCAAGCGCAGCAATCTCGAGGCCGCGGCCGCGCAAGGGATCGTCAGCGCTGCGCAAGCAGAGCGGCTCTGGACGTTCCTGTCCGGCCAACACGGCGATCAACCGCGGTTTACGTTCACCCACATCCTTTACTATCTGGGCGGGTTGATTGCCATCGGCGCCATGAGTCTGTTCATGACGCTCGGCTGGCAGAGATTCGGCGGCTGGGGCATTTTTTCGATCGCGCTCGCCTACGCCGTCGTGGGGATTGTGCTGACGGAGCACTTCTTGTATCGCCTGCGGCTCGCGATTCCCGCCGGCATCCTGGCGTGTTTTGTCCTGGTGCTGGTTCCGCTGGCCGTGTTCGGCCTGCAACAGGCGCTCGGTGCCTGGGCCGGCGCGCACGTGTATCGCGATTATCACACACTGATCGATTGGCGCTGGATCATGATGGAGTTCGCCACACTGCTGGCCAGTGCGGTGTTGCTATGGCGCTACCGCCTGCCGTTTCTGGTGATGCCGGTGGCGGTGACACTTTGGTACATGAGCATGGATCTTGCGCCTTTCCTGTTCGCCGTGGAGGACGCCGATTGGATGCAGCGCCAGTGGATATCGTTGTGGTTCGGACTTGGGGTCCTGGGGCTGGCCTTGTGGGTGGATCTGCGCACGCGCGGCGCCAAGGACTACGCGTTCTGGCTCTACCTGTTCGGTGTGCTGACGTTCTGGGGCGGTCTCTCGCTCATGCGTTCCGACAGCGAACTCGGCAAGTTCCTCTATCTGTGTATCAACCTGCTGCTGATTGCGGTGGGTGCGGCGTTGGCGCGCCGTGTGTTCGCCGTGTTTGGCGGGCTCGGCGTGACGGGATACCTCGGCTATCTCTCGCACCGGTTATTCAGCGACAGCGCGTGGTTTCCGTTTGTGCTCACGCTGATCGGCTTTGGCGTGATCTATCTCGGTATCCTGTGGCAACGCCATGAGGCGGGTCTCAGTGCACGGCTGCGAACCATCCTGCCGGGCGCGGTGCGCGCGCTGATTGAACAGCGGCACTGAGTTCAACGCCCGAGTGCGGCTTCGTTGAGCGACAGCCACCGGCGGCGATTGTTGCGCCTGTTCGAGACGGCAGTGCGCGCCGTCCATGGCCGCGAGCGCGTCCGCCAGGTCCTGACCGCACAGCCGATCCTGGCGCCGGTTTACCTGTTGAGCATCGGCAAGGCGGCGTGCGCCATGGCGCAGGGCGCGCACGACATATTGGGCGCAGGCATCGCCGCGGCGCTGGTCGTCACCAAACACGGTTATGCCGAATCACTCCCCTGGCCGGTACGAGAGGCCGGGCATCCGCTGCCGGACGAGCACAGTCTCGCCGCGGGACAGGCGCTGCTCGATTTTGCCGCGCGCATTCCGCCCGGCGCCGCCGTGCTGGTGCTGTTGTCCGGTGGTGCGTCGGCGCTGGTCGAGGTGTTGCCGGAGGGCGTGACGCTTGGCACTTTGCGCGCACTGAACGAATGGTTGCTGGCGTCGGGTCTCGATATCGCTGCCATGAACCGGTTTCGCAAACGCCTGTCGCGCGTCAAGGGCGGGCGGCTCGCCAGATTGTTGGCACCGCGACCAGTGTTGTGCCTGGCGATCTCGGATGTGCCAAACGACGATCCGCGCGTCATCGGTTCCGGGCCGCTGGTCGCGGATGACCTGTTGACGACAGTGCCTGACATTGCCGGCCTGCCGCCGGTTGTGGCCGACGCGTTGCGGTACAGTGCGCCCGCGCCCGCCGCGGATGACGTCTGTTTTCGCGGCGTGCAATTCGAAATCATCGCGCGCCTGGACGATGCCAAGCGTGCGGCCGCCGAAGCGGCCCGTCAGCTTGGTTATCAGGTGATGCTGCATCCTGAATTCATTGAAGGCGATGCGCTGGTGGCTGGCACGCGGCTCGCGCGGCGGCTGCAGTCGGCACCGGCGGGAGAGGTGCAGGTCTGGGGCGGCGAGACGACCATCAAGTTGCCGCCGCAGCCGGGGTGGGGCGGGCGCAACCAGAGTCTGGCGCTGTCCGCGGCGCTGGCACTGCACGGACAGAAGAATATCTGGTTTCTGTCCGTCGGCACGGACGGCACGGACGGGCCGACGCCGGATGCCGGCGCGCTGGTGGATGATGGCACGATCGCGCGCGGCGAGATCGATGGACAGAACGCGTCGCAGGCGCTGGCCGCAGCCGATGCCGGCACATTTCTGGAAGCCAGTGGCGATCTGGTTCAGACTGGCCCGACCGGGACCAATGTGATGGATCTTATGCTAGGCTTGCGCGCTTGAACGTACTCCACGAATTTACCCGCCTGCCATGAATAGAACTGTCTTCGCGTTCCTGATTATTATTTTGTTTGTGTCCTGCACCGAAAAACCCTCCGGCGCCACGTTTCTTTCCTTTAGCGAGAGCGGGCCGGAAGGCGATGTCTATCCGGTGCGCATGCTGATTAATGAACGCTTCTTGCGTATCGAAGACGGCGATGTGCGGGACGGTTTCATTGTCTTCGACCGTGCGAAGAAAATTGTGTACAGCGTCAGCCACACGGACAAGACCACGCTGGTGCTGCGCAGCGAGCCGGTGAAGCTCGATCCACCCAGGGCATTCGCGCATCAGGTAGAACGTGACGGCGAGAAGTTGTCGGACGTGGGTGGCCGGGCGGTGACGCATTACCGGTTGTTGACCAACCGCGAGTCCTGCTTCGATGTGTATGCCGCGGAAGGGTTGCTGCCGGAAGCGCTGGCGGCGCTGCGCGAGTATCACCGGGCACTGGCCGCTGAGCAGGCGGCCATGCAGGCACAGGTACCGGCCGGGTTTCAGTCGGCCTGCGATCTGGCCGAATACGTATTCCTGCCGGCGCGTCACCTGGAGTTCGGTTTTCCGGTGCGACAGATCAGTCGCGCCGGCGTCATGCGTCAACTGCTGGATTTTAAAACCGGTGTGCCGGTGGAGAAGGGGCTGTTCGATGTGCCGACGGATTACAAGCAGATCACCCCGGCGGAAGTGCGGAACAAATAGCCGCTGGCGGCGTCGTGGGGGATCCTTGAGTAACTAACATCTGCCGCAAAGACGCAAAGAAGAGCATAAGTTTTTATCGAGAAAATCTTTGCGTCCTTGTGCCGCACAGGATGTGCCAATGCCGCGGAGCGCATGGATGCGCGTGAGCGGCCGTCCTTGCGGCGAATAATATTAATTATTGGATTCGGGAAGCTCTGATCAAGTGTCTTCTTGTCATGTCGACCGCAGGGAGAAATCTTTATGTGATTGAGTCAACTCAAAAGTTATTCAACCAGGATTTCTCGCTGCGCTCGAAATGACACTTGATCAGCGCTTCCTTAGTGGCCGAGACTCTCCAGCACGCAACCGTTCGCGTCGGTCGCTCCCGGCGTCCTGCCTCCCGCGACACTAGCGCTTCCCTGCGCGTCGCACACCAGCACGCTGCCCTGATCGTACCAGTCGCCGAGTACCGTGCGGCGTGCGGGCGCGCCGTCGAGTTCGAACTGGTGTTGCGCCGGACGGTGGGTGTGGCCGTGTATCAGGTGACGCACGCCGTGTTGCCGCAGCGCAGTTTCCACCGCGCCCTGATTTACATCCATGATCTCCGGTTTTTTGACGGCGGTCGCGGCCTTGCTGATTTCGCGGTAGTCGCGCACGATCGCGTCGCGCTCGGCGATGGTCTTGCCGAGGAACATCTTTACCCAGTCCGGGTTGCGCACCATCACGCGAAATTTCAGGTAGGCGACATCGTCGGTGCAGAGCGTGTCGCCGTGCATGAGCAGCGTATTTTCCCCGCAGAGCGAAATCACGGTCGGGTCGGGCAGCAGCCGGCAGCCGGTCTGTTGCTCGAAGCCGTTGCCGAGCAGGAAATCCCGGTTGCCGTGCAGCACGTACACCGGTACGCCGCTGCCGGTGAGTGCGCCCAGGCCGGCGATCAGTGGCTGGTATTCGGGAAGCGCGCCGGCATCGTCGCCGATCCAGTACTCGAAGAGATCGCCGAGAATATAGAGCGACTCGGCGCGTGTCGCGCGCGTGCGCAGAAAGTCGAGGAACAGCGCGCCGATCGCGGGACGCTCGGCGCTGAGATGCAGGTCGGAGATAAACAGGGTGTGCATGCTTAAAGTCGCCTGTGAAGGCGCGGCGGGCTATTCGACAACTTCCATTTTCTCGATGAGCACGTCGGAGAGCGGAACATCCTTGTGGCCGGCGCGGGTGCCGGTCGGTACGCCCTTGATGCGATCCACGACGGTCAGGCCGTCCGCCACCTTGCCGAACACACAATAGCCCCAGCCGGACGGGTTCTCGGCGGTGAAATTAAGGAAGTCGTTGTCCACCAGGTTGATGAAAAACTGCGAGGTGGCAGAGTGCGGATCGCTGGTGCGCGCCATGCAAACGGTGCCGCGTTCGTTGCGCAGGCCGTTGTTGGCTTCGTTCTCGATCGGCGGGCGTGTCGGTTTCTGGCTCATGCCGGGCAGGAAGCCGCCGCCCTGGATCATGAATTCGTCGATGACGCGATGGAACAGGGTGCCGTCGTAGTAGCCGTCGCGCACGTAGGCGATGAAGTTGTTCACGGTCTTCGACGCCTTTTGCGGGTCGAGCTCCAGGATGACGGCGCCGAGGCTGGTTTGCATGCGAACTTTCATAAAATACTGTTTCCTTATCTAGTCTGGAATGTCCGGCCGCACGTTTCGCTGCGCAGCCCTCCCGGAGGTTTGGCGGGTGGCTGTGCTGAATCTGATCATCCCTGATGCGCCCATTTTAGCCCAGACCGCTTGCGCCCGCATCCCCATCAGGCAGTGCACCCGGGCCATGGTTTGGCCGACCCCAGGCTTTCGGCTACCATGCGTTTTCGCATGAATCCTGCGCCCTTCAAGAGCCGTTTCGCGCCAAGCCCGACCGGGTTGCTGCATCTCGGCAATGTGCGCACCGCGCTGTTCAACTACCTGGCCGCGTGTCACGCGCAGGGTGTGTTCCTGCTGCGCATCGAGGACACCGACGCCATGCGCGGCCACGACAAATATGCTGTGGCGCTGGAGCAGGACCTGCGCTGGCTTGGACTGGAATGGCAGGAAGGGCCGGGGCAGGGCGGGCCGCAGGCGCCGTACATGCAGTCGCAGCGTGGTGCCATTTATGCGCGCTACTTCGACCAGCTCGAAACCAGCGGCAGCGCCTATCCGTGCTTCTGCAGTGAACATGAGCTGGAGATTGCGCGCAAGACCGCGATAGCCGCTGGCCGTCCGCCGCGCTACTCCGGACGCTGTTTGCGCCTGACGCCTGAGCAGATTGCGACGCACCGTGCCGAGGGCCGGCCGGCGACTCTGCGTTTCCACGTTGCCGATGGTAAAACGGTCGAGTTCGATGATCAGGTGCGCGGCCGGCAGACGTTTGCTACCAGCGATATCGGTGATTTCATTATTCGCCGTTCGGACGGCACGCCGGCCTTTTTCTTTTGCAACGCGATCGACGACGCGCTCATGGGCGTTTCGCTGGTCGTGCGCGGCGAAGACCATCTCACCAACACGCCGCGTCAGATCCTGTTGCTACAAACGCTTGGCCTGCCGGTGCCGGGGTATGCGCACATCGCGCTGGTGGTGGGCAACGATGGCGCGCCACTCTCCAAGCGTACTGGCAGCCGGTCGGTGCAGGAGCTGCGCGAGCAAGGATTCCTGCCGCTCGCCGTGAATAACTACCTCGCGCGCCTCGGGCATACTTACGAAAGCAACGATTTTATGGATATGTCCGGGTTGATCGCCGCGTTCGACAGCGCACGTTTGCACAAGGCGCCGGCGCGTTTCGATGAGGCGCAGCTGCTGCACTGGCAGCGTGAAGCGGTACGCGCGGCGGATGTCACCACCCTGTGGACGTGGATGGCGGACGACGTAGCCGCGGTGGTGCCGGAAGCGGAGCGGCCGGGATTTATCGAAGCGGTGCGCGGCAATGTCGTGTTTCCGCCGGATGCCCGCCATTGGGCACAGGTGATCTATGCCACGGCTCTCAACCTGAATCACGCCGCGCAGGACGCCGCGCGTATGGCGGGTGAGGCGTTCTTCGACATCGCGCGCCGCGCGCTGGACAAGCACGGCAGCGATTTCAAGGCACTGAGCCAGATGGTGAAGCAGGAGTCGGGGCTTTCCGGCAAGGCACTGTTTCAGCCGCTGCGCGCGGCGCTCACCGGCGAATTGGATGGGCCGGAGATGGCAAAACTCTTGCCGCTGATTGGGTCTGATCGTGCCCATCAGCGCATTCAGCGGATATTGAAAGAAATGCAGGGCGCGCCAGCACACCCTGCGAGATAAAAGACATAATGCTAATTCATAACAGTCTCACCAAGAAAAAAGAAACCTTTACGCCAATTGAACCCGGCAAGGTGCGTCTGTACGTGTGCGGCATGACCGTGTACGACTACTGCCACCTCGGACATGCACGCGTGCTGGTGGTGTTCGATATGGTCGTGCGTTATCTGCGCGCACGCGGGCTGGCGGTTACCTACATTCGTAACATCACCGATATCGACGACAAGATCATCAAGCGCGCGCAGGAAAACAAGGAAGACATTGACGCGCTCACCGGCCGCTTCATCACCGCCATGCACGAGGACGCAGACCAGCTCGGCGTACTGCGGCCCGATCAGGAGCCACGCGCCACGCGCTACATGGACGAGATCATCGCCATGACCGTGAAGTTGATAGAACACGGATATGCCTACGCGGCGGCAAACGGGGATGTGTACTATCGAGTGCGTAAATTTCCGCACTACGGGCAACTCTCCGGAAAGTCGATCGACGATCTGCGCGTCGGCGCGCGCGTCGAGGCGGATGAATCGAAAGACGACCCGCTCGACTTCGTGTTGTGGAAAGCCGCCAAACCCGGCGAACCCTTCTGGGAATCGCCGTGGGGCTGGGGCCGGCCCGGCTGGCACATCGAATGCTCGGCCATGTCCACCTCCTGCCTCGGCAATCATTTCGATATCCACGGTGGCGGACTCGATTTGCAATTCCCGCATCACGAAAACGAAATCGCCCAGAGCGAGGGCGCGACCGGCGAGAAATTTGTAAATATGTGGATGCACAACGGCTTCGTGCGCGTGGACGACGAAAAGATGTCCAAGTCGCTCGGCAACTTTTTCACCATCCGCGAGGTACTGGCCAAGTACGATCCGGAGGAGGTGCGCTACTTTATTCTCGCCAGTCACTATCGCAGCCCACTTAATCACTCCGATGAGGCGCTGGACAATGCCAAGGCGGCGCTCACGCGCTTTTATATCGCGCTCAACGGCCTGCCCACGACTGTTGCACCCGCCAACAGCGAGTATGAACAGCGCTTTAACGCCGCCATGGATGATGACTTCAATACCCCGGTGGCCGTTGCCGTGCTGTTCGATCTCGTGCGTGACATCAATAAGGCGCGTGCCAATGATCCGACGCAGGCTGCTGCCCTCGGTGCACTGTTGCGGAAACTTGGCGGGATACTCGGCATATTGGCTCTTGATGCTGATAAATATTTAAAAGGTGGAGTTACCGTCACACCTGCAGCAGCCATTGCGCAGGGCAGTGTGGGCGGCGTTACGGTGCTGATTCAGCTTCCTGAAGAAGCTATTGATGTGCTGATCGCCCAGCGTCTCGCTGCACGCCAAGCCAAAAACTGGGCTGAGTCCGACCGCATCCGTGACGAGCTAAGGAGCAAAGGCGTGATTCTCGAAGATGGGTCGGGCAGAACCACCTGGAGAAGGGAATAAGCTGCGTCCGGCCCGATGTGAGGCCGCTATCGCTTCGATTGCCCGGTGCTGCCGAAAAAATCGGCAGCCCGGACCGTAAGTACCTAGAAAGCTGCCGGTTTTCCGGGCTTTCCTATTGACCCGGTGCGCACTTATAAGTAACTTCTTAATTCAGACAGGTTTTGAACGGAATGCCAGGTCTGCGGGCATTTTTTATTACTATTTCGAGGTTCACCGTGGCTGCGGAACTGACCGGCGCTGAAATCTTTGTCCGCTGTCTCAAGGACGAAGGCGTTGAATACGTGTTCGGTTATCCGGGCGGCGCGGCGCTGCACATTTACGATGCGCTCTATAAACAAGAGGACGTGAAGCATATTCTGGTGCGCCATGAGCAGGGCGCCACCCATGCTGCCGACGGCTATGCGCGTGCCACTGGCCGTCCCGGGGTGGTGCTCGTGACCTCCGGCCCCGGGGTCACCAACACCGTCACCGGCATTGCCACCGCTTATATGGACTCGATCCCGCTGGTGGTGTTCAGCGGCCAGGTGGCCACGCATCTCATCGGCAACGATGCCTTCCAGGAAGTGGACGCGGTCGGCATCACTCGCCCGTGCGTGAAGCACAACATCCTGGTCAAGGACGTGCGCGATCTCGCCACCGCCATCAAGAAGGCATTCATTATCGCTGCGACCGGCCGGCCCGGCCCGGTGCTGGTGGATATTCCGAAGGACGTGACCGCCGCGCGTTGCAAGTACGAATACCCGAAAGACGTGGCCATGCGCTCCTACAGCCCGGCGACCAGGGGCGAGCCGGGCCAGATTAAAATGGCTGTGGACCTGTTGCTCGCCGCCAGGCGCCCGATGATTTACACCGGCGGCGGCATTGTGCTCGGCGAGGCCTCCAAGTCGCTCACCGAGCTGGTGCGCCTGCTCGGTTACCCGATCACCCAGACGCTCATGGGTCTCGGCGCTTACCCGGCCACCGATCCGTTGTTCATCGGCATGCTTGGCATGCACGGAACCTATGAAGCCAACATGGGCATGCACGCCTGTGACGTGCTGCTGGCGGTGGGCGCGCGCTTCGACGACCGTGTGACCGGCGATCTCGAGAAATTCTGCCCGGACGCACGCATTATCCATATCGACATCGATCCGGCCTCGATTGCGAAGAACGTGCCGGTCGCCGTGCCGATTGTGGGCGCGGCCGACAGTGTGCTCAAAGATCTCATCAAGCAGATCAAAGCCGCCAGGAAAAAACCGGACCCGGATGCCCTCAAGGCATGGTGGAAGCAGATCGACGCGTGGCGCGGCAAGAACTGCCTTACCTACGACCACAAGAGCAAGCTCATCAAGCCGCAGTACGTGCTCGAGAAACTTTACGAACTGACGCGCGGCGATGCGTACGTGACCTCGGACGTCGGTCAGCACCAGATGTGGGCGGCGCAGTTCTACAAGTTCGACAAGCCGCGCCGCTGGATTAACTCCGGCGGTCTCGGCACCATGGGCTTCGGCCTGCCGGCCGCCATGGGCGTGCAGATGGCGTTTCCGAAAGCGACGGTCGCATGCGTGACCGGCGAGGCCTCGATCCAGATGTGCATTCAGGAACTCTCGACGTGCAAGCAGTACGACCTGCCGATCAAGATCGTGAATCTTAACAACCGTTACATGGGCATGGTGCGTCAGTGGCAGGAATTCTTCTACGAGAGCCGCTACTCGCATTCGTATATGGACGCGCTGCCGGACTTCGTCAAACTCGCCGAGGCCTACGGGCACGTGGGCATGAAGATTGAAAATCCCGGCGACGTGGAAGGCGCGCTGAAAGACGCACTCAAGCTGAGGGACCGCCTGGTATTCATGGACTTCATCACCGATCAGGCGGAGAACGTGTACCCCATGATCGCCGCCGGCAAGGGCCATCACGAGATGCACCTGTCGCCCTGTCAGCAGGGCGTGGACGTGGACCGGGAGTTGGCCTGATGCGCCACGTGATTTCCATTCTGCTGGAAAACGAGGCCGGTGCGCTGTCGCGCGTCGCCGGGCTGTTCTCGGCGCGCGGCTACAACATTGAGTCGCTGACCGTGGCGCCGACCGAGGACCCGACCCTGTCGCGCATGACCCTGGTCACGAGCGGTTCGGACGAGATCGTTGAGCAGATCACCAAGCAACTGAATAAACTGGTGGACGTGGTCAAGCTCAGCGACCTGTCCGAGGGCGCGCATATCGAGCGCGAGCTGATGCTCATCAAGGTCAAAGCCACCGGCGAATCGCGCGAGGAAGTGAAGCGCATGGTGGACATCTTTCGCGGTCACGTCATCGACGTGACCGACACGACCTATACCATCGAACTGACCGGTGCGGGCAGCAAGCTCGACGCCTTCATTCAGGCACTCGGCAAGACCGGCATCATCGAAGTGGTGCGCTCCGGGCCGTCCGGCATCGCGCGCGGCGCGAAGGCGTTACGTGCCTGAAAGATCACAACTCAACGCCAAGACGCCAAGACGAAAACGAAAGGCTGGAATCAAAAGAAATGTTTTTCTTCGTGATCTTGGTGGCTTCGCGTTGAGCTTTATTGAATCCAATTATCTTCGCTAATCATTTTCAGGGGTTAACATGAAAGTCTATTACGACAAAGACGCCGACCTTTCCATTATCAAGGGCAAGAAGGTGGCCATCGTGGGTTACGGCTCGCAGGGTCACGCGCACGCGCTCAATCTCAAGGAGAGCGGTGTCAGCGTCACCGTCGCGCTGCGCGACGGTTCGGCTTCCGCCGCCAAGGCCAAGAATGCCGGCCTGAGCGTGAAGAGCATTGCGGAGGCGGCCAAGGACGCCGACATCGTGATGATTCTGGCGCCGGACGAGCAGCACAAGAAGCTGTATGCCGAGAACATCGAACCGAACCTGAAGAAGGGTGCGACGCTGGCCGTGGCGCACGGTTTCTCGGTGCACTTCGGCTTCATCCAGCCGCGCGCCGACCTCGACGTCATCATGATCGCGCCCAAGGGCCCGGGCCATCTGGTGCGTTCTACCTTTACGCAAGGCGGCGGCGTGCCGTGCCTGATCGCCATGCACAAGGATATTTCCGGCAAGGCACGCGCGACTGCGCTCTCCTATGCGTCGGCCATTGGCGGTGGTCGCGCCGGCATTATCGAAACGAACTTCAAGGACGAGTGCGAGACCGACCTGTTCGGCGAGCAGGCCGTGCTGTGCGGCGGTGCCTCGCACCTGGTGCAGGCTGGTTTCGAGACGCTGGTCGAGGCCGGCTATCCGCCCGAGATGGCGTATTTCGAGTGCCTGCACGAGCTGAAGCTCATCGTCGATCTTATGTACGAGGGCGGCATTGCCAACATGCGTTACTCGATCTCGAACACCGCCGAGTATGGCGACTACACACGCGGCCCGCGCATCGTGAACGAGCAGACCAAGGCCGAGATGAAAAAGATTCTGAAGGAAATCCAGTCCGGCCAGTTCGCCAAGGAATGGATGGCCGAGAACGAGACCGGCGGCAAGCGCTTCCCGGAGATGCGCGCGCAGGCGGCCAGGCATCCCATCGAAGAAGTCGGCGCCAAGCTGCGCGACATGATGCCTTGGATCAAGGCGCATAAGATCGTCGACAAAAGCAAGAATTAATTAATATTTCAGCCGCAGATGAACGCGGATAAAGGCCCCTGCTTGATTTTTGTCTCTTATTTATCTGCGTTCATCTGCGGCTGAAAATAATATGTCCGCAAACGATAAACACCCGATCCTGGCGCGCGAAGGCTGGGGGCATGTTGCCTACGCGCTGAGCGCTGCTGTGCTGGTGCATTGGCTGGTGGGTGGATGGTGGGCATTACCGCTCTGGCTTTTCGTGCTGTTCGTGGTGCAGTTCTTCCGCGACCCGCCGCGCGTGGTTCCGAACGAACCGAATGCCGTGGTTTGTCCGGCGGATGGACGCGTGATTGTCGTGGACGAGGTCGAGGACCCATACCTCAAGCGCCCGGCGCGGCGCGTCAGCATTTTCATGAACGTGTTCAACGTGCACTCCAATCGCACACCGGTCGCCGGTGAAATAAAAGAACGCTGGTATCACCCGGGCAGTTTTTTCAACGCGGCGCTCGACAAGGCGGCACGCGAGAACGAACGCAGCGCGCTCTGGATCAAAACCGGCGACGGTCAGGACGTGGTGGTGGTGCAGGTGGCGGGTTTGTTGGCACGGCGTATCCTGTGCTACGTGCGTCCCGGCGACAAGGTTGAACGCGGCGAGCGCTATGGTTTCATTCGCTTCGGTTCGCGTGTGGATGTGTATCTGCCGCTGACATCGAAAGTGGCGGTCAGCCTCGGTGACAAAACACAAGGCGGCAGTCAGGTCCTGGCGCATTTACTACAGTGACCCAGTGGCACTGACACCATGAACTCGGTGAGAACGATGACATGCAGTTAAAGAATCCGCGTAAGGGCATTTACATCCTGCCCAATCTGTTCACCACGGCGGCACTGTTCGCCGGGTTCTATGCGATTGTGCAGGCCATGAACGGCCAGTTCGAGTATGCGCCGATCGCCATTTTCATCGCCATGATTCTGGACGGTCTGGATGGGCGCGTGGCGCGCTGGACGCACACCGAAAGCGATTTCGGCGCGCAGTACGACAGCCTGTCCGACATGGTGTCGTTCGGTCTCGCGCCGGCACTGGTGATGTACGAATGGGCGTTGTCCGGCCTCGGCACGCTCGGCTGGGTCGCCGCCTTTCTGTACGCCGCGTGCGCGGCCCTGCGTCTGGCACGCTTCAATGTTCAGATCGGCAGCGTCGATAAACGTTACTTTGTTGGGTTGCCGAGTCCATCGGCCGCGGCGTTCGTCATGGGGCTGTTGTGGGTCATGCACACTTCCGGCGTGCCGGGCAAGGAACTGAGCTTCGTCGCCCTCGGCTTCACCGTGTTCGCGGCGCTCGCGATGGTGAGCAGCATCCGTTATTTCAGCTTCAAGCAGTTCAACGTCAAGGACCGCGTCTCGTTCGTGGTGGTGATCGAGGTGGTGCTGTTGTTCGTACTGATTTCGCTGTACCCGCCGCAGGTGCTGTTCCTGATGTTCCTCGGTTATGCCCTGTCCGGCCCGCTGTTCGCGAGTTGGCGCCTTTTCCGGCGCTGGAGTGGCCGCCGCAGCGAATCGCGCCGGCCTTAAAGCGTTCGCTAATCTGACTATATATGTCCCTTTAGCCAGCAACCTCTTGACTCCACCCGCCAGAGGGAGCGTACTGCCGAGAATGTCTTCGTCCGGCGTTTTTCGACAATGCGGGGCGACCACAATAAATTCTTCCACCGGGGGCCTTCATGAAGAAGGTAAGGGGAGGGCGGTACGCCGCATTGCAGTGTAGTCCAGCTTGTGTAGCGGGCCGTTTCAGCCTGCTTGGGCTCGCCGCATTCTTCTGCCTGTTGTTACCCGTCGTCGCGCAGAATACATCACTACCCCCTCGCAGGACTCAAATGTTTCTATCCCGCCTTTGCGTAGAATAAGAACCGCACGCCTGATTCCGGGATCAAGCTCCATATCTACGGCTGGCGCAAATTCATCTAAGTCATTTTCCATATAATTAAAACTGAGACACTACCCCCTGTGTCATGACTTTCTCAGGAGTTCTCTTACAAGGACGCCCGCGGTTATCTGTACCAGGCCTTGACGTCCCCGACGGCAGACGAACGCAAGGGCTTTTTCGGAAAAACCTTTCAGACCCTGGGCCAGGTCATCCACCACACTCAAGACATGGCCCAGCCGCAACATGTCAGGAACGACGCTCATCGCGATGCGATATTCCCATGTCTCATCCCTGGCGGACTGTTCGGGTTTTACAGCCCCAGCCTGTATGAGAAATACACCAAGGGCGTCGGTAATCTCCCGTTCACCGGCTACGGCCCGGTGATGTTCCCCGCAATAGGGTCTTGAATTATCGGAGCAGCCGCACTAACGAATTCCACCCGCTTTGAAATTCCCGCTGGCTGGTTTATAGTTAATGCCATGTACCCCGCCACCCCATTTCGAACCCCAGCGCACGGCCCGTGCGTGCCCGCATTTCCCCGTCTCAACCTGCATCTCTCGACCCTGCGACTGCTGCGCGCAAGCGCATAAGACCGTGGTCGTTTCCTGGCGAGGAACAGAACAATACGCGATCCCTACCCCCCAACACAGTCGTTCTGACCTTACGAGGTCAGGCAAGGAGAGCGCAGAATGAATGACAAATTAATCATTTTCGACACCACCTTGCGCGATGGCGAACAAAGCCCGGGCGCGTCCATGACCCGCGATGAGAAGGTGCGTATCGCCAAGGCCCTGGAGCGCCTGCGCGTGGACATCATCGAAGCCGGTTTCCCGGCCGCCAGTCCCGGCGACTTCGAGGCGGTGAAAGCCGTCGCCGCCGTGATTAAAGACAGCACAGTGTGCGCGTTGGCGCGGGCCGTGGAAAAAGACATCGATCGCGCTGCCGAGGCCATCAAGCCGGCGAAGCGCGGACGCATCCACACCTTCATCGCCACCAGTCCGATTCACATGCAGCACAAACTGCGCATGACGCCGGAGCAGGTGCTGGAACGCGCGGTGCAGATGGTCAAGCGCGCGCGCCAGTACACTGATGACGTGGAGTTCTCACCCGAGGACGCGGTGCGTTCCGATATGGATTTCCTGTGCCGCGTGTGCGAGGCCGCCATCGCCGCCGGGGCCACCACCGTCAACATACCGGACACGGTTGGCTACAGCATTCCCTTTGCCTGGGGCGAGCGCATGAAAACGCTCATCGAGCGTGTGCCGAACTCGGGCAAGGCGGTCTGGTCCACCCACTGCCACAACGACCTCGGCCTGGCGGTGGCCAACTCATTGGCGGCGGTGCTGAACGGCGCGCGCCAGGTGGAATGCACCATCAACGGTCTCGGCGAACGCGCCGGCAATGCCGCGCTTGAAGAAGTCGTGATGGCGGTGCGCACGCGGCGCGATATTTTCAGTTGTGAAACCGGCATCGACGCCACCCAGATCGTGTCGACGTCGCGGCTTGTGTCTAACATCACCGGTTTTCCCGTACAGCCGAACAAGGCTATCGTCGGTGCGAATGCGTTCGCGCACGAATCCGGTATCCACCAGGACGGCGTCATCAAGAAACGCGAAACGTACGAAATCATGCGCGCCGAGGACGTCGGCTGGGTTGCGAACCGTATGGTGCTCGGCAAGCATTCCGGCCGCAACGCCTTCAAAACCCGCCTCAAGGAACTCGGTATCGACTTCAAGACCGAAAACGAGCTCAATTCGGCGTTCGAACGCTTCAAGGACCTGGCGGACAAAAAGCATGAGATCTTCGACGAAGATTTGCAGGCGCTTGTGACGGAGGAAGGACTGGAACACGACGAGCGCCTGAAGCTCGTTGCCTTGCGCGTCTGCTCCGAAACCGGCACCAGGCCCTATGCGATGGTCACGCTCAACGTGAACGGCGAACAGCGTGCCGCGGGCGCCGAGGGCAGCGGGCCGGTGGATGCGGCCTTCAAGGCGATCGACAGCGTGCTTGAGAGCCAGTGCCAATTGCAACTGTACTCGGTCAGCAATATTACCAGCGGCACCGATTCACAGGGCGAGGTCAGCGTGCGTCTCGAAAAGGCCGGGCGCATCGTCAACGGCCACGGTGCCGACACCGATATTGTCGTCGCCTCGGCCAAGGCCTACCTGAACGCACTCGACAAGCTGGTGATGTCGGTCGAGCGCGCTCACCCGCAGGCCGGCACGCCCATCTAAATTAAAGATGTTCACCACCTCCCCTCCCGCATCAGCGGGAGGGGAGGTGGGGTAGGCGCGAAACGACTTAATGTCGTTTCGCGCCGCCGAGCGGGCGCGTAGGGTTTCTGTGCGCCCCGGCGGGAATAAGGGGGAGGGTGTATCCGCTACCTGCATCTATCCCGCCGATCAGTTATGAACGCGGTTGGTGGGGAAGCTCCCTACGGCCCATTACCAACTCCTACCGGCCCGTCGCCAGTAATACCCTAAGAGAAACTCTGAACAAGTTGTCATTTCGAGCGCAGCGAGAAATCTTGATGGCGTGATAGTCCAATGTCACCATGGTGTTACCAGATTTCTCCCTTCGGTCGAAATGACAGTTAAGAACTTAATCAGGGCTTCCCTGGGTTAAAGGCCCCTGAAATTGGTTTCTGCGCACCGATTCAGTATCCTGTCCACATGCACACCGACGACAATCTGCGCCGCCAGTACCTCGATGCCATGGGCATCCCCGTTTGGGAACGTCGTGCGCTGTCCGTCGCTCCCGTTGCCGATGTCCCAATGCAGAGAACGTCTGCACCCACAGCGGCGGTCATGCCGCCCCCTGCGGCGGCGAGCCCGGACTGGGCCGCGCTCGAAGAGGCGGTGCGATCCTGCACCAAGTGTCCCCTGCACAGCACCCGCACCCAAACCGTGTTCGGCACCGGCAATCACAAGGCGCGATGGATGTTCGTGGGCGAGGCCCCGGGCGCCGATGAAGACGCCCAAGGCGAGCCGTTCGTGGGTCGCGCCGGGCAGCTGCTCAATGCCATGATCGCGGCGCTGGGTCTGAAGCGCGAAGACGTGTATATCGCGAATGTTTTGAAATGCCGCCCACCCAACAACCGCGACCCGCAACCGGGCGAGGTCGAGCAGTGTGAGTCGCATCTTATCGGTCAGATCGAACTCATCCAGCCGAAACTGATCGTCGCGCTTGGCCGGCACGCCGCGCACAGCCTGCTCAAGACCGATCTGGCCCTGGCGCGTCTGCGCGGCCAGCATCACCACTACCGGAACATCCCGCTGGTCGTCACCTACCATCCTGCCTATCTGTTGCGCACCCCGTCCGACAAGCGCAAGGCGTGGGAAGATCTGTGTCGTGCCCGCGCCATTCTGCAGGAGGCAAGCACGGCATGAGCGCGGTGTTGAGCGGCACGCTACCGCAGCTACGCGCCATGCAGGAGGCGGACGTGCCCGCCGTCATGGCGATTGAGCGCGTCGCTTACGAATTCCCGTGGACCGAAAGCATCCTGCGCGACTGCTTCAAGTTCGGCTATGTCTGCAAAGTGTACGAGTCGCGCGTCGGCATCATCGGTTACGGCATCATCTCGATCGGCGCCGGCGAGTGTCATTTCCTTAATATCTGCATCGCGCCTACGCATCAGAAGTCTGGCCATGGCGCGCACCTGGTGACACAGTTGCTGGAGATCGCGCGCGCGGCACAGGTACACACGGCGTTGCTCGAAGTGCGCGCGTCGAACACGGCCGCATTCCGCCTCTACGACAAGATGGGCTTTAACGAGATTGGTGTGCGCAAGGGCTACTACCCGGCACGCGCCGGGCGCGAAGACGCGCTGGTGCTGATGCGCGAGTTGTAAGCGCCAGGGGAACTCTCAACAAGTTGTCATTTCGAGCGCAGCGAGAAATCTTGATGGTGTGAAAGTTCAATGTCATCATGGTGTCACCAGATTTCTCCCTGCGGTCGAAATGACAATAAAAACTTAATCAGAACTTTCCTAAACCCCGAACGCGTCCGGCGTCCAGACGCTGCCGCCGGTCACGGCCTCCGGGTGACGGCGACGCATCAGTTCCTCAACGTCCTCCACGCAATCACGCGATACATCCACCATCAGCAACAACTCGCCGTGGCGTAGCGCATCATGAAACTCATCCAGGTGCACCATCGGCATGCGCAGCGCGAACAGCGCACCGCTGGTGAAGCTGGCGATCATGACGGCCGCCGCCAGCACCATACCGATGACATGGCTAAACAGCGCAGCCAGCATCAGACCGGCGAAGGCAATTCCGAACAACACCAGGTTGCCTCCCCAGAGCGTCTTCTCCAGGCGCTTCAGGATGTCGTGCCGCTGGCGTTCGGTGGCGGGCGGCAGGCCGCTCAAGTCGATGCCCCGGCGCGCCAATACATGCATGTGCCGCGCATCCACACCGAGCCCGTCCAGATCGGCCACGGCCCTGCGCGCCTGACCGGTATCGGTAAAAAGAAAATAGAGTCGCCGTTTCATAATCACCTCCATCAACAGTGTTGCTCCCTTGGTCCTGGCCGAGACCCGCGCCCGGCCTGTAAGGCTTTCATCATCTGCGCTCTGCAAGTAATTTTAATGTCAGCCTTTGTGCGGGATTGCACCGACGCCAAGTGCCGGAACCGGCGATGAAAAAGACCTGCACAGGAAGTGCTAGAATCGCCGGCATGGGGAAATCCGGCGCATGAAGGAAGCCGTCATCGCGGCGTTGCAGGCGGGGGCAACGCTGGTCACCGCCAGCCAGCGCCTCGCGCGCCATCTCGCCGCCGCCTATGGCGCCGTGCAACAGGCGCAGGGCGCGCCGGTCTGGGAAGCGCCCGATATTCTCCCGTGGCATCAGTGGCTGGAGCGCTTCTGGCAGGAAAGCTTCGGCCTGCTCGACGCCGATACACCGCAATTGCTGCTGAGTGATTTTCAGGAGCTGACGCTGTGGGAAGAGGCCATCCACAGCGCCGACAGCGAAAACCCGCTCCTGCAAGTGCCGTCCGCAGCGCGCAGCGCGCGCGAGGCTTGGCAATTGTTACACGCCTGGAAACTGTCCATTCCGCGTTCCCAGGAATCCGCCAGTGAAGATGTCAGCGCGTTCGCGCGCTGGGCCAAGGCCTATGGGCAGCGCTGCACCAGTGGCAATTGGCTGGACAGCGCGCGCTTGCCGGATGCGGTGCGCAACGCCATCACCGCTGGACGGCTCGCGCCGCCACGCTCTCTGATCCTTGCCGGTTTCGATGAGCTTACCCCGCAGCAAAATGAATTGATGAACGCTGTGCGTACCGCCGGTATAACGGTCACGTCGCTCACCCCCGGCGATCAGACGAAACGTGTGTCGCGTGTCGGCTACGACGACCGCCGCGCGGAGATACACGCCGCCGCCGCCTGGGCGCGTGCCGCGCTGGAATCCGGACAGACGCGCCTCGGTGTGGTGGTGCCGGATCTGTCCGTGCAGCGCGCCAGCGTTGTGCGCCTGTTCGATGAAGCGCTGGTACCGGCAGCCTTGTTGCCCGGCACCGATGTGGTGCGTCCTTATAACGTCTCGCTCGGCGAGCCGCTGGCCGCCTGGCCGGTGATCCATGCGGCGCTGCTGCTGCTTGAATTCGGCACCGGTTCCTTGCCAGTGGCGCGCCTCGGCACGCTGCTGCGTTCGCCATTTCTGGTCGGCGCCACGAGCGAGGCCAGCGCGCGCGCCCAGCTCGATGCACTCTTGCGCCAAGAGGGAGAAGAGACCGTCTCCATCTCGGCGCTGCTGCGGCGCGCCGCGACGGAGTTGGCCAAGCCGCAGGCCGCGGCACCACAGCTGCATGCACAGCTACGCGTGTGGCGCGACAACATCCCGGCGCGCTCGAAGCAACTCGCCCCCAGTGCCTGGTCGGAGCAATTCGCGAGCCTCCTCAAGCTCGCCGGCTGGCCGGGTGACGGCCCACTCGACAGCGACAGCCATCAGGCGGTCATGGCGTGGCGCGAACTGCTGGCAAACTTTGCCGCGCAGGATGCGGTAAGCACGCGGCACAACTACGCCGAGGCCCTCGCCACTTTGCGGCGCATGGCGGGCGAGCGCGTGTTCCAGCCGCAGACCCCGGCCGCGCCGGTGCAGGTGCTCGGTCTGCTGGAAGCCAGCGGTCTCGACTTCGACAGCCTCTGGGTCATGGGCTTGGATGACGAAAGCTGGCCGCCCAGTCCGCGCCCCAATCCGTTCCTGCCGCTCGAATTGCAACGCACGCGCGGCCTGCCGCACGCCTCGGCCGAGCGCGAGCTGGAGTTCGCGCGTCGCCTGACCGAACGGCTCGCGGCCTCGGCCGGTAACGTGGTGTTCAGCCATCCGCTGAATAGCGGCGATGAAAAGCGTCGCGCCAGTCCGTTGCTGCAGGCCTTCCCCGAGCTGCTGCCCAGTTATTTTCCCGCGCCGCACCCCGGCCTCGCGAACCACCTGTTCGCCGCGCGCGCTATCGAAACCCTCAGCGATGAACAGGCGCCGGCGCTGGCGCCGGGCAGCGCCGTGAAAGGCGGCACGCGTCTCTTTCAGTATCAGGCCGCCTGTCCGTTCCGTGCCTTCGCTACCCTGCGGCTGGATGCGCGCTCGCCGGAAGAGCCGGAACCGGGGCTCGATGCCAAGGCACGCGGCATGTTGCTGCACAGCGCGCTCGAAGCCTTGTGGAACACGCTCGGCAGCCATGCGGCACTATGCGGTATGGCGGAAGAGCCGCTGATGAACGCCATCGGTGCGGCGGTGCAGGCTGCGCTCGATAAATTGGCGCGCGACCGCAGCCAAACTCTCACCGGGCGCTTCCGCGAGATTGAGACAAAACGTCTCACCCGCCTGCTGCGTGCCTGGCTGGAAGAGGAAAAGGCGCGTGCGCCGTTTAAGGTCGTGGCCGCCGAACAGAAAACCACCATCGCGCTGGGCGGCCTCGTGGTCGAGGGCCGCATGGACCGGGTGGACGAACTGGAAGACGGCACGCGCGTCATTCTCGATTACAAGTCCGGCAAGACCAGCATCAAGAGCTGGGAGGGCGAGCGCCCGGATGAACCGCAGTTGCCGCTCTATGCCATCGACATGCGCCAGCGCCAGCCGGTTGCGGCGGCGCTGTTCGCGCAGCTGCGCGCCGGTGATCTCGGTTTCAAGGGTCTCGCGGCGCGCGCCGGCATCGCGCCGGATGTTAAGCCTGCGGGTGACACAGAAGGCGTCTGGCAGGCGCAGCTCGATGCTTGGCAAACCACGCTTACGACTTTGGCCGAGGCCTATCGCGCCGG
>Ga0315281_10002050_pt1 | contig 29976 bp, 23 predicted proteins | sample YL17G07_0_MG_FD_204540 | JGI IMG/M metagenome (GOLD analysis project Ga0315281, IMG submission 204540) | Sediment microbial communities from Yellowstone Lake, YNP, Wyoming, USA - YL17G07_0 | ecosystem: Environmental > Aquatic > Freshwater > Lake > Sediment | place: USA: Wyoming | collected...
AAAACCTCGGCGGGAATCGGCGGCACCATCCACCCTTCTCCCACCTTCCGCGCCTCGGCCACCTGCGCGTCGCGCATCTCCGCCGGCAGCGTATCGTGCAGGCTCTGCCCCTTCTCCGGAACGAACGCATCCAGATACACCAGCGCCTGGATCTGCTCCGCCATCCGGTCGGCCGCCGCGCTCACCACGCATCCCGCATAGGAATGCCCGCACAGCACCACGTCCGAAAGCTCCTCCCAGTGAATCAGGTTCGCCACGTCGGCGATGTGCGTCTCCAGATTCACCTGCGGCGACAAAAGATGCGCGCGCTCCCCCACCCCCGTCAGCGTCGGCGTGAACACCTCATGCCCCTGCGCCTGCAAAATCCTCCGCACCCTCTTCCAGCACCAGCTGCCATGCCACGCCCCGTGCACCAGCACAAAATTGCTCATCCCGCACCTCGCTCGATTCGCATCCCCGGAAAAATTCCCGTTTCCGCCCGCGTCTCCGGCGACCGCGGGAAATACACAATACCATGCCCGCCCCGGCCCATAAATAAATGGAGTTTTCCCCCTCCCCGGCGAGCGACGAAATCGCCGGTGCTCCGTCTAAAACACATATCTCCGGGCCGGGGTGTATGCAACAGGACAGCTGCCGGGGGATGGTTATGGCGGAAAGACCAAGAATCTGAAGAATTTATGAAACAAAACGGTTCCATTTTCCGTAGGAAATATAGATATGTTTTACGGGAAACCATAGTAAGCGGGCGTCAGATACGGGGTGCAAGCAAATGAACACTTATCAAATGCAGGTATTCAAATCTCATTCCCCGCGTCCGGCCATCGCTATCCAGCGTTTCATCCCTCCTCTCCTATCTCCGGTGAAATGCGGAGACAGAAATGCTCTCTAAACGAGAGATTCCTGTTAGGTGGCGTTTTGCGGTGCGGGTCGCCCTCGGGACACAGGACACGCAAACCTTCCTGCAGGAATGAGCCTGCTATTCAGGAAAGGTGGAAAACATGAGCGCTGAGCACTCCGTGATGGCCATGACACAGACGAAGGAAGCCCCGGGCCGCGCCAATCCCATCAACTGCCGCTATCTCCGTTTCGGACCGTTCCAAATCGATAGGTTGCGCCAGCAGCTCTCCAAAAACGGCCTGCGCGTGAAACTCTACGGCAAAGCCTATCAGGTTCTCCTCCTGCTGCTGGAATCTCCCGGAGAGATCGTGACCCGGGAGCAGATTCGCCAGCGCTTGTGGCATGCCGAGTCCGATGTGAACGTGGACGCCAACATCAACACCACCGTCAATCGCATCCGCCTGATCCTCAAGGGCGTTCCGGGGAGTCCGGCGTACATCGACACGATTCCGCGAAAGGGCTACAGCTTTGTCGGACAGGTGGAAATGACGGACTCTCTGCGAACCGGCGCGGCGGCCGCCCCCGGGGAAGAATCCACGGCTCGGGAACAGTCGTCCGAAAAAATTCGTCCCACCAGACGCTTTTTTAAAAACTCCCTGGTCAAAACAGGAATCGCGGCAATAGTTTTTCTGGCCATCGCCCTGGGCTTCCTGGCCGGCTTCTACTGGACTTCCGTGGCGCAGGCTCGCAATGTCTCCCTTTTTATTATTGTTGTGCTGGCGGTGGCGCTGATTTTCTATCGCACGGGCCAGTCGATTGCCTCGCGAGCCGGCCGCGCGCGGAACTCTTGACCGAAAAGGGAATCCGCCGCTGGAGAAGGAAGAGACCTTGATGGAAGCGCTGCGAAAAGAATGGCCCCTCCGGTGGCTGCGCATGTGGCTGATCAGCTTCTGCGTCTGGATTCCCCTGTCCTCCTATTTCGGCTTTGTGGTCTATGTCTGGCAGCGGGATTCCGGCGCCCCCACGCAGCTTTTTCCCATTCTCGAAAAGCATGTCATCCTGTATGCCTTCGCCGCCGTTCTCAGCCCCCTGGTCTATTTTCTCGGGCGAAGATTCCCGCTCGCGCAGGAAAAATGGGTGAAGCATGCGGCACTGCACTTTGCCGCCTGCCTGTTGTTTGCGTGGGCCTCCGCCGTTTATAGGATTTCCGTCCTGCCCGTAAAAGATGTCATGAGCAATATCCCCTCTTCCCAGCTGGCGCTCATCTGGAGATTTTTCGTCTCCTACACCATGGATCTGTCCATCTTCGTTTACTGGCCCATCGTCGGGCTGGCGCAGATTGCCCTCTTCCGGCAAAGATCGCGGGAGCGCGAAGTGCGCGCCGTGGAGCTGCAGGCGCAGCTGGCCGAAGCGCAGTTGCGCGCGCTCAAAATGCAGGTTCAGCCGCACTTCTTTTTCAATACCTTGCATTCGATTTCCTCGCTCATGCACACCGACGTGCACGCCGCGGACAAGATGATTTCCCGGCTGAGCGACCTTTTGCGCATGAGCCTGGAGAGCGCGGACACGCAGGAATGCCCGCTGTGGCAGGAGATGGAATTCCTGGACAAATACCTGCAAATCGAACAGATCCGTTTTTCGGATCGTCTTTCCGTTTCCATCGCCATTGATCCGGCCGCCCGCGAGGCGGCCGTTCCCACCATGATCCTGCAGCCCCTGGTGGAAAATGCGGTGCGCCACGGCGTTTCGAAACGCACGGCGGGAGGAGTCATCCGCGTTCGCGCCAGCCGGGAGAACGGCTGGCTGCACCTGGCGGTGGAGGACAACGGTCCGGGATTTTCCCCGGCGCAGGAATCCTCCGGAGGCGGGCTGGGTTTGCGCAATACCCGGGAACGCCTCGAAAAGCTCTATGGAGCGCAGCAGAGCTTCTCGGTGTGGAAGGCTTCCGAAGGAGGAGTCGAGGTGCGCTTGCGCTTGCCGTTTGCCAGGCAGATGCACGCCTCTTCGTCTCCAGCGGAGACAGCGCCGGTGAATCGCAAGGATTGAAGGAAAACGACAATGGAAATTCGCACGATCATTGCCGATGATGAACCGCTGGCACGGAGCAAATTGCGCCTCCTGCTGAAACAGGAAATCGATGTGCGGCTGATCGCGGAATGCGGCGACGGCCGGCAAGCCGTCGAAGCGGTGCGCCAGCACCACCCGGACCTGCTCCTGCTGGACATTGAAATGCCGCGGGCCGGAGGCTTCGAGGTGCTCCAGGCGCTGGACTCGGAGGAGATGCCAGCCGTCATTTTTACCACCGCCTATGACGCCCATGCGGTGCGCGCATTCGAGGTCCACGCGCTGGATTATCTGCTGAAGCCGTTCGACCAGGAGCGCCTGCACCAGGCCGTGGCCAGGGCGCGGGAGCATATCGCGCAACATCGCGGCGCGAACACGGAACGGATCCGCACCTTTCTTTCCCAGATGTCCACCCGGACCGGCGTGGGAGAGCGCATCGCCATCAAGTCGGTGGGGCGCGTGGTCTATCTGGATGCCGCTGAAATTGACTGGATCGAAGCCGCGGCGAATTATGTGCACGTGCATGCCGGCAAGGATGTGCACACCATGCGCGAATCGATCGGCAACCTGATGGAAAAGCTGGACAGCGCGCGATTCGTGCGCGTGCATCGCTCGCTGATCGTCAATATCGCCAAGATTCGCGAATTGCAGTCCTGCAACAGCGGAGAGTACATCGTGGTGCTGCGCAGCGGGAAAGAACTGTCTTGCAGCCGCACCTACCGCGGCGTTCTGGATGCCGCTCTTTCCGCGCCGCGCGCCGAGAACGGTCACCGGTCACTCTCCTAGACGGCAAAATTCTTCCGAAGCACGTCCAAAAACAGACCGGGGAGGCTCCGAAGAACCTCCCCGTCTTTCTCTACTGCTTCGTCTTTCGAATTACCAGACCAGCCGCAAGCCCAGCTGCATGGTGCGGCTGCCGCCGTTGAACTGCTTGTTGTCCAGGAACAGGCTGTTGGTCACGAAGGGGTAGGCGCTGCTCAGTGGATTGGGGTTGGTGATTTGATCGATCGTGCCGTTGTTGGTGGGCAGACCGATGCTGAAATTACGATGGTTGAAGGTGTCATAGGTTTCGGCGCGGAACTGAATCGAGAATCGCTCCGTAATGGCCGTGGTCTTGAAGATGGACATGTTCCAGATATTAATCCCGGGCGTACTGACCGTGTTGCGGCCCAGTGTGGAGAGAGCGCCACGGGCTGCCTGGATGAAGCGCGCTGCCGGGTTGTCGGCGAGGTAGCCCACGATGTTGGCGGCGCCTCCCGCGCAGGCCGCCGCACTGGCGACGATGCTGGTGGCCCCGCCCACTCCGGCATTGCAGACCAGGCTCACCGTCGAACCCGTCATGCTGGCGCCGGAAGGATTGAAGATCGCGCGGTCGCCGGCGGAATCGCCGTTGCGGTTGGAGTCCGTGCCGGAGAGAGCAGTGATCGGCTGGCCGGTCTGCGCCAGATAGGTGCCGCTCCACTGCCAGCCGTGGGCGAGAAGTTTGAGATAACTCTTCTCGGTCCGGAGCTTGGGGATTTCATAGAGAAAGGAAACGGCCAATTTATGGTTCAGGTCCAGGACGGAGCGGCCGCGCTCATTCTGGAAGTTGTAAGCGTCCTGCGGGCGGCGCGGGTTGACGCGGCTGCTGAAAAGTTCGTTGGTGGCGTTGTCGATGTTTTTCGAATAGGTATAGTTTCCGCGAAGATAGATGCCGCGGGCCATGCGGTGAATGATGTCCACCGAGCCGGAGTGGTAGGTGCTGGAGCCCTGGGGCGGGTTGGAAGTGATATTTCCGAAAAATCCATCCACGGAAAGTGGCTGGGGATTGTAGGCATTAAAATCCGCCAGAGTGCTGGCCGGAGTGGGAATGGCTGCCGGCACGTCGCTGGCTTGGAAATAGGTTGGCAGGGGCGTGAGGCCTCCGCCCGGGAATTGCGGATCGAACGCGGAGGCGGAGTTCAGCCGCTTCTGCACGGGCAAGGAAATGCCGCGTGTGCCCAGGTAGCGCAGCTCGATGCTGGTGTCCTTGAAAAGCTCATGCTGCACGCCAAGCGTCCAGGTGATGACCTTGGGGGCGACACGGTCGAGGATGAGGCTCTGGGTCAACGCGCGCGCTTCGGCCTGAGTGACCGGGGGCACGTTCACCTGAAGCAGGCCACCGCCCTGCAGGAAACCCTGGCCGCCTGTGTTGGCCAGGTAGCTGGGGCACCAGGCGGGGGCTCCGGGAAGAGCGCAGGTGAGATCCGGATTCTGCTCCGACTGCAATTGCGGGGGCAGACTGTTGATGGAGAAGTTGTTGGGCCAGACGTCAAAGGCCACGCCGGCTCCGCCGCGAACGGACCACTTGCCGTACCCGGTGGGATCCCAGGCAAAACCGAACTTGGGCATGAAATTGTTCTTGTCCGGCTGGGGGGCCCGGAAGAAGATCCCGAAGTTGGGGTCGTCGGCAATGGAGTTGCCCGCCTGCAAATTATCGTTGCGGCCCACGCCATTGTATTCATAGCGCAAACCGAGATTCAGGATCAGACGCGGGGTCACCTTCCAGTCGTCCTGGACAAACCAAAAGAAGGAATGGGAATTCCCCGACCAGGTGCCGGAACCCGCGCCGCGCAGGGCGCCGTTGGCGCCGGTGGGCACCAGGTCATTGATGAACTCGCTGAGGGTGGCATAGTCCCATTCGCCGCGAGCGCGGGGCAGGCCGGTGGAATAATTGATGTTGTTTCGGAACTCGGCGCCGGCCTTGAAGGTGTGCTTTCCGCGGATGTAGGTGACATTGTTCAGTGCCTGGTAGACATTCTGGACATAGGCTTGCGGCGAAATGCCGTTGGGGCCAACGTTGTTGCCCAATTGATCGATTTCGACGTTCGGGAAATTTTCGAAACCGGCAGGAACCACCACGTTGGGACCATTCAGCCGCGAATAGGAAACGCGGAAATCATTGATCAGGCTGCTGTTGACGGTCCAGATGTCGGAGAGGATCACTTTGCGCGCGTCAACGGCGTTGGTGCCCAGGAATTGCGACTGCGGCTGGGAAGAATTGAAATCCGGCGCGCGGAAGCGATCGTTGAGGAAGCGCCCGCGGACCTGATGTTTGTCCAGGTTGGCGTCCAGATTCACGAGGTAATCGTGCTGGTTCGCAAAGTTGGGCGCAACGGACTGAATCGTGCCCACAGGAATGTTTGTGGTTACGGCATTGACCGTGACCGGAATCACCCCGGACTGGACGGGGGCAGCCGGAAACTGCGCGAGGATGGCCTGCACGGCGCTTCCAAAGGCCAGGGAATTCAGAGTGGCCAGACCGGCCGCGGTGGGCGAAGTGAACGTGGGGCTGCCGGAGGCCAGACCGTTGTTCTGGAACTCGTAGGCTCCGTAAACGAACAGCTTGCCGTGAATGACCGGGCCGCCGGCGCTGGCGCCCAAACGGTTGTAATCAAAGCGGTCCTTATCGGTGGCCGCCCCGGACTGGATGCGTTCTTTCTGCTGATTGTCGGCGGCATTGTAATTGCGGTTGCGGTTGAATTCCCAGGCGGCGCCGTGCCAATTGTTGGCGCCGGACTTGGTCACGACATTGAATTGCCCGCCGGCGGAATGGCCGCTTTCGGCGTTGAACTGGTTGGTGAGCAGGGTAAATTCGGCGACGGACTCCTGGATCACGGGCTGGACCGGGCCGTTCACGTCCATTTTATTGTCGTCCACGCCGTCGATGGAGAAACCATTGAAGCGCGGGCGGGCGCCGCCGATCGAGCCGCCGGAACCGAGCACGCCGCCTTGCTGCGTGGTGGTGCCCGGCACAAAGACGGCGAACTCCTTGACGTCGCCGCCCAGAGAACCGATGGGAAGATTATTGGTCAGACTTCCGGAAAAGGTCGCTTCGAGGGTGGAGGATTCCGTTTTCAAAAGTTCCGCGCCGGCCTGGACCTCGACGACGGCCGTCACCTCGCCAACCGCCAGAACGATTTTGGATTCGGAAACCTGATTGGAGCGAACTTCCACATCGGCATGCACGGATTTCTTAAAACCGGCCTTTTCGACCGTGATCTTGTAATTGCCCACCAGAAGGCTGGGGAAGACATAGGTTCCCGCACTGGATGCGTTCGTGGTGATGGACACGTTGGTGTCCTGATTGGTGACCGTGACCTTGGCGTCCAAGATACTCGCGCCGCTGGAATCGGTGACGTCCACACGCAGGGTACCGTCCAGCCGCTGCGCAAACGCTCCAGAACTGGACAGCACCAGCAGCACAACGACAACGAAAGCCAAAACAGAAGTTCGCATGGTTGCTTTCTCCTCCGAGATATTTTCGTCCTGCTCACTCTCTCGTGCGCCGGATAGCGCCGAGATGAGTTTCTGCACGGATCGTCCCCGGAATTTTCACGAGCCCGGTCCGTACAATCGAGAAAGAGGAGTGCAACTGCAGGGCCAAAACCGGAGGCGATGGCAACCCGTCAACTTGCTGCAAATCCATGTGGGTATCGGGGCTTTATAAAATTCATCTATGGTATGGAATATGTACCGGCGATTTTAGTTCCGCGTATCTGTAGAAGGCCGGCGTGGCTCGCGAACCAACGCAGGCAAACAGCGGCATGGGGTGATTGGACGGAAGCGAGACAATCCGCGCAAAATTCTTCTGCATTCGGCGATGGCCTCGCCTTCGCAAATAAACCTCTACGGTCGTCAGGCTGTCGAGAATCTTAGAGGAGGGCAATTACGCGGCTAGAAAACAGTGTTCCACCGTTGGAGAATGGTCCACTGGCGGGAAGTTGAAACGATTGGCTGGGAGGCCTGGACTCGAACCAGGATAGCCAGATTCAGAGTCTGGCAAAAATCTAGCATGATGTTGATTCGTCTGACCTTTTCCTGTGTCGTTGTACATGGTTTTACGTGGTATTCGGAGGGTTTTGTTCCCTAGTTGTGCCCAAGTGCTGAACGACAGCTTTCTTCGAACCGACAGTTGCATTGGCAATGATGGGTTTTGCCCAGAAGCCAACGCTCAGCACACATCCGAAAGTCAAATAGAGGAATGCGAGCCCGGCTCGCAGCCCTAGATGATCGCCGATCCGACCGATGATCAAGGGGACCACCGCGCCGCCCATAATGCCCGTGCTCAGGATTCCGGAAAAAGATCCGTGATACTCAGAAATGGAGTTCAGCGCCAAAGAGGCCAAGACCGGCCACATGACCGATGCGAACAACCCGATTCCCGGAAAGGCGATAACCGCCATCCGCACAGGTCCGAACAGAGCGGCAGTCAGACAGAGAAGCGCCGCGACAGAAAAACCGATCAGCACTTTGCGGCTGTCAAATATCTTCAGCAGCAACATCCCAAAGAAACAGCCCACCGTCAACAACCCCCAAAACCAGGAAACAGCGGTGGCCCCCGCGGTGTGCGGGTCAACCCCGTGATACTGGGCCAGGAACTTTGAGATCCAATCCGCAGTGCCCTGTTCTGAGCCGACGTACGCAAAAACACTGATGAAAAACAACCAGACAATCGGCTTGCGAAACAGCTTTCCGTACATCTGCCAGGAGCCAGCTGCTTCGTCCGCGGTACGATGGACCTTCGGAAACGAGATAAGCAAGAGGACCCCGATCATGAGTATAGCCAAAGCGCCGAAAATCCAGTACATCGAAGCCCACGGGAGAGCGGGAGGAGTCAGTTTCGCAAGAAGGACAAGAAATATATTTCCACTGGCGACAGGCTTGCCCAAATTCACCACCAGGTAGGAATAAATCCGGGGGCTGAGGAAGGAAGCCGACCCAAAGATCATCTGGGCGAAGGCCGAGTTAAAGGCGAAATGCTCTTCGCCGCCCGCGACTCGCAATAATGGATTAATCGCTACCTGAAGCGAGGCCATGCCCGCACCCATGACGAACAAGGAGCCGACAGCCATCGAATAGGTCGGGGCAAGAGCGAAGCTCAAGGATCCAATCGCGCCAGCGAGAAATGCGGCGACCATTACCGGTTTCTCCGTGAAACGTTCTACCAGGAATCCCGCGGGGACGGACATCACTCCATAGGCAATGAAAAAGGAGAAAGGCAAGAGCGCAGCGGTGGTCAGGCTCACACCAAAGCTGCTGATAATGTCGGGCACGATGGGCCCAAGAATATTGGTCAGCAGCGACATCACAAAAAACGTGAGAAAAACCAACGCCACCATAGATTTGTTTCGTGCCATAGAGATGAACTCTCCTCTTCGCCCGCCCTGTTTTCCTACTCCGTGGTTGTCACCTTCACAACAACCTCGAACCTTCCTGGTTCCCGTCCTGCTTGCGCTGCCAAGGCCAGAGTGATCATCTGCACGGGAAGAATTTCCAAGATCGGGCGAATCCATGCGGGCGTCGCCGGCAAGCGGAACGCCGGGAAGAGCGCATCTTCGCTGACCAACTCTGCCTTGCCCCCTCTTTTCTGGATATCCCGCAGTAAGCGCAGATTGAGATCCCTGGTCTTACGGTCGCCGGAAAATACCAGGACGAAGGTTTTGTCGCTCAAGGTCTCGAACGGGCCATGCCGGAAGGCGGCGCTGCTCATTCCTTCGGCAGGAAAGCGAGCGGCCTCTTTCACGATCAGCGCACCCGTGCCCACGGCAGCCAGTGACGCCCCTCGGCCCACCAAGAACAGGTGACGGATGTCCTTTAACTTTTCCAATAAGCTGCGAACCTTGCTCTCCCAATCCGCCATGTACAGCTTCACTGCAGGCGCTGCTTTCTTCAGATCCCGCCGTGTGCGGCGCAGATCGCGCCCTATCAGCGCATCTCCCAGCCACACCAAAGCCATCAGCGCGGCAAGGTAGGTTTTGCAGGAAACGGAAAATTCGTTTCCTGCCTGGGTCACAATGGCAACATCGGCTTGCAAAGCCAAAGGGCTTTCAGGCGTATTGGTGATTGCAATGACGGAGGAGCGTCCGCGATTGACCTTTAAGAGCCGCACCATTTCAGCGCTGCGCCCAGACTGGGAGACGGCGATCACCAGTGTCCCGGGACCAAAAAAGCGGTTCTTGTAATGCACCAGCTCAGATGTCTCCGCCAAGATTGCCGTGTGTCTCCGGTCGATGAGCTGCAGGCTCAACGGATGGAGCGCATGAAAGGAAGAACCCATGCCAGTCAAGACGATGCGTTGAAACTTACCCTTATGGAGACCCGCTGCAATTCTTTCCAGAGCCGCGGACCGTTCGAAACTATTCAGCGTCCGTTCCAGCGCTTGCGACTGCCCGAGCAGATCCCGCAGATATTCTCCTGCGATAACCGCAAGGTCAGGATGCATGTTCACCTCCGTTTTGTCCGAAATGGTGGCGCCATACGCGAGCCGCGCCAATCAAAGCCGCATCCGAACCAAGCGAAGCCAGCGCCAGTTCCGTTTTGCGGAACGGCACAAAGCCGCAGTTCTGCCGAATGATCTTATGGATATCGCCGAGAAACAGGTGGGCGCTGTGCATCACGCTCCCGCCCAGCACAATGGAGTCTGGAGAAAAAAGAGTAACGAGGTTTGCGAGGCCCAGCCCCAGGTAATAAGCCTCCCGGCTCACCGCCTTGCGGGCCAGTTCATCTCCCTGCTGCGCCAATTCGCAGACACGTTTCCCCGTCAATTCCGCGCTGTGCGGATGATTCGGAGCCTGTTCTTTCATCCACTCCACCATGGCCGGCCCACGGGCAAGCACCTCCCAGCAACCGTTGGCGCCGCAGGAGCACCGTGGGCCGGAAGGATCGATAACGTGGTGGCCAATCTCTGGATGGGACTGATCCACCCCGCGATATAGTTGCTGGTCAAAGATCATGCCTCCGCCGATACCGGTGCCAACCGTGACGTAAACCAGCCGCTTTTTAACCTTTCCTGCACCCCAGCTTGCTTCTCCCAGGGCCGCAGCGTCAGCGTCGTTTTCCATGGCAACCCGCACACCGAAGCGCTGTCCAAAATCCATGACCGGATTTGCTGCTTGCCAGCCAGGAAGAAACTCCACGTCTCCGATCTCTCCCGTAAAAGGATTGACCGGCCCCGTGCAGCCAATCCCGACTCCGGTAATCTTCGTGCCCGCGTCTTCAGCAGTCTGGCGCAACATCTTTTCCATGCGTCCCAGTGCATGCGCATAGCCGCGTTGCGCGTCCGTGGGGAATTCGGCGCGCGACAGGACTCGTCCGCCTTCATCCACCACGCCAACAGCGATCTTGGTGCCACCGATATCGATTGCCCCGATCACACTTTCTCCTGATACGCCGAACCAATTGACGACAAAGATTCCCGGCTTTATGGCATTTGTTCGCGCGCGTTACTCACAGCACTTAGAAACTTCCGCGCCAGATCTTCGATCACTTCGGGCTGGCGCGCATGGACTGCTTCTTTCCGGATCAATTCTCCTCCCACACCAAGAGCGGCGGCCCCGGCCAAAATGAAGCTAGCCGCCGTATCGAGATTCACGCCTCCCGTGGGAACCAACGGTACTTGCGGCAGCGGCCCTTTGAGGGCCTTGATGTAACTGGCGCCCCCAACCTGTGCACAGGGAAAGACTTTGACAAAATCCGATCCGGCCTTCCAGGCCGTAATCACTTCGGTCGGCGTCAGCGCTCCCGCCATGATCACAATGTTTTCTCTTGCCGCGAGTTCCACGGTTTCCCGATCAAACCCCGGGCTCACCAGAAATTGTGCGCCAGCATCCATGCACCGACGGGCCATTTCTGCGTCCAACACCGTTCCGGCGCCTACGAGCACATCCTGCATATCCCGAACGAGATCGGAAATCATTCCGAGGGCGCCTGGAACGGTCATGGTGATTTCGACGATGGGGATGCCACCCTTGCGGACAGCTTCGGCGGCAAAACGCGCCCCCGAAGAGGACGAAGCGCGGACGACCGGGACGATGCCGATTTCCAAAATGCGAGCTCGCACCTCTTCTTTTTTCATAAATCGGGTTCCTTCCCTAGCTCAGCGTGCGATCCGCGCGCCGGTTCCCTGCATGACCCGCATCACTTCGTCTCGTGTGACCATCGACGTATCGCCGGGCGTGGTCATCGCCAGCGCACCGTGCGCCGCACCGCATTCCACCGCCCACTGCGGGCCCTTGCCAGCTAGGAATCCGTAGATCAAGCCGGAGGCAAAGGAATCACCGCCCCCCACACGGTCAAGAATCTCGATATCTTCTCGATTCGGCGCCTGAAAAAACGTTCCATCGCTGTAGCAAATAGCGCTCCAGTCGTTTCGCGTGGCCGTTCTTGCCTTTCGCAGCGTGGTGGCCACGACTTTGAAGGGAAAATCTTGTACAACTTTCTCGATCATCTTCTTGAAAGCGCTCACTTCGAAACTGGAGTGATGCTCATCCATTCCGGGAATGTCGTAACCGAGAGCCGCGGAAAAATCTTCTTCGTTTCCCAGCATGACGTCCACCCAGGGGGCAATCTTGCGATTGACCTCCTGCGCATGCTTCTTGCCCCCGAACGACTTCCACAGCGAGTCCCGGTAGTTCAAATCGTAGGAAACTACAACACCATGTTTGCGGGCCGCCTGCATGGCCTCGATGGCCACTTCCGGAGCCGCCGGAGAAAGCGCGCAAAAAATTCCGCCCGTATGGAGCCACCTAGTTCCGAGCGAGCCTAAGATGCGTTCCCAATCGATCTGGCCGGGTTTCAGTTGAGAAACGGCCGTATGGCCGCGGTCGGAACAACCCAGCGCGGCGCGCACGCCGAATCCGCGTTCCGTGAAATTCAGCCCGTTTCGCACGGTACGGCCAACGCCGTCGTAATCCACCCAGCGGACCAGGGATTGATCCACTCCGCTCTGGTAGAGCAAATCCTGCAAGAGACGGCCGACGGGATTGTCGGCGAAGGCGGTCACAATGGCGGTATCCAGGCCGAAACAGCGCTTCAATCCGCGCGCGACGTTATATTCACCCCCGCCTTCGCACACTTCGAAGGTGCGCGTCGTCCAGATGCGTTTTTCGCCGGGATCGAACCGGACCATGACTTCGCCGAGGCTGATGAGATCCCATCGGGCGCCCTCTTTCGCTTTGACCGCAAGCGGCGTGCTCATCTTCACATCACCTCCCCTGGCCATTCATCCGCACTCAGGCAATCTTCGCCGGCTGCAGGCGAGGCGTGAGCCAATGGATCAACCCGAGCGCCAACAGATACGCCGAACCGGCCATGACAAAGGGAATCAAATAACTGCCCGTCCACTGCAGCGCGTAGCCCACGATTTTGGCGATCAGCATTCCGCCGATGGCGCCCGCCATGCCGCCGATCCCTACCACGGAGGCCACGGCGCGGCGGGGAAACAGATCCGAGGTCATGGCGAAAAGATTCGCGGAGAACCCTTGATGGGCCGCGGCAGCGAGACCGATCAGAAGCACGGTCGTCCACAGGCCGGAGGCCCGGTAAGCGCGCACGATGGGCAACACACTGAGGGCGCAGATGAGCATGGTGATTTTTCGCGCCGCATTCGCGGTGAGGCCCTGTCTGATGAGCCGGGAAGAAAACCAGCCCCCGGCGACGCTTCCGAGGTCGGAAATGACATAGATCACGACAACCGGCAGACCCACCTGCATCAGGTTCAACCCGTGCTCGCGCTGCAGGAAGCCGGGCACCCAGAACAGATAGAACCACCAGATCGGGTCGGTAAGAAACTTTCCCGCGACGAAGGCCCAGGTCTGGCGGTGGGCCAGAAGATTCAGCCAACGGACCCTGGCCGCCGGCTCTTCGCCATCGCCGCGGATGTAAGCGAGTTCCGATGCGGAGCACCTGGAGTGCTCTTCCGGCTTGCGGTAGATTCCCATCCAAAGGAGGAGCCAGAGAAAGCCCAGCGCACCGGTGAGGAGAAACGCCCAGCGCCAGCCAAGATGGATGGTGATCCAGGGCACGAGCAAGGGAGTAAGAATCGCGCCGACATTGGTGCCCGCGTTGAAAATTCCTATGGCGAGAGCACGCTCCCTTTGCGGGAACCATTCGGCAACGGCCTTGATGCTGGCGGGAAACACGCCCGCCTCCCCAAAGCCGAGCGCGGAGCGCGCGAACGCAAAGCCGACCAGCGAGTTGCCGAGGGCGTGAGCCATGGAAGCGAGGCTCCAAAACACCATGGCCAGGGCATATCCCAGCCGGGTACCCACACGATCAATGAAACGTCCGACGAGCAGCATGCCGAGCGCATAAGCGGCCTGAAACGCGAACACCAGATTGCTGTAATCAATTTCGTTCCATCCCATATCATGCTGGAGGGTGATTTTCAACACGCCCAGCACCTGGCGATCCATATAGTTCTTGGTCGTGCCGAGCAGGAGGATTGCGCAAATCACCCAGCGGAACCGCCCGAGAAACAGAGCAGCGTTGGGCCCGGCAGCCTCTTCGGCAAGGCGCGCATTTCCCGGTGCCGCGATTTCCGTCTCGACGATGGGGGTACCTTCGCTCATGAACGGATCCGCAGAGGGGCGATTCTACTTCTTCCGCCCGGCTTCCAGGCCCGAGCCACCCTGGTTGAAGCCCGGTTGAACGTTCACCACGCCGAACTGGCGGTCTTCCCCCTCGCGATGCGCAGCCATCGCCCAAAGGAAGGCAATCCGATGGCCGGGAATGGAAACGTTGGGGTGATAACCACTGGGCATCAGAACAGCGTCACCATCGCGCACAACTGTCACAAGCTCTGGATATTCCGTGTCGTTGTATACCAGCTGAATGCCATAGGCCGGATGTGGCATGTCGATGTACACATACATCTCTTCGAGCATCTTGGCGTGCTCGTGCGGCGGCCAACTCGTCCAGTTGCCGGGATCAGAGTGCGTGATGCCTACGATTAACCGCCCAGCTTCAATGTTCTTGGCCAGCAACATGTGCAAGTGACGCGTACAGCCAGCACCGCCCGTGCTGTACTTCAACCCCGGGTCCTTGGCGACATCCGCGCAACGAACGACTTGCAAGGGGTACTGTTTTTCCACTTCGGCAGAAAACTCGGCGATATCCACCGACGATCCCGTGGTGACTTCCACCGCAGAATCGCGCGGAATATAGACGGCGTCGAAACGTCCCAACTGCGTGGTGCTCCCAGCGATGCGAACGTGCGCTTCTCCGCCGAGACAAATGAACCCCGTTTCACGGTCAGCGGTGCTGAACCGTACCGAGGATTGCGAAGGATTAAGGAGAATACGGCCGTAGGCAAGATGCCGCATCATGCTGTTGCCCGGCGAAACGGAGATTTGCCGCCCGGTATGCGCGTTGGTCTTGCGGAAGACCATTTTCTCCACTGCGGACTGCGCCTGCGTACTCATCGCGGTAACTCCTCCTAAGCATTCCTGGGATGCCAAACCAACGATGCCGAGAGCGGGCTGGGCTGGCTGCCAGCCGTTTGGAACATCTCGATGTTGCTTGACATAGCAGGAAAACGCAAGTAAAAGTTACTAAAGGAAATAGACCCTAGAAAGGCGCGTGCAGGGGCGGCCTCTCCTCCGCATGTTGTTGCGTGCACTGGAGATACAGGAAAACAAGCACTGAACAGCGCGCGGGGAAATACCCGTCGCCCGGCCGCACGCTGCGAAAGAAAATGTTCGTGCCGGGACCAGGAGAGCAACGTGAAACACATCCGAACTCTTGTCTTGCTATGTATCGTCTGGACTACGATTCCGGCTACGCTGAGTGCAGCGGAGCGCTACGAAGTAACCATCGAGCGCGGTGTGCAAGCCACGATGCGGGACGGCGTTGTCCTGCGCGCGGATATCTATCGCCCGAAGGCGGAGGGCAAGTTCCCGGTGCTGCTTTGCCGCACGCCCTACGACAAGCAGGGCGAACTGGAGACAGGGGTAGCCGCAGCCGCCCGGGGTTACGTGGTCATCATCCAGGACGTTCGCGGCCGGTTCACATCAGAAGGCGAATGGTATCCATTCAAACACGAATCGGCAGACGGCTACGACACCATTGAATGGGCAGCTGCATTACCCTATGCGAACGGCAAAGTGGGCATGTTCGGGGGTTCATACGTAGGGGCCACACAAATGCTCGCGGCCATCGTTCATCCGCCACATCTGGCCGGGATCTTTCCGGTGGTCACGGCCTCGAACTACCATGAGGGATGGACTTATCAGGGTGGCGCATTCGAACAGTGGTTCAACGAATCGTGGACCGTGCATCTCGCCGCGGACACGCTCAACCGCCGGTTCCGACAAGACACCAATGCCCTGAACTGGGCAGAAAGATTGCCCCTGTCTTCTTTTCCCGTGGAGAATCCAGCCACAACGGAGGGATTGGCGCCTTACTTCTTCGATTGGCTGGCGCATCCCGCCTACGATGACTACTGGAAGCAGTGGTCTATCGAGGACCGCTACAGCCAGATCACCGTACCGATCTTCCATGTCGGCGCTTGGTACGACATTTTCCTCGGGGGCACGCTGCGGAATTATCTTGGACTGGAGGTTCGCGCCGGCAGCGATGCGGCGCGACACGGCCAGCGCCTGCTCATCGCCGTGGGGGGCCATGCGGGAACTGGACAGAAAATCGGCGAGGTGGATTTTGGAACGCAATCAACGTTCAATCAGGATGAAGTCATGCTGCGCTGGTACGACTACCTGCTGAAAGGAATCTCCAACGGTGTTGCTCAGGAAAAACCAGTGAAGATTTTTGTAATGGGGCAGAACGTGTGGAGGGATGAAGACGAGTGGCCGCTCTCGCGCTCGACGAACACGCCCTATTACCTGCAATCAGCCGGAAACGCGAACTCCCTGCTGGGGGACGGGACTCTGAGTCCGCAACCCCCAGCCCCCAGAACCACCGGCGACAAGTTCACTTATGATCCGGCAAACCCCGCGCCCACGAGGGGCGGCCCTCTCTGCTGCGACAATGTCCATTTGACCGCGGGTCCTTTTGATCAGCGGCCAGTCGAGACGCGGAACGATGTCCTAGTTTACACCACTCCGACATTCAAAGAGAATTTCGAAGTGACGGGGCCGGTCACCCTCGATCTATACATCCAATCTTCGGTGGTGGACACGGATTTTACAGCCAAACTGGTGGATGTCTGGCCGAACGGCTTTGCCCAGAATCTGACCGAAGGAATCCTGCGGATGCGCTACCGTGCCTCGCAGGAAAAGGCCGAGCTGGTGAATCCCGGGGAAATCTACAAGATCGCGATCGACCTTGCGGCCACCAGCAACGTCTTCCTGGCCGGCCACAAGCTGCGACTTGAAGTTTCCAGCAGCAATTTCCCGCGTTTTGATCGCAACTTGAACACGGGAGAAGACCAGGCGCACGCCACGCACCCGGTGAAAGCCACAAACACGGTATTGCACGACCGCGAGCACCCTTCGGCGCTCATGCTGCCGGTCGTGCCGCGCTGATGCAGTTCGCGGCCGGTGACCAGCCTCGACACTCGCCGGCACTGGCGGCCTAAGATCCCGGCGCTTGGTCGAGAATTACTCGCGTTTCCCGTTCCGGTCTGATCGCATAAACCGTTCCCGCACCGACGAGGGCGGCAACGGCCATGATCCCCCAGGCGAGATCATAGCTGCGGTAGGTGTCGAAAATTCGCCCGGTCACCCAAGGAGCGAACCATTGGCCTAATGAATATCCCATAATGATCAACGACAGGAGCCTTCCGAGGGCCGGCAATCCGAAGCATTCCGCTGTAACCAGGGGAATCAACATATAGTCAGCACCCAGGGCGAACCCGAAAACGAGCGCAAACCCCCAGACGGCCGCTGGCCGGTGGCCCAGGAACAGCAGAGGAATGGCCAGTGCCAGAACGAGATAAAATAAGGCCATCACGTTCTTCCTGCTGTAACGATCCGCGAAATGGCCCACGATCACGCGGCCAGCGAGACTTGAAGCCAGCACGGCGCTCGCCACGCGCGAAGCGGCGCTCAGCGAATACCCCTGGTCCTTGAGAAACAGGATAAGGTGCTGCGTGACCGCACCGATGGCACCAATGGTCAACGTGCACCCCGCTAGGATGAGCCAGAAGTTGCGAGAGCGAACTGCTCGTCCGACCTCCGCTCCCGAAGCGGAGTCATCGGCGGGAGAAGCATTCAAAGCGGAATCCGGCGAGGAATGTGCCTCCTGCACCTGCGCCGCGAGACCATCTGGGAGAAGGTTTAGGTCACGCGGACTCGAGCGCGTAATCCAGTGGGCAACGGGAAAAAGTACCACCAGAATGAGCGTCCCTACGATTTCGAGGGCATGCCGCCAACCAAAACTCTGAATCAACCTGTTGATCAGGAGTGGGGAAATTACGCCGCTCAGTCCCAATCCGAGATACGCACTGCCCATGGCACGCCCACGCTTTAGCCGAAACCAGTTGGCAATCAACACCTGGTTGGGAATGGGGCCGGTCAGGACGTAACCCACGACTTCCGTGATGCACAGCAGGTAGTATTGCCACAACCGCGTCATGTGGCCCATGAGGATCAGGGAAAAGCCGACGAACCAGATGCCGACCCATATCACACGGCGCGCCCCCAGCCGGTCAATGAGCACGCCGGCGAGAACTCCAAATAGCAGCGCCGCGACCGTAAAGCCCAACAGGAAACCCAGTGTCAATTGAGCCCGCGTGAACCCGAGCGACTCGATCATCGAGGGATAGAAAACTGGAAAGCCGTAGAAAAGTATTCCCACCGCAAAGAAAAGGTTGAGGAACGCAGCAAGAACGATCCACCAGCCATAAAAGACGCGCATTGTAACCCCCAGAAGCCGCCAGAAAGTGAACATTCATCGCAGAGTGCAGCGTACGGCGCAAATGGCTCCCTCCGAAAGCAAGCCTTCAGGCGGGGGCATTCCGGTCCAGGGGATTTTCCCCGCACCAGAAGATAGGCCTGCCCAATCAATCGGGCAGGCCCAGCATCTTGGCCAGCGTTCCACCCATGATCATCTTGCGCGTGCGATCCGGAACGTCGCAGGCATCGAACATAGAACGGTATTGATTCACCACGGATTCGATCAAATCCAGGCGGACGTCAGAGCCAAATACAAGCTTGATGTAGGCACTGGGGTCGTCGTCCGGCGTCTTCGTTCTCCACTCGGTATCCGACCACCAGAAGAACTTCTGGAAATCGGCGAGGCGTCCGCGCATCTTGGTCAGGGTCGTGCCACTGAGGTCGAAAAATACGTTGGGATTCCAGCGCGCGACCTCCGCGGCCCATTCGTATTCCGGATTGCCGCAGTGCGCGCCAAGCACGGTGATCTTCGGGAAGCGCCGCGCGATCTCTTCCAGATAGAAAGCCCGCATCCGGTAGGAAGCGACATCTTCCGGTTCGTCGAACTTCTGCCGCAACACGATGCCGGTGTGAAATGTGATGAACCAGCTGTAGCGGTTTGCGAGTTCGTACACGGGAAAATAGGACGGGTCGGAGTACGGCTTCTTCACGTACTCCAATTCGCCGAGGCCGCGATAGCCGAGCGCGTGTAACTCCTCCACTTGCTTGACAACATCCGGCGCGTCCAGGTCAACGGAGCCGAAAGGAATGATTTGGGTGGGATGCTGCTTCGCCGCGTCCGCCACCACCTTGCGGTAAGCATAAGGAGTGAGTACGCACGCCGTCAGATTCAGCCGGTCCGAAAGTTGCAGGAGATTAGCGATGAAATTGAGGTTCCTTTCGTCAAAATGCACATGCATATCGACAATGCGATCGGGGGTCTTGGAAGAAACAGGCATGCCCTCGCCAGCCAGAAACGCATTGGCCGCGGGTGCCCCCAAGATACCCCAAGGGATGGAGACTGCGGCCGCCATGCCAGCAGTGTTAAGAAACTTGCGGCGGGATATCGGATCATTCATTTCATGCCTCGATTTCCTGAATTTCGCAAAACTTGCGATCGAAGTGCAGCCAGTGGATTCGGCCGAGGGCTCAATCCCTATGCAGGGACCGTCCGGGTCGCAGAGACTCTTTGTTTCTCATACCCCTACTGGTTAACGCCACTGGCAAGAAATCCCCCATCCACTGCCAGGATCGTGCCAGTGACAAAGCTGGCGGCATCGGAGGCGAGAAAGACAGCGCCTCCGACCAACTCTTCCAACTGGCCAAAACGCTTCATGGGAGTGCGCATCAGGAATTCCTGGCCACGCGGCGTTCCATCCAGCAACTTCTCATTGAGCGCAGTCCGGAAGACACCGGGCATAATGGCGTTCACGCAGACGCCGTAGCGCGCCCACTCGATGGCCATGGTGCGGGTCAACGAAGCAAGTGCGGCCTTACTGGCGCCATAAGCAGCCACTTCGTAGAGAGCCAGGAAGGAGGACAGAGAGGCGATGTGGATGATGCGCCCATAACGTCGCTCGACCATGTGCCGGCCGAAAACTTGGCCGGCGCGAAGAGCGCCGGTCAGGTTTGTTTCGAGAATCTCGTTCCATTCACACTCTTCGACTTCCAGCAGGGGCGTGCGTTTGGTTTGGCCTGCGGCGTTGACGAGGATATCCACTTTGCCGAAGGCTTCTATCGCAGAATCCAGCAGATGCTGGAGCGATGCACGATCCGTAACATCAGAGCTGACCCGCAGAGTGCGCCGGCCGAGGATCTCGATCTCCCGGGCGGCCATGTCCACCATATCGAGGCGGCGCGATGTCGGGACCACATCCGCGCCTGCCTCGGCCAGCCCGCACGCGATAACCTGGCCAATACCGGAAGTCCCGCCAATCACCACGGCGACTTTGCCGTTCAACTCGAAGCGTGAGTAACCCATCCTTACTCCCAGACCCAGTCAGGCGTTTTCTATGAGATGGCTCGGACGTACAAGCATCGATCAACCCCACGACGATTCACCCGGCCTGCTCAACCCGCGTTCAGGGTCTATTGTGCTTTCTTGTGATTGACTTCGATTCCCTTCACTTCCAGGACAGTATATACTACGGGCAAGGTGATCGTGCTAAACAATTGCAAGCGCATTCGGCACTTTCCGGTTGCGGCTCCACACTGTTGGCCGTCTGTACATTCTTATTCCTATGATCAACCCTTGCGAACTGACTCGAACGCTGATTGATAGGGAATCCTTCAGCAACAACGAACAAGAGGCCGCAAGCTTTTTGTTCGATTTTCTGTCTCCAATGGCTTTGCCCTATTCCGGCCGCGTGGAGCGTATGGATGTTGGGGACGGCCGGTTCAATGTGTTCGCCTGCTGGGGCGATCCCATCGTCACGCTTTCCACGCACATGGATACCGTGCCTCCGTTCATTCCTTCGAGAGAAGACCACGAGCACATCTGGGGGCGCGGGGCCTGCGACGCCAAGGGGATCATCAGCGCGATGATTGCGGCCGCTGAACAGTTGCTGCTAAGAGCCGTGCGCAACTTCGGCCTGCTGTTCGTTGTGGGAGAAGAACGCGACAGCGCCGGAGCGAAGGCCGCCGCACGGAATCCGCGTGGCGCGCGCTATTTGATCAATGGCGAACCCACCGAGAATCTTCTGGCCCTCGGATCGAAGGGCGCGCTGCGCTACGAACTCGCGGCGCAGGGAAAGATGGCGCATTCTGCCTACCCGGAACTGGGGCGCTCCGCGATTGAAGCCTTGCTCGACGTTCTCCAGGATCTGCGACGAATCCCCTTGCCGGAGGATCCACTTCTCGGCCGCGGCACGATGAACATCGGAACCATTGCCGGGGGCCGGGCACCCAACGTCATCGCCGACGCGGCGTGTGCTGAGGTCATGATCCGGCTCGTCGGCGACGCGGACCCCGTTCGCGAAGCGTTCACGGCAGCCGTTGCAGGTCGCGTGGACGTCAAAGAAGTCCTGCACGTTCCGCTAGCCCGGCTGGGTCGTATCGTGGGCTTTCCCACAACTGTAGTTTCCTACACCACGGACATTCCCTTCCTTGCAGGCGCCTGGGGCGAACCGTTCCTCGTCGGACCGGGAACTATCCATGTAGCGCACACTGCGGAAGAGCGCATTCCCAAAAAACAGTTGATGGAAGCAGTGGAGATTTATTCGACAATGACCGAGCGGCTTTTACAAAGGGTGTAAACACACGAAGTCGAAGAGGAAATTCGCACACTGAAAGGAACGGCGGCAGATGCGGCCTGCAGGAAAGCAATGGAAAACAGACTTCTAAAGGTCCATCCCGACGATAACGTAGTGGTCGCGCTGGCCGATTTGAAAAGGGACGAGGGGGTTTTCCTTGCTGGCAGGACGATGGTTCTGGCTTCGGATGTGCCCGCCAAACACAAGTTTGCCACGCAGGGTCTCGCGCCGGGCGATCCAGTCATCATGTACGGCGTTCTGGTGGGACGGGCAGTCGAACAAATTCGCGAGGGCGAGCTGATCTCTATGCGCAACACGAGGCACGAAGCCGCCGCCTTCCACGACAGGTCCGCGGAGTACTATTGGAATGCTCCGGACGTCTCCCGGTGGAGGCAGAGAACTTTCCTGGGCTACCACCGCGCCGACGGCCAGGTTGGCACGCGCAATCATTGGCTGGTAATTCCGCTGGTCTTCTGCGAGACCAGAAACGTCCAGGTCATCCAGCAAGCGTTTGAGGAAGAGTTGGGCTTTGCGCCGCCGCAGGTACATCGCCAGCAGGTCGCGGAACTGGTCCGGCTCTACCGCGAAGGAAGAGTCAACGAGATTCCGGCCCATGCGCTCGAAAGCGCCAGCCTGCCGGCCGTGAGGCGCACGGTCTTCCCGAATATTGATGGAATCAAGTTTCTGGTCCACACCGGCGGTTGTGGCGGCACGCGCGAAGATTCCGACAACTTGTGCGGGCTGCTGGCAGGGTACATTCATCATCCGAATGTGGCCGGTGCAACCGTTCTGAGTCTTGGCTGCCAGAACGCGCAGGCGGACATTCTGCGCGAAGAACTCCGCAAGCGAAATCCGAATTTCGCCAAGCCGGTCCTGGTATTCGATCAGCAGCAGAGCGGAACGGAATTCGCGATGCTCTCCGAGGCCGTCCGTCAAACCTTTTTGGGTTTGATCGAAGCCAACAAAGCCGTGCGCGCGCCAGCGCCACTTTCCCGATTGTGCATCGGCCTCAAATGCGGCGGCTCCGATGGATTTTCCGGTATATCGGCCAATCCGGCCCTGGGGCATGTCGCGGACCTGATAGCTGCTTTGGGCGGCAAGAGCCTGCTCGCGGAGTTTCCGGAACTCTGCGGTGTGGAGCAGTCACTGATTGATCGCTGCACGCGGAAAGAGGATGAAGTCCGCTTTATCCAACTTATGCGCGCGTATGCCGCGCGGGCCAAGGCGGTGGGCTCCGGCTTCGACATGAATCCATCGCCCGGCAACATTTGCGACGGATTGGTTACCGATGCGATGAAATCGGCGGGTGCAGCCAAGAAGGGCGGCACTTCCCCGGTTGTTGCGGTGCTCGATTATCCGGAGTACGCGACCCGTTCCGGATTGAACCTGCTGTGTACTCCGGGAAATGATGTTGAAGCGGTTACGGCACAAGTGGGAGCTGGCGCCAATATCGTTCTGTTTACCACCGGACTGGGCACCCCGACGGGAAACCCCATCGCTCCGATCGTCAAGGCGGCCACCAATTCAGAACTGGCGCGGCGGATGCACGACATCATCGACATCGACACGGGCGCCATCGTATCCGGAGAAAAGACGGTCGAACAGATGGGGGAAGCGATTCTTGACCTGGCCATCGAGGTTGCCAGCGGCGAAGTCAGAACCAAGGCAGAACTCCTGGCGCAGGACGATTTCATCCCCTGGAAGAGAGGGATTTCGCTGTGAGATTCGTAACAGCGGAATCTGCCGTAACACAGCCGCTCCTTCCGACACTCACCAGCTCACAGCGACAACCGAATAAACCCTGATTTCAGGAACGGTGAAGACACAGATCCCCTCACTGCCACTCGCGTTAAGGGAGTGCGGCGTGTCAAAATCTGGCGAATACACCACTACTTCCTTCACCGTCGCTCCATGAGGCAAGCGACAAGCAACTTCGATTGATTTGACCGACGGGGCATTTTTAGCATCGTAGTTTACGAGGTGCAGCAGGATTCTCCTTTTCGCCTGTTGCGACACCAGATTGGCAATGAGGTAGGGGGGCCCGCTGACGCTCACGGGCATAGAATCGCCCGCGGCCCAGCGGACCCCTTCGGTGATTTCCTTCCAATTCTTAGCGAGCTTCCAATAGTGGTTGCTGATCCCGAAGTAGGCTTCCGGCTGCGGCAGCGGGCCGTCAAACTCGATTCCCGGAAAATAGATCACGCGCCCTCTGTCGAATTCCTTGCGCACAGGGATGCCCGCAGCGGTTCCTATGCCTTCGACATGTTCCAGATAGGCCTCTCCGGTGGGTTGAGCATCCACGAGTCCGCGCAAACCCGGTTGAACGCGAAGCCTGCGCCACTCGTCGTAAACGCCTGCCAAACCGGTGGCCACGAGGCCGCCGCCCTGCTCCACGAAACGCCGGATCAGCAAAAGTTGTTCATCGGACAAGCACTCCGAATCCGGCAAAACGATGGCCTTATACTTGGAAAGGTCTGCCAGGTGTTCGTCGAAGATCAAGTCGAATGGAATGCGCGACTGGATGAGCGACTGCTCCACCAGAATGGCGCTCAACTGCGCGCGGGCGTTGTGATAGGTGATGGAGGGTTGCGAGCGCAGGACGGCGACCGTGGCCACATCTTCCGTGCCGGTGAACAGTTCGCGATACTTGCGATAGAAGGCAATGTGCTTTAGCAGTCCGGGAAAGATCGGGTCCTCGCCCACGTAGCCGATGGTCTGATTGAAAGCCAGGCACTCCGCGATCGCCACGGGATCATCTGATAAGTGTACGAGCAAAATATTTTCATAGGTCCTGGCCAGCTTGAAGCTGCGGATCTTCGAAATCAGGCGGCCGTCCGGCAGCCATCCGGGCGGGTTGTCTTCTTCCGTCCAGAAGACCTCGGTCCATTTCAGAATCCGCGAATGGTCGATGCCGGATTCCCACGCGCGATTCTGGCCGGTGATGCCGTGGGGGTTAATTTCTATGGCCACATCGGGATTCAGCGATTTGGCATAGAGCGCCATCAGCTTCAAGGCGTCGGCCATCAACTGGCAGCGGAAATCAATCCATTCCTGAATCGCCGGGTCAAAGATGATTTCCATTTTCTCCGGAGGATTCTGGCTGTTCCACTGCGGGGGATTCACGAAGTCCGTATTCTCAAAGCCGAAGCGCTCCCTGCGCTTCTCCGGAGAATACTTCGCCTTCAAACGGCTGCGGAATCCCTGCACGCAAGCCGGGCAATGGCAGGAGTCCGGCTCGGGATTCAAATCGAAATTATCAAAATGAATGAAGTCGGTTTTTACCTCCACCACCGCATAGCGGACGATCCTCTTCAAATAATCCAGATATTCCTGGTTGGCGAAGCAGGGCCGGTAGCGATAGGACTGTTGATAGCCGTAGGTGAGCAGAATGGGCCGACCGGCGATATCGCGCTGGACCCAGTCCTTGGCGCGGGGCTCCTCGGCGAAGAATGTTTCGTACATCAGCGAATTCCACTGGATGTAGGTATCCACCTTCATTCCGTATCGATGAGCGATTTCCGCCGCGCGCTTGGCGTCCTCCATCTCGGGCTTTTCGGCCGCCATGCCGAACCCTTTGTAGAGGTGCGTGTGAAAGACTTCGATCCCCTGCTCCTTGAGCCTGCGGATGAGAGGCTCGCTCTGCTGGCGCTCATAGAATTCGCGGGCATTCCGTGATTCACCACCTCTTCGGACCAGAAAGATAAATGGCTCATGCGATCCACCAGCGTCGATCAGCCCGTTTTTCAGCCAATGAGCGCGTGGCATCGCGTCCTGAGAAATGGCCGCCATCAGTGGCGGCAGTTTTGGAATCTGCGCTGCCGCGAGTCCCGCCAGCGTGCCGCTCACAAAATCCCTGCGATTCATCATTGCCTCCTTAGAGCACAATTCCGTGCCGTCATTGCCGCAGCCTACAAGTCCGCACCATTCGTCTTGCAAGCAGTGCCTAACCAGTTCCTCGCGTTCTCCCCTCGGAAATGGCAGCGGAAGGACTAAGTTCCATGGTGACGCTCTTCCAATTGCCCTGGGACCATTGGGCCATCCCATGGACATTCATTTCCTTTTTCCAAGCAAATCGCCTTCGCAGGTCGAGCAGCCAGGCAAGAAAACCTTCTTGAGGGTGAAAGAGCAGGTGATGCAGAGCCATCTCTGTCTTGCTCCCCGTATTCATCACGAAGGCGCTATTGGGCAGTTGGAAAATCGTATGCATTTGAAAGTTCGCGGCGCCGCGCAGAAGATATTCGACGGCGATGCGGCCTGAGTGAATATCACCCGTAGCGCTCAGCGGCAACAGAGCCGGCTGTTTTGTTCCGACTGCCGGTACATCTGCCGCATCGGTGCGGTCGAATAGAAACTTCTCGAGTACGGCCAAATTCCGGCTGCTCAGGTCCGGGCCGCCGTAGGCGACTCCCATTTTGCCTTCGAACGTCTTTGCAGGGTCGAAAAGACGGTTGGCGTATACCAGGAAATCCGCGCGGCCATCGCCCGGCCGTGCGGCGTGTACCGCATCGAGCATCCGCAGCTGAAAATCATCCTCAAACAGCGCGTTGAACATTTTCAGCCCCACGCGGATCCGACCCGGCGCCGCCCCGTGAATCAACCCCGGCACCCCCTCCAGCCACTCCATAATTTTTGCCTGCTGCGTGGCCCGCTCAGAACCTGCCAGGGTGGGGCTGAAATCCTTTTCGAGAGGCATGGGCAGGCCACCGCAGCGCTCGCTCCATGTTTCCAGCAGGCGGCTCGTCGTGAAGCTATATTCCTCCTGCTTCCAGGAATTTTCCTCAACACCAGGCAAGTGATACTTCACGGAGGGCGCCACAAGCATATCCGAGCCCTGCCCCACGCTGAGCGCCTGGCCAAAAAAACTCGCGTAGGCGTCGAACGTATCAAACCAGCCGCGCCCCTTCCACGTAACGGTCCATCCCTGTTCCCCTCCCCGGCCGCGAATCTGCTCAATCGCCATACGCGTTTCCGGTATGGCCCACTCGCGCATGCTCTGCTCGCCGCCCGCGTCCTGTCCGATAACGGTTTTCAAAACGACAAAACCGAGACCACCGCCAGCATCCTGCTGAATCTGGTGCCGGGCAAGGGAAAGCTGACCGGAAGCCTTGCCAAAGGGGTTCTTGATAGGCAGCCCTGCATACTCACTGGCAAGGTCAATGCCGTAGGTGGCAAGGATGTAGGCTTCGAGCGGGCGCGGCATTCCATCGCGGAATCGTTCAAAATCTTCCGCGATGCGCCGAGCTTCCAATTCGCCGGGATGTGGCGTACCAACCAACCGAATTCTTGGAGGACAAAATTCCCACATGTTTGATCCTCAATTCCCCGCTTTGCGGCCGGCCTGGGCCAGTTGACGAAGAGCTTCGCCGATTTCCGCAAATTCGCTTTCGGGCAGTGGCGGCCCCCAAGGGTCATGGCAGGACTCGCGGCCAAGCACTCCTTCATGAACCAAAGTCCACAGCACGCGGCGGATATAGCCTTCCATCGGTGCACGAAATAAGACCTGCCCGAGTTTGTCCACGCGCTCTGACAGCGCGAGAAACTCCGCGGGCCGTCCCTGAAAATAGGCGTCCAAGAGACTCCGCTGCAGCTCCGTGCAGGCGGCGCCCATGCCGATCAGGGCCGCTTGCGCGCCACACATCAGGCTGTAACCCAAGAAACGATCCTCGCCGGTGATCAGCAGCTTCCCGGGAAATTCTTCGTGGATCAGGCCGGCCACATCCTGGAAGGTCATCACGCTGTCCAGCGTGGCGAGTTTGATCCCGGCCACCTCCGGCAGGGCAAAGAGCTTGCGCAAGAGTCCGTGCGAATAGGAGATTCCTCCGGCAGCCTCATACAAGTAAAACAGGATGAGCGGAGCGCCCAGCGAGGCCAACTGCTGGTGATAGTCGTAGGTCAGGTCTTCGCAGCGCGCAGATCCGCGAAAGGCAGCGGGCGCGTAGACAAGCAAGGCATGTGCGCCGTTATCGAGAGCCTCCGCTCCCATGCGCACGACGGAATCAATGTACGCCTTGGGGTTGTCGGCATGCTCCGGAGCCCCGCCGGCCCCCGCGATGAGCATCTTGCCGGTCCCGAGCCCATCGCGCCACGTCTGTAGAACCTGAATCCGCGCTTCGCGGCCGAGGCGCAGTCCCCGCCCGGTGTGCGCCCACACTGCAACACCCGCGATCCTTTGTTTGGCCATGTGCGCCACATAATGTCCCTGTGCGGCGGTATCCACTTGGCCGGATGCATTGAGCGGCACCGGCACGGCGGGAATCAGCCCGTGATGCAACCGCTTGTAGCATTCGGCAACTGAAGATGAACTCATGCTCGTAACTCCTCAAGGCGGATCCGGTAACGTTCGACTTTCTCGGCCACGACCCCGCACCCCATCCCGGGTTCATCCGACAGGCCGATCAAACCATCCGGCGTGATCGCAATCGGCGAGCTGATGATGTCGTCCACGAACCAGCGCTCCGAGGCCTCCACGTCTGAGGGGAGGGTGAAATTCGGAAGTGTCGCGAGATGCAGGCCCTGCACGGAGGCTATCCCCAGTTCCGGCATGGTGCCCAGCCAGCAGGGCATGCCGGCCGCCTGCGCCAGGTCGTGAGCCTGGTGCGCAGGCCAGAGCCCGCCCATGCGCTGGACCTTGATGTTGAGGATGCGCCCGCTGCCCTGTCGAATGATGGAGCGGACCGATTCCAGGTTTTCGGCCGACTCGTCCAGGCAAATCGGCGTGCGCAATTTGTTCTGAAGTTCTGCATGCTCCCCCAGAGCTTCCCGAGCCAGCGGCTGCTCGATCATCATTAAGCCGAAGCGGTCCAACTCCTCGAACACTTTCGCATCGCCGAGCCGGTAGGCAGCGTTCGCGTCCACCATCAGGGGAACGCTGCCAAATCTCTGGCGCACGGCGCGGACCAGTTCCACATCCTGCCCGGGCGCAATCTTGATCTTGACGCGCCGGTAGCCCTGCCCCAAAAACTTCTCGACGCGCGTTAGCAGATCGGAAAGATCGGGGAAAAGTCCGATCGCCGCTCCGGACTCGATGGCTCGCTTACGGCCTCCCAGCAGCGACCAGAGTGGCGTGCCCAACTGCTGGGCGCTCAGGTCCCACACCGCGCCCTCAAGTCCAGCCTTGGCAAACGGCTCCCCAGGAAACTCCTCCAGCCGCTCAAAACAATGATGCGGATCCAGTTCCGGCCGTTCCAGAAAAGCCGGAACGAGATGATTGCGCAGAAACTCCCACGTTGATTGGGGAGTCTCGCCGGAATAAGCGGACCCCGCCAGAGGAGACGCTTCCCCCCAGCCGGATCTGTCCCCGGCGTGGACCTCGACCAGGATGGCCTCCTTCACGGAAACCTCTCCGTTGGAGATGCGAAAAGGCTCCCACAGCGGCACCTGCACCCAGTGCAATCGAATCCCGGAAAGACGCATCGAATCCGCCACGCTTCAACCTTTCTTATTGCTAAAATGAATCCTGCCGTTCCACGGCAGCAGGACATTTAGGCGCTTGAATATTTGCGACAGAGATCCTTGATCTTCCCCACCAGCTTCGGCACGCCCGTCATGGGATCTTCCTCGCCCTCGTATTCCGCGGAGATGTAGCCCTTGTACCCGGCCTTCACGAACAATCGCCCGATGCGGTCCAAATCGATGGGACGGCGCGTTTCAGATACAATGTCACGGATGTGGACATGCGTCGCATGAGGGAGACAGGCTTCGATCGCCGCATAACGATCTTCTTCCGACTGGACTTCGAAATTCTCCACGTCAAGATTGATGCCGGCGAAAGGCGAGTCCACCCGCCGGAGGATTTCCAGTACCTGGTCGGCTCTTGCGGTAATCCCGTGATGGTCTTCGATCCCCAGGGTGATGCCACGCTTGGCACCGTGCTCGCATGCGGCTTTCATCGTCTCGGCCGCCCATTCGATTCCCTGCCGTTCGCTGGCGCCGGGAGGCAAAGCGCCGCCGAAGACGCGCAGGTGCGACGCGCCCAGCAGATCGGTTGCTTCAATCCACTTTTTGATGCTCTCCAGTTGCCGCGCGCGTTCCGCCGAATCCGCCTGGCACATCTGGGTGCGGATGGCCGCGCCCGAGAACACCAGCCCGTTCTTGAACGCGAGCCGCCGGAGATTGATGAGGTAGGCGGGCTCCGTGGACTTCAGCCAGTACGCGGTGACGTCCACCGCGTGGACACCCAGTTCCACTCCCTTCAA
>Ga0315281_10002052_pt1 | contig 29963 bp, 36 predicted proteins | sample YL17G07_0_MG_FD_204540 | JGI IMG/M metagenome (GOLD analysis project Ga0315281, IMG submission 204540) | Sediment microbial communities from Yellowstone Lake, YNP, Wyoming, USA - YL17G07_0 | ecosystem: Environmental > Aquatic > Freshwater > Lake > Sediment | place: USA: Wyoming | collected...
GTCGCCCTTCAACGGTTTTCAAGAGCGCTCCTATGGCTTTTTGGATCAGAGACTTATAATTCAGAATACCCTCTATCCTACTGTCTTCAATGGAAAATAACACCCTATGGCACCCTTCGCTGTCCCCCGTTGTCCCTAAATAAATTCGAGTTCAGTGTGACAATATTGTGACAAAGAACAGGCGCGTCGCGACGCATTTTTTTCATCTTCCTCCCCACTTCGCCGGCACGTCTGCATTCGTCAATGATACCCGCGATGCCCTGGCGGTCATAACCGCATGTAGAAGTCTGGTGGTCCATGCGCAATGATCCGTGATCGTCGTCCATGCCACGCTACCGGGCAGGAAGGCATTAAGTATGGACCTGGTATTGCAATGCGCGCATCAGTTGATTTATAGTATTTTTTATCGGCAACATGTTGTGTGTTGCCTTTCTCGGGACTAGCCCTCGGGCCTTTCTCCACAGCCAAGTGTCCATGGTGGGCTCGCTTGGTCTGCCCAGAAAGTGGCAAACCTGCGGTCCTTCGTATTTCCCTGCGAATAACGCCGAAGTTTATGCATGCAGCGGGCTTTCCGCCTGGATCAGGTGCATCGATCCACATCGTTCTGACGCGCCGACACTGCATCCGAAACAAAGTGTCGTGTCACCCAAAGCAGGGCCGTTTACTGTCCTGCTGTATGCATTGTAAAAATTTCTTTGCACCGACATCGTCGGTACTGAGGCTCAACCGTAAACGCCAGGCGCATCGCCTGCGTCACGGCGTAAATCCGTCTTGTGGCATCCGTCTTGTGCCCCAGCACTGTGTTGTACCTGGCTGAAAAAAGCGGCAGCCGGAGAAGCACCCCCCAATCACCCCCGGAGAAAAATACATGATCGCGCCATCAGGGTGCGCTGTATCGCTGCGCACGTTTTGAATGGGGTTTGGCATGCGCGATAGCGGACTCGCCCTCCGACGCTCCCACAGCGAGTTGTTTGGGAGAATTTACGATGAATTCGACAGGCATTGATGTTGTACTTGTAACCACAAAGGAGATGGCGAAACTGCTGGGTATCAGCGAAAAAACGTTGCGCAATGATCGATCGCGCAAACATCTTGGCATTCCGTACATTAAACTTGGCACCAAGATCGTTCGTTATTCACCGGTACATGCTCAGCATTGGGTTGAAGCAAAGATCGTGCGTCCGGAACAGCGCCCGCGCCGTGGCCGCCCGCCTAAGGTGGTCCAGGTGGCGCGTGAGCGTAGCCTACAGTCAAGCGGCGCTGACCCAAACAAGCAGTAGCTTTGCGGGACTTGGGTGCTGAACTACGCCAGAAGCCGATCCAGCTCTGGATCGGCTTCTGGCGTAGTTCAGCACCCATTTCCAGCCCATGCGCAGGATATTATGTCAATATCGCTTCACCCGATCATCTAGTGCCACCAGAACACGCACATTAGTCCCATCTCGCCACATTGGTACTGTCACCAACAGTCCATTGTGTGGACTGCACGTGGAGGCTCCTTCATCGTGCGTTAGCGGTCGAGGACGGGCCGAGCAAGAAACAGAGTGATGAGTGATGCGAGCACACACACAGGCCGATCCGTCGGCGGAAACAGAATGAAAGTTTTGGATTAGCGGCAATCACAGACAAGAGACATGTTCTGCTCAGCGGTCCGAAGAGCTCGACGGCCGGCAACAGTTTGTGCGGTATTTTTCATCGGCTTCTAGGGTTTTTAACCAAGGATCCATTTCTTACTTATGTATGTAGTGAAGTTTGATTACAGAAGGAGACCTCATGTCACAAAACTGCCGTCACCGACACCACTCGATTTGGCCGAGTGCAGAACCAGGCGAAAGTTCGTGCTGCAACTGCTTCGCTAGCTGCGCTGGCTCATACTGTCGGTTCGCCTTTTGTATCGATGGCTACATGTCGGGGTGGGCACACTTGCGGGCGTGGCCACTGCTTGCCTATAGTCTAGGTACAGTTTCCAAAGCATACGATACGACGGTAACTGAATGACTCAGGCAACAACTATCTTGTTACACGCCGCCGATCACCATGTACAGTCGATTGATAAACTCTCGATGCACAGTCCGCAGGTGCGATTGTAGTCAATCGAGGCATTTCTGTCGAAGGCAGGAAACTAAGACTTCTCCCATGAAACGGACGATCATGACCTTTGTTCAAGGGCGATGGCAGTGCCTGTACGAACTTGCCCGAACACCGGTCGATACGCCGCGTCGCTTCTATCTCGCGGGCCTTACGCTGGTGATACTGGGGCTAGTGCAGGCGTGGTTTACCGATATCCTCTGGTGGGCAACGATCGCAGCGCCCGGTCTAGGCGTGATCTGTATTGGCTTCCTTCATGACGCTTGGACGAGAACCAAGGCACTGTGGGCCTCAAGCACCGCGCACATGGTGGCCGGGGTGCTTATTGGGGCGGTGATTACGATGCCCTGCTACCTGTTCGCGCATCATGCAGTCAACCGTATCACGGGGCTCTCTCCGGAGAGTTTCCCGTTCAGTGTCACGCTTTTGGCAATTGGCTATGGCCCGCTGGTGGTGACCATCGCCAGCACCGTCCTCTTGGGCATCTACTCGGCGTGGCAACTCTTGATGCTCGCATGGCATGCCGTGCACTTGTTGCTTCGCACATGGGTCTCTGTGTTGCTCACGGGCGATCCGCCGTTGGTGGAGAAGGATGCAATGTTGTTCCACTTTGCGCGGACAGCGGCCGCCTTCATATTATTGCTCGGATTCGCTGCGCTCGTCGACGTTCATGAACGGGCTGAGGCGATGCTTGAGCGGCTTCGCACCGAGGCCGTGGTTCATGCCGACTATTACTCGCGCAGCCCCTGTCACAACATTGCCGCCGGAGCACGGGTGGCATTTCTGAAGGAGGGAAGGATTTCGGTGGCAACGCGCGATGCGCAGGGATGGCGGTTTGGGATAGCGCGCTGCGAATGAACATGAGCCGGTTCCAGTCGACCTGATAGTCTGTGATGTAGGCCGGGACGGTGAACCGCCGTTGACCTCGGCCGTCATGGTGCGAGTGATTGGCCCAATAAAGCGGGTCACCACTCGATGCATGAATCGTCGAAAGGGGATCAGTTTCGTTTCAATTCAAAACCTTGCGCATACCATTCAATCGCTTATCCTCATTTCCATGCGCCCATGGAACTCAATCCAAATAGCGGTCATAATTCATCGCTGTGGTCAACTACGGAAGAATGACATGTCTACTGGCACGGCAGAACGACTGGATGCTGATGAATTGCTTCATCTTGCGATTCGCGCGAGTGAAGCTGACAGGCATGAAGAGTCCATTTCCTATCTGAAACGCGCGGCCGACATTGCTCCTAAGAATGGCAAGGTTCACTACTTGCTGGGTGCTGAACACGCCCAAATCGGCCTCTACGAGCGGGCGATGGAAGAAATGCAGCGTGCTGTCGATCTCGACCCTACCCTCTACACTGCTCACTTCCAGCTGGGTCTGCTCTATGTCACAGCAGGCCGACCCGATCAGGCCAAGGTGGCATGGCAGGCGCTCGACAACCTCGGACAAAACGACCCGCTATACCATTTCAAGTCCGGCTTACTGCGCTTGGTCAACGACGAGTTTCCACAGGCCATCGATTATCTGAAGAAAGGTCTGGCGATGAATACGGCAAATGAGGCGCTAAATCGAGACATGCGACGTATCCTTGCGGACATCGAAAAGCTCATGCCTTCGTCGACCCCGCCGGCGGGCCAACAACCTCCGTCGAAACAGGCGGACCAGCATGTTTTGTTGTCCGCTTATCGTCAAAACCGGAACGACGAAGCCGAGTAACTTACATGCCGACACGAGGCTAGGGCATTCTTTCAACTACCTGAAAACACCAAACTGTCATGGACATCAGTCGCCTGAATGCAGTAATGGAGACGCTGCGCAGACAGCTTTCCGAGACTGAACGGAAGTCTAGCCTTGGTGCACAGCGCTCATCCACCAGCAGCACCCATAACGCCGCGAGCAGCTCCCGGCAAAATCTGACTCAACTGCGTCAACGCGTGCTGGAGCGACTGATTAACATCGACCCTTCTGATCCGCAGCGAAAAAGCCGATCGCGACGAATCTTTATCGAATCGGTTCTGGCATGGGAATTTGGCGAACAGTTATTGTCCGACCGAAGGCTTGACGAATTGGTCGAACAGGTTCAAGTCGCAATGAGCAGTCTGCCCGATATTGATCAGCAGCTTTCTGAGCTGCTTACTCCTGGCCCTTCCAACGATTTTCCCTGACGTCAGCCTCACTACACGCTGACATCAAAACCTACAAGCGCTCGATATGCTTCACGCAACATGGTCAAACCGCGGGCATGCAGCTGAGATACCCGCCCTCTCGTTAGCCCAAGCTGTGTGGCCAACACCGCGAAATCGAGGTGATCGAAATAGTGTCCTTTGACAATCACCCTCTCCCGCTCCGGAAGTGCTTCGACGATTCGCAGGAGTCGTTCCCGAATCTGCTTTAACTCCAACACATTGTAGACATCGTTCGCTTCATCCCTCGCCTCATCAGCATCAAGTCCAATGTCTTCCAGTACATAGCCCAAGGCCAGGTCGATTGCAGTCTGGGCGAGCCTGGCAAAACGGTCCTCGCCCGTTGTTTGGCTGATACCGTTATGGACTGACGCTACGCGCTCCTTGACGGCGAGTCGGCGTTGCGCGTACTGCGCCGTTAGCTCCGAGCTTGTTTCGATTCCATTGAGTATCGCTCCCTTAATTCTGTACCCTGCATAGGTCGCAAACGATGCTCCACGTCCTGGTTCATACCGGTCAATAGCTTCAATCAAACCAATCCTGGCATACTGCAAATAGTCTGCAAATTCCAACTCCCTGATCGGACGACACGTGTACATCGTTGCCGCAATGCGCTGGGCGACCTGCATGTAGCGTCCAATCAGATCGACTCGCATTCCGGGATCGCGGCATTCCACGTAGGCATGCCAGAGCGATGCCTCATCCGGCGTTGTCGGCGGTCCCTTTTGTGATCTGTCACTTTGCGACATCACAGCCGATGCCTTCTAGTGGAAGCTGCCCAACAGCGCCCTGACGACCAGGTTCCATCCATCGATCAACACGAACATCAGAATTTTTAATGGCAATGAAATCATCATGGGTGGCACCATTAGCATGCCCATCGACATCAGGACACTAGAAACGACTATGTCGATCAGCAGAAAAGGCAGGAAGATCACAAACCCGATCTGAAATGCGGTCTTCAGCTCGCTGAGCATAAATGCGGGTATCAAATGCACCGTTTTTATGTCTGCCGTGGTCTCCGGTGGCCCTGTCTTGGCGGCTTCGAGCATTACCATGAGATCCTGCTCGCGCGTCTGGCGAATCATAAAATCTCGTAAGGGCAGTATCCCCCGATCAAATGCCTTGTCAAATCCGATCTGCCCATCCATGTATGGCCGAAACGCCTTGGTGTTGATTTGGTCCAGCACCGGCATCATCGAGAACAACGTGAGAAACAGTGCGAGACTGATCAAGACAGTGGTCGGGGGTGTTTCCTGCATGCCCATGGCCTGACGTAACATGGCCAGCACAATGATAATCCTCGTAAACGAGGTCATGGCAATGAGTATTGCCGGTGCCAGACTGAGCACCGTAAGTGCTAGCAACACCTTGACGGCTGTTGCAATTTCGTTCGTCTGCCGGCCATCCCCACTCAAGTGAATACCGACACCCGGCAAATTGATATCGGCTGCCAACGCGACCGGAGTAAAAACGACCCAAACAGCGAGGGCGCGCCAGAACAACCTGACCCACTCAACCTTCCTGATCGCCTTCAGTAAGGCATTTTCGCCAGTAATCAGATGCATCTTTTTTTGTTGCCTAAGTCTTAGGAGGTGAGGGTGCCAATGGGATCAGGCTATCCCCACTTTGCGCGAACAGATAACGGATCCCATGCACTTCGACCAGAAATAGCGTCAAGCGGGGAGTGAGCCGGCGAAGCTCGATAAGTTCGATTTCCCGGGTGCTTCCAGGTGGCGTTACCGAACTTACCATCGGAACAAACTTCCGCAGCGCAACCAGCGCCACAACACCAATCACCAGCACCACGCCAAGCCCCGCGACCACGCGAAACATAATCACCCCACTGCTGGTCTCATCGCTGCTCTTGAACGGTATGTGCCGCTCGGAAGCTGCAGGCGCCGCGTCGCCACTCTGACTGGCAACCGTTGCAATACAATACGAGCAAAGCACTGCCGCACACAGAGACAAGATCACCATGCGTGATCCCGTCACGATTGATGGATCTCCGTAATTCGTACACCAAAATTATCGCCCACCGCCACCAACATCCCACTCGCCACCACCTTTCCATCGAGCACCACATCAACGGGATCATGCGTGGACTTATCCAGCGTCAGCACTGTATTTTCCCGAAGATCGAGCAAGTCTCGCACCGTCACGTCACAGTGGCCAGCCGATACATGTATGCGTACTTTGACATCGCGTATAACATCCATTGCATTGCCGAGTATCTTCTTGCCCGGGTGATCTGCTGCTTCAATTTCTGCCAACTCGACCTGCTGAACCGGCGTTACCGAATAATCGTTATTCATGTAGATACCCATTAGTCCCCAACGTAATCAAGAATTGGACAAAAGTTGTACCGCAACCCTCCCCTGTTTCGCTCCCATAAAGCCACTGCAGACAGGCATATCCCCGTTGATACACACATCGATTTTCTCATTGAGCTTTCGATCCAGAGGAATAACATCCCCAACCGCCAGACTGCTCAATTCTTCAATACTTATCTCGCCAGAACCCACTGCCAACTGCAAAGTGACCCGTCGACCTCCGATTGCCTGAATGGGAGAGATCATCGTTGTCCTTGATGGCTTACGATCAGTGGCCTTGTCTATCGAATCGATAAACTGCGGACTCATCAATAGCCAGAGATGATGCGTCGTGGTCACTGAAATCCTTGCCGCCACGAAACCCGCACCTGGCAGCTTTGCCTCTGCGTTGATTGGCGCGGAAATAATGGGTTCCGGGCGACGCTCAGCAGATGTAGGTAATTTGAGGGCCCGCATCGCCAAATCAGCAAGCATCGAATCAAGTAGTTCCTGCGCCAGTACACCTGATTGATCGTGTCGTGGATCTGCGCACACTGAACCGTAGAGTATTTCCGGAATGCCGCCGACCCAGTCGCCTTCCGTGTTGATACCGAACTGATGTTCAGTATCGGACACAAGATGGCGCCAGTTCTGGCTGGATGCCACAGCGACATCCAGTAGACGTGCTTCCGGGGTACTGTCGGATACAACATGCCCGGTCCAGCTTTCTGCCCATGCCTGTACCACAGACCGTGCGTAGTCGATCACTTTGGTCTCAACAGACGCACCGTACAATCTGAACGGCCTTGGCTTCATGATCCACCTTTAACGCTGATTTTGAATGTTCAGTAATTGTTGCATCATCTCATTCACCACGCTCGTAATCTGCGAACTCGCCTGATAGCCACGCTGGATAATAATCATTTCGGTAAACTGCTCGGTCAGCGCGACATTCGACAGCTCAATCTTTCCCGATACAACTTGACCCATCACGCCTTCATTTGGGTGCGCATAGGCTGCCCCTTGCCCGCTGCCATCAACAAATAGACTCTGCCCACGCGGAATCAGCGCCTGCAGGTTCTGGAACCAGGCCAGCGCCAGTCGCGGCCCGTTGGCTGTTTGTCCATTGGAATAGATCAACTCCAAAGTACCATTGCTATTCAGGGTCGATTTCGTCAGCGTACCCGGACCATACCCATCCTGGGTTCCAATTTGCGCGGTTGAGGTCGTCCCTGCCGAAAAACCCGTCGTGCCAGCAAAGGATCCCGGCGCCCCGAAGTCCAGAACAATGTTGCTCGCTGGGTCACCGGCAGGGGTCAGCGTGAACGATACCGTGCTGAAACCTGTTACCGGTGATCCGTCTCCCTGATACTGAATCTGTCCGGTACCGATGGTGGCGGTTGTGCTGACACTTGGCTCAAAAACATTGACCGTCCATATGCCCGGCGCGGAACTGCTGAATTGCAGCTGCAGGGTATGGGACGTACCGACTGAGTCATATACCGTTACATTGTCAATCTGATGTATGGCCGTCCCGGTCCCACCGAGATTCCTGGTCAGGTTTCCGTTTAGTGTCACGGTTGTGGTTGCGAGCGGAGCTGAATTCTCCAAGGCGTTGATATTGATATCTACGAGTTGACTGCTTCCTGCCAAACCCTGAACGCGATACCCAGTCGACTGATCAACGAGGAATCCGCTTGAATCGATTTGCAGCTGGCCTGCCCTGGTGTAAAAAATATCGTTGCCATGCTTCAACACCAGAAAGCCGTTACCGTCAATGGCAATATCCAACGGATTTCCCGTTGCCTGAAAATCACCCTGTGTAAAGTTGATCCGCGATGAGCTTGTTTGCACGCCCTGTCCGACCTGTGCGCCCCCGCTTCCACCGCCACTGGCGGAATAGCGGTAAAATAGATCCCGGAAGCTGATTGACTCGCCCTTAAATCCGGGTGTATTGAGGTTGGAAATATTGTTGCCCATCACATCCAATCCCTTGGAAAAACCTTCCAGCCCCGACAACGCCTTGTAGAGAGTTCCGATCATGATCGTGCCCCTTATCCACGAACCAACGCGATTTGCGACAAGCTAACGTTGGTTAACGCCGCACCACCGCTGGTAAGTACGCTTAACTGCGGAGTTCCATCGCTCTGGAAGCTAATTGCCGTCACCGAACCGATCTGCTGCCCGCTACTGGTTGTGACTTCCACCTGCTTTCCTATCAGTCCAATAGCCTGAGTCGCCGCCTGAAGTGTCAGAAGCGTGTCTGTTTTGGTATTTTGTTGCTGTGTCAGTGACAGGGTCGAGAATTGCGCCATTTGGGCCATAAACGCCTGGTTGTCCATAGGCTTCATCGGGTCCTGAAACTGCAACTGGGTCATAAGAATTTTCAGGAAATCAGATTGTCCCAAACTGGCGTTGGCCGGTGTGGCAGTATTCACAGGTGCGGTTCCGATGCTTGCAATAGCCATGATGTCCTCCTAGGTAAAAACGTGCATTTCACTATGTGATCTTGACGGCGCGTCATCACACAACTCTGTGCTGACTCGGCGCCAGACCTATTTCTTGCTCGGATGCAAAAGCCACATATCATCCATCAATTTCTGTTCACGGCGACTCGCTTCAATCTCTGATTCTTGCTGCTTCGTCTCTTTGTGCTTCTCCAGCACCATTACTCCCTGCTTGACGCGATGAAGGCGGTTCCGGGACTGCTCGTAAAGCTGCTCTGCGTTTCGCAGTTCAGTCATCTGCTTTAGCATTGCCTGACGGCGATCCTTGAGAAAACCTGATAATGCTGCGTGACGGCCTGGATCTATCGTTGCGCCCGTCTCGCACACCGCGCGCAATTCTTCTTCAATTTCGGAAATGGTCAACCCGATCCGGCGCGCATCTTCTGCCGCCTGATCCAATACATCGCGCGCCTTGGTTGTCTCAACACGTGACAAATCAAGATCCCCGCGCCTCATTGTAAGCAGCCCTTTTAGCGTGTATTGCGGAAAACCGTCCCGTTGGCTCATCAGCTTACCCTCTTGGCTTCGAGCAGCGAATTCAACTGTTGCATAGAGTCAAGCCGGGCGACCTTATCGTCTGGAGCTTGTGCCAGAAAACTATCCAGGCCCGGAAGCACCCGCAATGCATTGTCCAGATCAAGGTTTGTGCCAGCCCGATACGCGCCCACATCGACGAGGTCTTTTGAGCTCTGATAGACGCTGAGCGTGCGAACCGCCTTCTTCGCCACTGCCAGGTCTTCCGCATTCACCAGCTCTGGCATCAATCGACTTACACTTCCGAGGATATCGATGGCTGGATAGTGCCCACGATTGGCAGCGTTTCGAGACAAAACGATATGCCCGTCAAGTATGGCGCGCACAGAATCAGCCACAGGCTCATTCATATCGTCCCCTTCAACTAATACGGTATAGAATGCCGTAATCGACCCTCCGCTGCTGGATGTTCCGCCACGCTCAAGCAGTTTCGGCAACATGGCAAAGACTGAAGGTGTATATCCACGCGACGTCGGCGGCTCACCCACCGACAGACCTATTTCACGCTGCGCCATGGCAAAGCGCGTGATGGAATCCATAGTCAATACCACGTCGAGACCTTTGTCCCGAAAATATTCGGCGATCGCCGTTGCCATGAACGCTGCTCGCCTGCGTACCAAGGCCGGCTGATCGGATGTTGCGACGACCACCACCGACCGGTGCAACCCTTCCGGGCCAAGAATGTCTTCAATGAAATCCCTGACTTCCCGGCCGCGCTCACCAACCAGGGCAATGACATTGACATCCGCATTCATATTCCGCGCGATCATGCCAAGCAAGGTACTCTTGCCAACACCACTTCCGGCAAAGATGCCTACCCGTTGCCCGCGACCCAATGTCAACAAGCTATCGATCGCCCGCACGCCAGTCTCCAGAATCGCATCAATTCTTTTTCGGGCAAGTGGGTTAATCGGCTCCGGGTAGATGGGGTAGTGCCGATCAACGAACGGTGCGGGATGCCCATCCAGTGGCTCTCCAAATGCGTCCACAACCCGGCCCAGCAAATCGTCGCTGACGGGTACGTAAACGGCCTTGCCGGTGGCAATCACCTCGCTCCCAAGGCTGATCCCACGAAGTTCTTCATAGGGCATCAGAAGCACGCGGCCATCCTTAAGACCTATCACCTCGGCTCTGACCGGATTTCCCTGGGTACGGGAATAGATCTCACACAATTCCCCAACGAACACGTCTGGCCCCAGAGACTCGACCACTAAGCCAAAAAACTGTGTAACGGATCCAGTACGACGGACGAAATCCGCCTGGCGAACCGCTGCTAACAATCGCTTCATGGCTCGAGCACCGATTCGGTACGACGGTGTCGCGCACTCATTAGCGTGTCGCGCAACTGTTGCAATTGAACCTCCAGTCGTCCGTCCAGATTGCCCGAGGGGGTCTCCAGCAGGCAACCACCCAGGTCAACCCTGTCGTCGGCAGCAAACTCAATGTGCTGGACATTCAAGCCTTCGGCCAGCGAATCGCGCTCAGTCATAAGGTCGCGATAGTCCGCCGGATTTACCCGGATCAGCAACCGGCTCCTGTCCTTGGCCTGACGAATAACCTCTTTAACGACATCCGTGACGCCTGATCGATCGATGTAACTGCGGCCAATTATCTTAACAACCGCCTCAAACACCACTTCCGCGCCAATCTCGGTCAGGCCATCGATGCCCTCATCCAGGGAGTCACCTAACATGGCGACCACTCGCTCCAGTCCTGCAATGCTGCTTGCATATTGCTGCTGTGCCTCGGCTCGTCCTGCCGTCACACCCTCCGCGTGGCCCTGCTCGGTCGCCTCTTCCCGCATGTTACGAAGTTCGTCTGAAAACAAAACCCGTAGTTCATCTATGGTTGGTGGTGGTGGCGATGCGAGAAACGCAGCGCCGCTCATAGTCAACGCTGCGGCTTCCGAATTTCCCAGATCAGCAGGCACTGTCGGCTCTCCGACCGCCACATCACGCGCCATTCCCTCAGCCATAGGCCGCTTCACATTCGCTGGTGCCGAGGGCATTACTCCACGCTCATCCGATCGTTCTCTGGTATCCGGCACTGATCGAACGCGGTCCAGGACGCGCAACGCTGTATCGAGCTTGGCGGACCGGATTAGGGAGTTCATTCAGATACCTGTGACTTGATGAGTGCACCATCCTGGGTTTTGGTCCGTAACCTTGCCAAGATATCTTCAAATGCAGTCGGTACGACTGATGCGCCATCTGGTCTTGCCAGCTTCTCATTGGTCAACTTAAACAGAAGCTCAACAACAGCAGGTTTGATCGTCTCGTGGCCAATGCGTACCCAGCACTCAATTCTCTGCAGACGCGCTGAATCCAGACCCGACAGAAATCCTTCGACCCAGGGCCAACGGGCATCGCGGACAAGCATTGCGACCATCCAGTCCGGCTCTCCCTCAAGCAAATTCTCAATCGCCTCACTATCCGCGCTCGCCAATGCCGGAAACACTTCATTGGCAGGCGAAGGCTGTTGCCGTCCTGTCTCAGCCCCAGAATTTACCATGTCGGGTTGGGGCTCGCCTGGCGTCTCAACCATGTCGCGTAACATGGCAACAATCCGAATCCGATCCTCTGGGGCCAACTGCGCCAGTACCCAGACACGATCCTCGACGGATGCGTCCATCAAACGTTCCGCACTTTTCTCGTAGGCGTCCATCATGGCTTGGTCGCACCAGCGGAGGCGACATTTTCCGAATCCAGCCACTGCCGCACGTCAGCCAGTAATGCCGCTCGCGCATCCATGTCGCCGCTCTTCGACCTCCGTCTACGACGCATAATCAGGATCGTTGCCACCACAGCCATTAACATCCCTATGGCTGCCACGGATAGACCTATAACTCCGATGTCAATACGCGACAGCAGTTTTGATGCAATCGACTCCTGGGGCTTTTCGATCACCGACAGATCAGTGCCAGGTCGCGCATTCGGTAATATCAGCTGGTCGATTCCCTGAACAACAATGGCATCACCACGATCCGCATTCAGACCAGCTACCATCGTGATGACCTGCTTGACGTTGGCCAGCTGTTCTGTGTTGACATTTCCAGGCAGCACCACGCCGACACTTACCCTGCGAATTCCGCCTGGCGCTGTCACCACTTGTTCAACACGCCGACTCACCTCGTATTCCACCTCGCTGGTTGAATTCAGGTTTGAACCGGTATTACTTGCCTCGGTGTTATTGGCAATCTTGCTGACACCATCCTTGCCTTGGCGATATGTTGATTGACGCTTCCGTATCACGACACCGGTCGCCTCACCGCTGCCCGTTGAAAATGGAATGATGTCATTATCGGTACGATGAATCTCATCGAAGTTCAGGGCAACATCGACACTGACAATCGCCTGTCCGGGCCCATAGGTCCGGTCCATGACTTCGATGACCTTGCGTGTGAAATATTCTTCAACTTCGCGCTTCATGCGAAGCTTGCTGCCTGTCGCCGCCCCGTTACCTTCACCATCCACGAGCGCTGATAGCGTCATCCCGCGCTGGTCCGACACCGTAACCGCCGGCGCCTCCAGTCCGGGCACCGACGCTGCGACAAGCCTTTGAATGCCGAGTATCTGGTCGATCGATAGCTGAGCGCCTGCATGCAAAACCAGACTCACCGAGGCCTTTGGTTTCACCTTGTCGCGTTTGAAAATGCTGGCCTCCGCCAACACCAGCTGGACGCGAGCCAGTTTGACCGGCGCCATCGACGTGATGGTTCGTGCCAACTCGCCCTGCAGTGCGCGCTGGTAATTGATCTTCTGCGTGTACTCGGTCATTCCGAGATCCTTGTTATCAAATATCTCAAATCCGACTCCACCGTTCAGCAGCACACCCTTGCCCATCAACCGGAGGCGGGTCTCGTGCACCTGGCTCTCGGGAACCAGAATCCGGTGACCATTATCAGACAGGCGAAACGGTATCTTGCCCTGTTTGAGGTCTGCCACAATATTGGCGGCATCTCTTTCGTCCAGATCGGAAAACAGCACTTCATAGCTGGTGTGAATCGTCCAATACGCAATGCCTGCGACGAGCAAGACCATCGCCATCGCCGCCACGATCGCACCGGTGCGCTGCTTCGCCTCCATTCGCTGCCACAGCTCGAGCAGGTTCTTCTTCAGTTCTTCGATCCACATCATCGTGATATTCCTATATCTGCATCCGCATCAGTTCTTGATAGGCGTCCAGCAGCTTGTTTCTGACCTGAACGACCAACTCAAACGAGAGCTTTGCCTCTTCCAGATTGATCATGATCTGGTGAAGGCTGTCGGCCTCCCCAAGGGCCAGTTTTCGAATCCCGTCATCTGCCTTAACCAATTGACTGTTGGTCGACGTCATTTGTTGTCCTAGCCATTCACCAAATCCAACGCCGGTGGTGCCGTTGGCCGACTGGGTCGGAGTCACGCTCGCCACCGCCGCCTGTACTACATTTACTGGATCGACGATCATGTGCTGCTCCCAATTTCCAGTGCTTTCAGGGCCATGCTTTTGGCCATGTTCATGGCCTTGACGTTGGCTTCATAGGCCCGACCGATGCCGATAAGCTGAACCATTTCCGACACTGGATTGATATCGGGGTAGGCAACATAGCCTTTTTGATTGGCATCCGGATGGCCGGGGTCGTACACCATGCGCGGCGGTGTATCGGCCGCTTCAATTGAAATGTCGAACGGCACCGCGCTGGTAGCGGCCCTGGCCCCCATCCCCTGTACCAGTGCATCAAACTCTTGACCCACCCCAGGTCGCGCCACCACCCGCAGTGGCCGAAACACCTGGCCATCCGGGGACTGTGTGGTGTGGGCATTGGCCAGATTGACCGCGGCCACATCCAGCCGCGTACGCTCCAGGTTCATGCCCGCTGCACTGATGTCAAACGCCGCGAATAGACCCATTAGTTGCTCCCCCCACGAATTGCCAGTCGTAATATGCCGTTGCTCTTGTTCAATGCTGCCAGCAATGATTGGTACCACACTGCATTTTGCATCATGTTTGCCACTTCCGAGTCCAGCCGAACCTTTTCGTCCTCTGAGTCGAACGTCGACGCGTTCTGCTCAACCCGCGGTTCCACATTGGCGAGAGCACGTTGTGCGCCCCCTTCATTGCCGCGTCCCAGAACGTCGCTCCGAATCAGACTAAGCTGTTCCTCGAAGCTGACCCGCAAGGGCTGATAATCCGGAATGGAAACGTTGGCCACATTCTTCGCATATGCTGTATGCCGCATCGCCGCCGCATCAAGCGCACGCGTCATGAGATCCAGTGTCAGTCCGCTCGCGATTCCAAAATTATTCATTTGTATGTGCCTCCGTTGCCTGATCAGCGCCAAACAGATCCGCCGCTGTGGCCAGGTGGTACTGACTCGCCAACTGACTGGATAACATCTGTGTCATCAGATCGCCCACGACTGCCCCTTCCGGCGATTCGTTGTCGCCAAAGGCAGAAGCGATGCCGCTCTGGCGCACAAACATTTCCATCAACAGGACGTTGAAATCGTGCACCGCCTGGTCGCGGCGACTGGCTCCGCCCAGTGGTGTCGTAACTGGCATCATCACGGCCCCAATACTTGAAATGTCCACGAATATCCTCCCCGTTACTGAACGATCAATTCGGCGTGCATCGCGCCGGCGCGCTTGATGCTCTGGAGCACGGCAATGATGTCGCGCGTACTGGTCTTAATCCGGTTTAGCGACATCACCAGATCCGCGACGGTCGCTCCGTCCGGGAGCGATATGCTGTTAATCGTGCTCTCCTTCACGTCAATCCGTGTCTGCGGTACGGTTTCTGTCCTCACCCCGGGGCCTGGACGAGCCAGGATACCTCCCGATGGCTGGGATACCAGGTAGTCTGTGACAATCGCCACCCGCAAGTCCCCATAGGCAATGTCCACCTTGGACAAGGTCACATCTCCGCCGGACACCACGGTTCCAGTTTTCTCATTGACGATCACCCGCGCGCGCTGATCCGGATCAACCGATACGTTTTCCACGCGTGACACAAATTCAACGAGCCTGGACGACGCATCCTCAGGCAAATGAATTTCCACGCGTCCGGCGTCCATCGCTTTGGCTGAGCCATTGCCAAATTCCTTATTGATACCCGCTGCAACTCGGTTGGCCGTCGTGTAATCCGGATTGAACAGCACAACACGAATAACGCCATCCTCCTGAAGAATCTTTGTCGGGACATTGGCCTCGACTGCAGCGCCCTCGGGAATGCTGCCCGCCGTAGGGTGGTTCTTTTGCACGAGATTGCCATTCAGCTCGTAGCTGAAGCTCGCCGTGGCCAGCGCTCCCTGCGCGAGCGCGTAGATCTTGCGATCCGGTCCATAGAGAGGCGCAAGCAGCAACGCGCCGCCCGCCAGGCTGCGCGCATCCCCTACCGACGACACCGACGCGTCGATCTTGTCGCCCGGACGGACAAAGGCCGGAAGCGTTGCACTGACCAGGACAGTCGCCACGTTCCGGGTGCTGAGTTGGTCAACGGTAACATTCACTCCAAATTCCTTGAGCGCATTCGCCACCGATTGCATAGTCGCCCTGCTGCGCGTGCTGTCCCCGGTTCCCGCCAGCCCGGTAACGATTCCATATCCGACGATCATGTTGTCGCGCACGCCATCTATCCGGCCCAGGTCTTTGATGCGCACCCCGGCACTGGCGCCGGCGGTCCACATCAGTAGCACGATCAGTGCATTTATTGTCCAAGCAATCCGCATTACAGGATCCTCAGCCAGCTGAGAATGCGTGTCAGTATTCCCGGACGTTGCTTCTCGGCCAGAACACCGTCTCCGATGTATTCGATACGGGCATCGGTAATCCGTGAGGACTCCACCGTGTTGTCTGGTCCAATGTCCTGGGGACGCACTCGACCGGTCAATGATATTGACTGACGCTCATTGTTGACATCGATGGTCTGCTCGCCTTTGATGTTCAAAGATCCGCGCTCGTCTACGGACAGCACGGTAACGGTAATCTTGGCCAACAGCCGTCCGGTTCGTTCGGTCTTCCCGCCACCGTCGAAACTGTCCCCGAGCCCGGTGCTCAAATCGAACGTGTCATTCTTTTTGCTCAGCTTTGCGGACACGGTGCCATCTTTGTTGGTGGTGGTCTTCGCTGTCGAAGTTGCGGAGGCAATTTCGGTCACCACCACTGTCAAACTATCACCGGGGCGAAACGCCCTGTGGTCGGTTGCAAATGCATGAAAACCATTCGCATTAAACAGGCTGTCGGCCATGGCATTTCCGTCGCAGACCAGAACAACCAGTCCGACGATCAATGCATTCAGCGTTGCATGTTTCATTGCACCGATGCCTCCACTTTCTGGTTTCCCGTTACCAATGCCATATACCGTGCTGTATTGGCCTGGTTACGTACACGAATAATCTGGCCGATATGGCCTTCCTGCTCTGCGACGGCGGTGGTGTCAATCACCACCGAGCCACTGACAACCCTTACAGAAACTGTTTGTTGCGCCACAATGGCTGGCACCGGTTCAATATCACCTTCGCAAAGCGGGCGACCAGCGCCGATAAACCGCGTGGCACGCAACGCGACCAATCGATCTTTCAGCGACTCGGCAACTCGCGCGCCGGCGACGTTAATCTCGCGTATGGTCACAGCGTCATCGGCAATCACCTCATGAATCCGCAGGTCGCGCGCGGCTGTTGGCACCCGCTTGTAGGCCCGCACCTCAAACCAGATCGGCAACGTCGTCTGCGCTCCGCTGTTCCGGACAAAATCCACCCAACCGGGTACGCGGCTCCTCACCTGGATCGTGGCGGGGAGACGCACGCGAAACTCACGGGTATCCACCGGGACACGTATGCTGCGCGCAACCGGCGACACCTCGATGCGCGACAGTTCCGGATCGATCTGTCGCAACCGCTCCTCCACCTGCCCAGCTGCAGACGACAACGCCATATCCAGCGCGGCCGGCCGGGCGTCGCCCAACGCGACGCCCGGCACGATCAGCAGCAGAATCAGGGCAGCCTTATACATATCAGCGATACAGATTGTTGCTGATGCTCAGCAGCTGATCCGACGCCTGCACCACCTTGGCGTTAATTTCGTAGGCACGCTGTGCAAGAATCAGACTCACCATCTCATCCACCAGTTGCACATTCGAACCTTCGAGATAGCCCTGCTGGACCATTCCAGTGCCATTCTCGCCCGGGTTCCCGACCATGGGCTCTCCCGAACGCTCGGTCGCCACATACATGTTGTTTCCGATGGCCGTCAGGCCAGCCGGGTTGGTAAAGTTGACGAGGCCAATCTGGCCGATATCCACCGGGCGTTTGTCAGTTGGGACGGTGATAAACACCTGGCCATTCGGATCGATGCGAACATTGGTGGAATCCGGAGGAATAATGATGGACTGTGCCAACGGATGACCGTCCTGGGTTATCAGCTGTCCATCCTGATTAAGCTGCAGTGCGCCACTTCTCGTGTAGCTGGTGCTGCCATCCGGCATCAGGACTTCCAGGAATCCCTGGCCATTGATGGCCAGGTCCAGCGGCTGATTAGTCTGTTTCACGTCACCGGCGGTAAAAACCTTTTCGGTTCCGGCCACCGCTGCACCCATGCCCAAACGCCCGACACCCGCGGCCGGATCCCCTGACGCCGAACTCGATACAGCACGGTAGATCAGATCAGAAAAATCGACCCGGCTGCGCTTGTAGCTGGTCGTATTAACGTTAGCTAGATTGTTCGATATGGCTTCGATATTGAGTTGCTGCGCCTGCATCCCGGTCGCGCCGATATAGAGTGAATTGAGCATGGCTCCTCCTTACAGTTGTCCCAGCTGGTTGATGGCGCGATCGAGCATGTCATCCAGGCCATGTGCCAATTTCTGGCTGGCCTCGAAATGTCGCATGGTCTCGATCATTTTGATCATCTCATTCATGGACGTAACATTTGTCGCCTCAGTAAATCCCTGGCGCACCCGATAGTTAACACCATCCATCAGGCTCGTCTCGCTACCGGCCACAAACAAGCCGTCCCCGGCACGCGTCAGCGACGCGGCATCGGTAACCTGCACGACACGAATGCGGTCCACCAATCGGCTGCCGTCGTGAACATTACCCTCCTGATCAATTTTCGGGGTGGAACCGCTGACGCGGATCTCTCCTGACATGCCCAGCACCAGATTTCCGCTGGCCGTCACCAAGCGCCCTTCGTTGTCCAGCTGCAGGTTGCCTTGGCGGCTGAGCGCCTCACCCCAGGGCATCGAAACGACAAAATAGCCATCGCCCTCAATGGCGATATCCAGTGGATTGCCGCTGGACTTGAGTGCGCCGGCACTCTGGTCCGTGATGGTCGTCACCACCGGCCGCGGCGCGGCTCCTGGGCTGATGCCCGATCCGGTCACCGCGCCTTGCAGGTAGTCGTTAAAGGCATGTGTGACGGCAACCTGTTTTTTGTAACCGACGGTCGAGAGATTGGCCAGATTGTGGCCGATCACCTGCAGTCGCTGAACGTCGTTCAGCATGCCGGCTTCAATCATTCCGATAGTGTCCATCAGCCCTGCTCCTCTTTGAGTCGTTGCTCTACCGCAAACACATGTGCCAACAATGCCGCGACCAGTTGGAACAGTTCCGGACCGATCTCGGCATCCATCGGCAGGCGGTATAACTGTTGCAACAATTGCGGATCCTTCACCAATAACGGTCCTGCTGCCGGATCATGCTCACGCAGGACCTGCTCTGCCATCGGCCCGCTACCCTTTACCACAACCCGAGGTAACCCTTTACCCGGTTCGTAGGCAATTCCCACTACCTTCTTGTCACGATCGTGTTCCATGTTCCGGTCCTAGATAACGCGGTTCAGTGAACCTTGGTTAATCACGTGGTCGATCACGGCACTCGCAGCCGCATTTCGATCACCCAGACTGCGCGTCTCGTACACCACTTCATCAACCTTCCAGCCGGCTTCGCCCAAGGCAGTTCGCAATGCCTGTGATTCACTCGATAGTGGCTGTGCGGCACGATCGTCTTCCGAGATCACATGAATACGCACACGGTCTCCTGCCAGCTTTGCAGAAATTTCTACTGTGCCCATGGTCTCCGTATTCAACCGGAAGACCAGATGACGATGTCGGGTATCCGCCTTCGGACCAGCGTTGCGCCGTTGCTCAAACAGTGCCACTTCGACTTCCATGAGCCGATTGCCGACCAGCAAGGGAATGGTGCCGGTGCGATGCGCCACACTACCATCGGTTTGCGCATTGAGAACCCACTGTCCAAGCAGCTGGCCGGAATTCTGTGTACCAGAATCAGTCGTCGTGGCGCTGCCTTGGGATTGGGCACCATCACCAATCGAAATGTCTGAAGGGCTGGCGGCGCTCTGTGCTGGCGTCTCGGCACTCTCCGAACGCTGCGGAATTGACTCTTCGAGCGTCTGGCGCAGCATTTCGCCAAGCTGGGCCACCAGCGCAGTTGGCGGGATAACGCTGCCGGCCGCACCTTGCATCAGGGGCTGTAAATCGATGGCTGCCTGATCCGTGCTTGATGTGCGTCGCACCAATAACATGTTGTAAACGGCATTCAGCAGATCCGGCGACTGAGTCAGCCCGAATTTGTTCAGCAACACGCCCGCAATAGCCATTGCGGAACCGTCCGTGGCGCTGCGTACGGCACGCATCAAGGCCGCCTGATCTGCCGGATTCAGATTTACCTGGAAACGCGTCAGCGCACTGGCCAGTACATCACCTGGGCTGCCGATTGCTACCGTCGTCGTGCCAATATCGGGTGATGCGGTTCGTGCGCCATCGGCGAGATCCTGATTCGCCACGCGCTGCAACTCAACTCGATCGCCTAACCCGATAACCCGCCCGTGCAGTAACTCGCCGGTGCTGAGCGGGATGGCACTGTCCACCACCCGTGAGTCTCCGCCAAAATCGACCAGGTAGCGGTTGTTGTCGTAATGGCGCAGCACTCGACCTTTGAGTATCTGCCCCATCGTCAATTTGTCCGCAAACTCCGCCGCCCCGGGCAGGAACAGCCGGCCGCCACTGCTTTGCAGCGTGGAGGTCAGGCCGCCGGAAACGCCGGAGATACTCATGCGGCTACCATTCCAAATGATTTAAGACTGACATTGGGCGGAATTTCCGCGAGCGACAAAACCGACAGTTGTGGTACCAGCCGTTCGGTAAAGCGGCGCACGTGCCGACGCAATGTCGGTGAACACAGCAGTACCGGCATGTGATTGCTGGCCATCATGCGCTCCACTTCGCCGGCCAACCGCCGCAAGACCTGTTCCGCCACCCGCGGCTCCAGCACCAGCGCCGACTTGTCGTCGACCGTGCGCACCGCCGAGGTGATCTGCTGCTCAATAGCCGGATCAAAGGTCAGCACATACAGATCCCCATCGGACCGCGTCAGGGTCTGGCAGATCGTGGCACCAAGACGCTCGCGCACCTGCTCGGTCAGAGAATCAGGATCCTTGTTGCGCACCGCCGAGTCGGCAATCGTCTCGAGTATCGCCTCCATGTTGCGAATCGGCACCTTCTCGCGCAGCAGTGCCTGCAGGACTTTCTGGATTTCACCGAGCGATACGATTTTTGGTATCAGATCCTCAATGAGCCCCGCCTGCTCCTGCTTGACTCGATTCACCAACCGGTCAGTCTCGGCACGCGTCAGCAGGTTCGGCGCCTGCTGCTTGATGATTTCCGTCAGATGCGTCAACAGGACCGTCGCCGGCTCAACCACCGTGTATCCCAGCTCCCGGGCCCGTTTCTTTTGGTCCTCAACAACCCACACCGCCGGCAGACCGTAAGTCGGGTCCTTGGTGGCCACACCTTCGACTGGTGGACGGTCACCACCCGGATTAATCGCTAACAACCGGTCTGCCACCACTTCCCCGTCGGTCACACGCGTACCGTAGATCCGGATTTCGTAATGGTTAGGTCCCTGCTTTTTGTCGTCGCGTATCCGTACTCGCGGAAACACCATGCCCATATCCAGGGCAAACTGTTTGCGGAATGCCACAATCCGGTCCATGAACAGACTGTTCTCGCCTCCAGCCAGGCCAATCAGGTTCTGTCCAACGGCGATCTCGATGGGCTCCACTGCCAGCATGCTATACAGGTCACTGCTGTCTTCCGGCGATTTTGTCTTGGCCTCGGTTTCCGCTTCCGCCGCGCTCTCGCGTGAACGCTTCGCCACCAGGTACACAACCGTGATCCCGCCGATCAGCAACAAAACCGGAAACACCGGTATGCCTGGCAAGAACATCAATCCACCCAGGCACGCCCCCGCCAGGACCAGCGTCTTGGGATGCGACGTGAGTTGCTTGGACACCTCGCTGCCGAGCGCGGCGTCTGTCGCGGCCCGGGTCACGATGATGCCGGTGCCGGTCGCAATGACCAGGGCCGGAACCTGGGTCACGATGCCGTCGCCGACCGTCAGCAACGTGTAGGTATGCAGCGCCTCGGCCCAACTCATGCCTTTTTGGGCAATGCCGATGGCGAGGCCGCCAATGATATCGATCAGGATGATGATAATGCCGGCGATTGCATCGCCCTTCACGAAGCGGCTGGCACCATCCATGGACCCGTAGAAATTCGCTTCGCGTTCGATATTCTTGCGCCGCACCTTCGCTTCGTCCTGATCGATCAGCCCCATATTCAGGTCGGCATCGATGCTCATCTGTTTGCCGGGCATGGCATCCAGCGTGAAGCGAGCCGCTACTTCGGCCACGCGCTGCGCGCCATTGGTCACCACGACGTACTGCACGACAATCAGCACCAGAAACACGATGAGGCCGATCACATAGTTCCCGCCGACCACATGTTCACCGACCGCGTTAATTACGCTACCAGCGCTGGCGTCGCTCAAAATCAACCGGGTTGCCGCGACGTTGAGCGACAGACGGAACAAGGTCGTGATCAGCAGCAACGACGGAAAAGTTGAAAACTCCAGCGGCTTTGCCATGTAGAACGTCAACAGCAGAACCATCAGTGCCAGCGTGAAATTCGAGATCAGCAGAAAGTCCAGGAGCCCCGGCGGGATCGGCGTGAACAGTATCAACAGGATGCCGATCAGCAGACCGACCAGCATCAAATCCGTGTGCTTGCCAAACAGGCGCCGCAGTGCCTCGATCATGCGCGCACCTCGACATGGACCTTGGCCGGAAATTTCTCATACAGATCCGCGTATACCCGGGCCACCGGGGCATACAGCGCGCTCGGCACCGGCGCGTCGATCACGCCTTCGATGAAAAGCTGCCGCGCCAGCGTCCGGCGTTCGAAGATCGGCACCGCATGCCGCTGCGCCATGCGCCGCATCGCCAATGCCAGGGTGCTACTGCCTTTGCCCAGCACCACCGGTGCATCGCTGCTGCCCCGTACATAACGCAGTGCGATGGCGTAATGCGTCGGGTTGGTAATGAGCACGTCCGCCTCCGGCACCCGGCTGGCGGACTTGGCACGCTTCACCGCTTCCTTTTGCAATTCACGCATTTTTGCGCGGATCAACGGATCGCCTTCGCGACGCTTGACCTCTTCCTTGAGTTCGCGATGACTCATCATCATCTTCTTGGAGAAATCCCAGCGGGTGTAGGTAAAGTCCAGCGCCGCCACGATCAGAATCACCATGGCCAGCTTGAAGATCAGTCCGGTACTTTCGGCGATCAGGATCGGCGTGTATCCCTTCGGGTCCACATGCATCAATCCGATGAATGTCGGCAGCATGGCTGAGAGCAGCATGTAGGCAACCAGACTGAACAGCACCAGCTTGATTACGCTCTTGACGGCCTCGAACAATATCTTCATCGAGAAGATACGCTTGAATCCCGCCACCGGATTGAGGCGCTGCAGATCCGGCTTGAGTGGATGCGATGAAAAAATCGGTCCGGTTTGCACCATATTCCCGCCGATCGCCACGATCACCGCCACGAGAAAGAACGGCGCCAGCAGCATTCCCGTGCCCGTCACCACCACTTGCAACCAGCCCATAAGGGTCGGGATATCGAACACCACTTGCCCGGCCTGGGAGAAAGTCAGCTGGCTGAAGCGCAATCCATGCCGTATCACACCATCGCCCCACATGTACAACACTGCCAGCAATCCGGCGATCACGGCGAATGAATTGAATTCGAGACTCTTGGCCACCTGCCCACGCCGCGCCGCCTCCTGCAGCTTGAAGGGCGTCGCCTGTTGGGTCTTGTTCTTTTCCTGCTCGGCCATGGCGTCTACCCAATGACCTGTTGCCAGTAATCGAACAGCGCCTCAAAAACACGCGCCATCAGCGGCCCCATGAAATTCATGGACGCGATCAGCACGGACAGGCCCACGATGATCTTGAGCGGCATGCTGACAATGAACACATTGACTTGCGGCATGGTGCGCGCCACCACTGCCATGGCGATATCGACGAGCAGCAATACGACCAGGACCGGCGCTGCCAGCGCCAGGGCAAACACGAACATCCCGCCGAACTGCGCCACCACGGCGGCGTAATTCAGCTCTCCGAACGGCCGGCCCGGGGGCAGGTGTGACAGCGAAAAGGCCAGCCCCTGAATCAGCAGGTGATGGCCGTTCACCGCAAAAAATGCGGCGACCGCAATCATGTTAAGCAGGGTACCGAGCAACGGTGACTGTCTGTGGGTCGCGGGATCGATCAGTGAGGCGATGCCGAACCCCATCTGCAGATCCATCATGCGACCCGCCAGCTGGAATGCCGCAAATGCCGTAAACAGGCCAAACGCCAGCAGCGCGCCCAACACCAGCTCGGACATGGCCGCTACAATCAGGTCGGCCGGCGACAATACCGCTACCGGCGGGACGGCCAGCGCACTTGCCAGCGTCACCGCCAGGGCCAGTATGAAAAACACACGCAGATGCGCGGTCATGCCGGTGATGGCAAGAACCGGTGTCAAGGCCAACGTGGCCGCCAGCCGCAACGCGACCAGCAGCACGGTCTGAATCCAGGCCATATCCACAACGATCTGCACGGGGCAACCGTCAGAAGTACGCGGGAATATTGCCGATCAGGGTCGTGGCAAACTGCACAATGGTATTCAGCATCCACGCGCCGAATAGCATGAGCGTTACCGCGACCGTGAGAATCTTGGGGATAAAGGTGAGAGAGACTTCCTGAATCTGGGTAACAACCTGTAGAATGCTGACCAATACACCTACCAGCATGGTTAAACCCAGCACCGGCAAAGATACTTTAAGTGCGGTCCACAGCGTTTCCGCACCCAGCGCCAACGCAAAATCGCTGGTTAAATCGCCCATACAGCCTCCCGGCTCATGACGAGCCTGTCCATATTTATAATTTATTGGCCCTACCCCTAAACTCAAGCCACTTTTCGTGGATAACTTACGGGGCGCATCCGTTGGGCGATTTCCCTATCTTGCTGTGGCTGATTTATACCGACGAGTGCCAGGGGTGTCAATGCACTCCGCACGCGTCGCACATGAAAATTTCTTTTACCTGCATCAGAGCGCCTGCACTACCCTTGCTTTAACCAACATTTTTACTTGCCCGTCTCATGATTGACCGAAGAAAATTTCCGACAGACGGTCACAACGTTTGTAAATCCATCCTGCAGTTGGCGATGATTCCACTCCCACGCAGTCATCTGCGCCATCAAGCGCGAATCAATGAACACCGCTTGAAAGTACATGCGCATTTGCTAATACACTTCACCAACAACCTACTGAATTGCTTAGCCAGAAAAAAACACGCCTTTTATACAATCGATTGTGGCAAGTGGGCTCGCGCTATATGCTAGCCAGACTCAATACAATTGCGTAACAGCGAGACGTACCCTTTACACATACAACTACGCATACAACCAGCACAGGATTTCACAATCATGGCGACCAAAATCAAAGCGGCCAGCGCCGCTCCCGCAGCGAAACCAGACATGTTTGAGCCCGATGAACTCGTGGCACTCGCGCGGCTCAACATCGAGCGCGGCGAAATGGATGAAGCGTTGTGGAAGCTCAAGCAGGTGATTGCCGAGGCAAATCCGCCGGCCGAAGCGCTGTCGATGACCGCACGGCTGTATGCGCAACTTGGTTTGTTCGAGCGCGCCAAACCGCTGTTCCAGCGCTACCTCGCAACCCAGCCCAACGCCGTTAACGAAACCTTCCAGCTCGGGATGGTGCACTTCGATGCCGGACAACTGGCAGAAGCGCTGAAAATCTGGGACGGCCTGCTGAAATCCCAGCCAACCCACCCGCCCGCTCTGTTCTATCGCGCCTTGGCTCTACACCAACTCGGCCAGTCAACGGAAGCCCGGCACTCACTCGACATCCTGCTCAAATCCGCGGCACCCGACAATCTCTACTTCAATCGAGCCAAGGAACTATTGCAGACCATCGAAAATCCGCCAGCCGGGCGCGGCGGTGCTGCGCCGACCGAGGCCATGCGCATGGCGCCCAAGGACGCCTACAAGATCGAACATTGAGCGCGCCCGCCCAGGAACTACAGTCCCGACTCGACCGATTCACGGCCTACCTGGCTCAGGATCCCGATAACCCGAACCTCGCCAATGAGGTCGGGCAGGCGCACCTGCGCCTCGGCCACTTCGCCGAAGCGCGCGAAGTGCTGGCGAGCGCGCTCGCCCGCCACCCTACGCATCCTGCGTTACGTTCGACCTTGGCTTCGGTGGCCATGGCCAGCGGTCAGGCGGATGAAGCCATCGAAATCCTGAAAGGACTGATCGAGAGCGGTCACGATCATCCGGTCAATCGCTACAACCTCGCCTACGCCCTGATGTATGCACGGCGTTTCGCCGAGGCCCGCGATCAGCTCGTGACTGTGCTCGACGACCCAACCGCCCCCGAGGCGCCGGTACTGCTGGCGCGTTGCCTGCATCACCTCGGCGAGATGGATGAAGCGATCGAACGCCTGAATAAATTCCTCGCGAAACACCCGGGGCACAGCGAAGCGCTGGGTTTCCTCTCGCTCCTGCACCTCGACTCGATGCACACTCAGGAAGCCCGCCAAAGCGCCGAGCAAGCCATTCAGCACAACCCGGACGACCTGAGCGCGCTGGTCACGCTCGGCTCGCTGGCTCTGGAGACCCAGGACGACAAGGCCTCAACTGAATTCTTCGAACACGCACTGCAGCGCAACCCAAAGAGTGGCCGCGCCTGGAGTGGACTCGGCCTCGCCACCATGTTGCGGCTCGATCTGCACAAGGCCATGGAACAGTTGCGTCAGGCAGTAACCCATATGCCGGACCACATCGGTACTTGGCATGCGCTCGCCTGGTGCCAGATCACGGCCAACGATCTTGAAGGCGCGCGCCAGAGTTTTGAGAAGTCGATGGAAATCGACCGCAGCTTCGCCGAAACCCACGGTGGCTTGGCGGTCATTGCGGTAATCCAGAATCGCCTCGACGAGGCGCAAAAGTTAGTCAAGATCGCACTTCGCCTCGACCCCAATTCATTCGCTGCCCGCTTCGCCGACAGCCTGCTGCAAAGCAAGACGGACCCCGCCAAAGCCAAAGCCGAAGTTCAGAAGATACTGGCTACCCCAATACCGGGTACTACAGAAACGCTGCAGGAAGCCCTGCAGCGATACATGCGCCGCTCCGCGCCCACCACCAAGTCGGACACCGCTGGTCCGCCTAAAGGTGTCAGGAGACACTGATCACGGCCACACCCAACAGCTTTCGGTCGGCATCCAAGAGATGCTTTGCCTCGCGCTTGACGTCGCCAAATTTGGGTTCCAGAATGGCCAGAAACCATAAGAACAACAAGCGTAATTACTCATAACAACAGAGAGAAACAGGGACGTGTGCACCGCATCTCGCCTCACCCGGCCGATTCCGAATCCCGCATTTCCTGCCGCCGTCACTGCCGGCCTCGTTCCGCCCCGGCGTCCACCCGGCCCATCATCCATTTTGACCAACGAAAGGCGCCCGGCATGACTACGATCGCCGTAGTCAGGCCCATTTCGATCTTGCGAAGCATCACCGCGATGCGCGGTCGTCTCGCATCGTGAATTGTTCTTAAAAAGGGGAATCAAAATAATATGTGCAATCCATTGTCACGCTTCGCGGTCCGATACCTTCTCCCAATCACGTTGCTGCTGTGCGGCCCGGCCGCGCTGGCAGCCGGCGACCGGTCTTCAACCGGCAGCGCCACCATTTACGTCATCCAGAGCGGTACCGGCTACTTCGTCAATGCGCTGATTTATCTGGACGGAAAATACCTGGACAAACTCTCACCCAACACCTATCTGCCGCTGACCGTGGTTCCCGGTGCGCACGAAATCAGTACGGCCGGCATCTCGCGCGTCGCGTTACCCCTGAATGCGCAGGCCGGCGAGGTGTACTACATCCAACCAACCACCAAGGCCGATGGCAACACACAGTTTACGATCTTGTCGGGCACCGAAGGTCAAAGACTCCTGGCACAGACCCGCCCGATCCGCGAGATGCTTCACACCACCATCACTCCCCCGCAACCCCGCACCGAACAGCGAGACGACTCAGACGTAACCCGGTTCGGTCCTGATTCCGGCGCATACCTTGGGCTAAGTGGCGGGAGCACCCGGGCGAAAGGCGTGACAGACTATGCCTTGGCAGGTCTGCCGGATTTTCAGGCGTACATCGATTTGACCTTCTTCCCCTCGATCCCCGCAACGTCCAGCGGCAGTGACTCCGACACTGCTGAAAAACTATTCGTGGGCTTCCGGTTCAATCGCTATCTGTCCGTCGAAGGCGCATACGTCAATTTGGGCACCTACACCGCCAAGCTGCATGCCACCGACGGCACCGACACCGTCAGCCTGGATGGCACCTGGAAGTTCAATGGCCTGTCCGCGGCAGCGGTGGGCAGCTTGCCCTTGGGCAGTCATTTCGCGCTGTCCGCCAAGCTCGGCGGGCTCTACTGGAAAAACAAATACGATGAGGTCTTAACCGACACGACGTTAATCCCAGCCACCGACAGCGCCAGTGTAACCAACCATGGTTTCAGCCCGCTCCTAGGCATCGGCGTGACGGTCAACCTCACCAAGTGGCTTGCCCTCCGTGCCGAGTACGAGCGTTACTGGAAGGTTGGCAAGACAGATACCGGCAAGTTTGATATCGACTCCTTCTCGGCCGGCGTGGTATTTCTGTTCTGAGAAGTCAGAACCTCTGAAAAATCTCCCGCCACAGGCCCGGATTTTCAAGATCAGGGCCTGTGGCGCGGTCATCCATCAGAGCTAAAGCGGAGGGGTGTCCGTTAAAAACTGGGAAGTCCAATCTGTCCCGGGTTTTGTTAGTTCTGAGTTCTAAAACTTAGCCGCGCGCCAACAATTAGCCTAACATAAATGTTGGAATGTGAGACCTGACACCGCGCGTGCACCGCGCGTGTGCGCGCGTGTGCGCGGTACTCGCGCAAGGTGGTGGGCTGGGCCATGGGACGCCAGCAGAACCGGCCACTCGTCATTGATGCACTGACGATGGCGATAGAACACCGTCGGCCAACACCAGGATTGGTTCACCACACCGATCAGGGCATCCTGTACGCGACGTCGGCGTACCGTGCCATCCTCACCCAGCAACAGATGATCCCGAGCATGAGCCGCAAGGGGGATTGTTACGACAACGCCGTGGCCGAGAGCTTCTTCTCAAACCTCAAGAACGAGCTCACTTGGCATCACGACTTCCGGCATCGTGACGAGGCACGTGCGGCTATCTTCGATTACATCGAGGTGTTTTATAACCGCCAGCGGTTGCACCAGGCCCTCGACTATGTGAGCCCGGTGCGGTATGAAGAGCAGCGTGTTGTTCCTTAACCAACTGTCCGTGGAAGCGGGGGCATCTCAAAGTCTCACACACAGAAATTCGGACACTCTCGGTGTGGGAGTTTATTGCGTCTGCTTCAGTTTCGATTTCTGTACCTTGGCAATTTCCCTACGAACATTATCGATCTCGGCAACAGTAATGTTCTTGTTGTTGTCCTTGAGGGTATCGAGAGCCCCGTAGGCGTCCTGAAATCTACCAAGGTTTGCGAGCGAGACAGCCGCCACAATCATTCCATCTTTGTCTCCGGCATAGGATCTGTTCAAATTAACCGCCATTTCCATGGACTGTACCGCAGCTTCATACTCTTTGAGTTCGTAGGTGTTGGCGCGCGTCCAAAACTGACCAGAAAACAGGACTCGTGCGCGTTGAAAAGTGACCAGGTAATCCAAGTAAGCTGCCTGCTTTTTAAGCAGGAGCAAACGAGAGGTGATTACCATGGCCATCTACGCAAAGATTCGGCGGCTGCATGTCCGCGACAAACTATCCATCAGCGAGATTGCGCGCAGAACCAGTCTGTCGCGCAACACCATTCGGAAGTGGCTGCGTGCGGACGACGGCACCAACATCCAGTACCGCCGAACCCCTGCCGA